>ERZ773193.4551-NODE-4551-length-10989-cov-2.566490_pt1 | contig 10989 bp, 8 predicted proteins | sample MGYA00511110_ERZ773193 | MGnify/ENA primary metagenome ERZ773193 (study PRJEB29015, sample SAMEA2737784) | human gut metagenome | biome: human gut; feature: human-associated habitat; material: faeces | place: China | collected 2012 ...
ATCACCTCAGAATATGGCTCATATCCAGCCGTTCCGGCCTCTGTGATGGAGTTGCCTTTGACCATAACAAGCTGATCATCTACATGATACCAGCCCTTTGAGAGCATTCCACGGCTCGTCCGTGTTTCACGCTTTTCAACCAACTGGATTTTTGCAGGGACTTCAATTGGGCTCATGGTATCACGCTCCTTTGCCCCATTATACCATGTTTGGATGGATAGACAAGGTGAACGATACCATGCCCTGAGGATAGGAAAGATAAAACGGATGAGTTTGTACAGCGTTTTTCTCAAAAAATTAAAAGTGCGGACAAAAATTTTGTTAAAATGTATTGCATATAATTTCGCGTTAATGTATAATAATTTTGTGAATATTCGCCTGCTGCTTTGATGTGAGAGGGCTATCCTATGAAACATTTGCAGAAGCTTGTTACCATTGTCCTCGCATTTGTTTTGGCGTTGAGCCTCAGCCTGACTGCCTTAGCAGAAGAAGGCTATGGGCAGGAAGTTACGGGAGAGGACAATCTGTTCCAGAACAATGAAGCCAAAACTACATTCAGCGTCGTTGCAGTACCGGCAAATCTTTCTGCAACAGTTCCTCTCAATGTCACTTTTGCAGTCAAACGCAATGGTGATTTTGTTTGTCCAAAGGGCTATGCAATTGCCAATACGGGCTCTGAAATTTTTCATGTTTCGGATATCCGCGTAACCATGCTCGATGCAGCATATTCTTTTGTAGAGAGTGATAAGAATTTGCAGGATCGGCAGATTTATCTGACGATGACTGGAACAAATCCGAGTATCGCAGGGCCCGTTTCAGATACTGTTGCTTTTGTGTCTGGGAATGATGACAAAAAGCAATCGTTTGGGACAGAGCCCACGACATATAACACCTGGAATGTCGATCAGGGCGGAAAAATTGAATTTGAGTTTAAAGGAAAAGTGAATGGCATCAGTGCGGAGTGGGCCGACAAGCAGGAACTCTTCACGATTGCGTATACCATAGAGCCAGGCGAGATATATGGGCCAAATCCAAAAGGATAAACTGTTTCCACCGGAGCGGGGACTCGCCCGCCCCGGTGTTTTTATCGTTTGAGAAAGTGGGTGCATTGGATGCGGGAGTATCACAAACAAGTCCTCCTTGGCCTGAAATTTCTCCTGTCCCGTGGGCTTCCGCTGGTGCTGGTTTCTGCCGCGGCGGCAGGTATTTTCCTGCTGAAGACGCCGGAGCTGGAAGCGGTGCGCGCCAAATTCCTGAAACGCTGACGGGAAAAATCCCTTCCATAGAGGGAGGAACGCCCTCCGCAAGAAAAAGAATGGCCGCCGCAAGCATTCTCCTTGCCAGGGGTGCGCTCAATGAGTAAAGTTTTTCCGCCTATGCGGAGAACAGCCTGTTTTCCGCCAAGGCATCAAAATCTACGACTGCACCACAACAATGGACATGATTTCCCCCAGCATTGCGGCATTGACCCCTTCCCTGACCCTCAAGGTGACCAACCGGGCCAAGGCTATGAAAGCCTCCGGTGAAGAAGTTTACGGTTTGGCAGGCGGTGAACCTGAAATGGACACCCCGGAAAACATCAAGCAGGCAGCCATCGCGGCCCTGAACAACGGAGCCACCAAATATACGCCTTCCGCCGGTCTTCCCGCACTCCGCCAGGCCATCGCAGAAAAGCTCAAGAGGGAAAACAACCTGGAATACGATTTCACCCAGATCACCGTGGGAGCCGGCGCCAAGCACGCCTGTTTCAACGCCATCATGGCGACCGTATCCGAGGGGGATGAAGTCATCATCCCCGCCCCGTACTGGGTCAGCTATCCGGAAATGGTCCGCATGTGCGGAGGCATCCCCGTCATCGTGGAAACCACGGCGGAAAACGGATGGAAGCTTACCGCCGAACAATTTGAGGAAGCCATGACCCCCCGCACCAAGATGGTCATCCTCACTACCCCGAACAATCCGACCGGGTCCGTTTATTCCGAAGAAGAACTGCGCGCCCTGGGAGAAGTGGCCCTGAGCGAAGACATCCTCATCCTGGCTGATGAAATTTACGAACACCTCGTATACGGGGACGCCAAGCACGTCAGCATCGCCTCCCTCAGTCCGGAACTGTACGACCTGACCATCACCATCAACGGCTTCTCCAAGGGCTACGCCATGACCGGATGGCGTCTGGGCTATTCCGCAGCTCCGGCAGCCATTGCCAAGGCCATCCAAATGATTCAGGACCACACCACTTCCAACGTCTGCACGTTCGCCCAGTATGGAGGCATTGAGGCCCTTACGGGAGACCAGAGCTTCATCAGCGACATGCGCGACGAATATGACATGCGCCGCCAGTACGTTTACTCCCGCCTCAGCGCCATCCCGAATATCAGCGTTGTGGAGCCGCAGGGTGCTTTCTACTTCTTTGTGGACACAAGCAGGCTGGGACTCACCTCCCTGAATCTGTGCGACAAGCTTCTGGAACGCTACAAGGTCGCGGCCGTCCCCGGCATCGCCTTCGGCAATGACAGGGCCATCCGCATCAGCTACTGCACCACGCTGGACATTCTGAAAGAAGCTCTGGACCGCTTTGAAGAATTCTGCAAGGCGCATTAAAAAACGTTGATCACCATAAAAAGGCGTTCCACGTCACGCGGAACGCCTTTTTATTCTTCCGGATTTCCCGCCTGCAGCAAACCTGCGGCAAGGAAATGCGCGCCATGCCTCGCAACCGGATTGCCCTGCACGAAAAGGCATGATTAAATAAATCTCATATGAATACCCCCGTTCTCAACGACAACCTGCGCGCCGCCACGGAAGCCCTTTGCAATCTGCTCGCCAAGGAAGACAAGGTTGTGGCCTCCAAGGCAAAAATAGGTCTCTTTTTCCAAAATCCGGAAGCAACCAAGCTTTTTGAAGAAGTAAACGCTTACGGAGAAGAACTGCGCAACAAGCACCTGGCCGGAATGCCTCCTACCGAAGAGGAAATTTCCAAATTCGACGCCCTGCGTGAAAACGTCATCAAGAATGATGCGGCCCGCGGCTTTTTGGAAGCGCGCCAGACCATTGACGAACTCCTGAACACCATCAATCATTATCTGGGCATGTCCATTGACCTTGGCCGCGCTCCCACTCCTGAAGAAATAGAGGAAGCCCGCCAGCGCGCCATGAGCGCCCAGTCCTCCTGCTCCTGCGGCGGCCAGTGCGACAAGGAAAATTGCGATTGCGACGGCAAGTGCGCCCACGACCATAAGGACGGCGGTTGCGGCTGCGGCAACCATTAAGACAATCTTTCAACTTTTGCCAAACGGCTTCACTCAAAAAGTGAAGCCGTTTTTTCTTCCCGAAAACAAACGATACTGTCCAGCGCGCCTGCAATTTCCTCCGGAAAACCGGGCGGACTACTGCACCTCTTTATTGAGCGCCATATTTTCGACGCTCCGATGTTTGCACAGCACCGGCATCTTGCACCTTCCCTTCTTCGCCAGAACAGGCAAGATGCTTGAATGGGACGGGAACCCGTGCTAGCCTCATCCTAAGGAATCATGACTTTTTCCAACCGTCCCGCTCCCGTTCTTCAAAACGGATTTCCCGCTGTTCCTGGCTCCAATGGCTGGAGTGACGGACCCCATTTTCCGCACTATCTGCAAGGAGCTTGGAGTGGATGTAATGGTAACGGAATTCGTCTCTGCGGAAGGAATTCTCCAGGCATGGGAGAGAAACCGCAGGTACACAAAGATAGAAAATGCCCACCGCCCCATAGGCATCCAGCTCTTCGGAGCGGATGGGAACCACATGGGAAAGGCGGCCAGAATTATCCTGGACCATGAGAAGCCGGATTTTATCGATATCAACTTCGGCTGCCCGGTTCCCAAGGTGGTTGGCAAAAATGGAGGTTCCTCCCTCCTGAAAGATCTTCCCCTGCTGGCTTCCGTTGCCGGAGGCGTCGTGAAAGCCGTAGGAGAGAGAATCCCCGTCACGGCCAAAATACGTATTGGCTGGGATTTTCAGAGCCTGTGCGCCATGGACGCGTGCCGCCTGCTGGAGAATGAGGGAATTTCCATGATCACCATTCACGGGCGCACCCGCTCCCAGCAGTATTCCGGAACGGCCAACTGGGACATTATTGACGAATGCGCGCGGGCCATGTCCGTGCCGGTCATCGGGAACGGGGATATTTCCACCCCGCAGGCCGTAGCTTATGTAAAAGAAAATACGGCCGTCAGCGGCGTCATGATTGGCCGTGCGGCCATGGAAAACCCATGGATTTTCGGAGACGCCAAGTATTATCTGCTGCACGGAACCATGCCGCCGGCCAGAGACCCGCAGGAAAAGGCGGCCCTGATTTTGCGGCATGCCCGGATGGCCCTGGAATCCCGCCATTATGGGGACGAACTTCACACCATGCGCCATATGAGGTCACGAATCCTGGCTTATACGAAGGGATTTCCCGGCGCCAAGGAAATGCGTTCCCGCCTGGTGCGGGTATCCAGCATGCCGGAGCTGGAAGACCTGCTTTCCAAGCTCCCCCGCCAGAAGCCCTGAGTACAGGGAAAATCCCGCTTTCCGGAAGATTCCGCAGGGTTTGAAAAGCGGCGGAGAGGGAAGGAGGTTCTTCCCGCCTCCGGACACGCCCGAAAAAAAATGCCATTTTGAGGGAAGCTAAGTTGACTTTACGTTCCGAACCTGTCAGAAATAGGGGAGTATCCTGCCGCTCCATTTCGGCAGACTTCCAACAATAGCATCCAGAGATCGACGTGTACTCCAACGAATCATATCTCATCGAACTTCTTACGCAGGCCGGATATCTGAATGAAGAAATTCTTCAGTACGCGCGCAGTCAAAAATCTCCCACCCAGGACCTGGTCGATTTTCTGATTCAGGCCAATTATCTTACGGAAGACGTCATCGCTCAGGTGGCGGCGTCAAACTCCCTGCTCCCCGTCGTGGACCTGGGCTCCATGCACATCCCCCAGGAGGTGCGCGAACTCATTACGCCGGAACTTGCCAGGCGCTTCCGGGCCATCCCCATTTCCGACGACGGTTTTTCCATCAACATTGCTATTGACGACCCCCTGAATCTGGAAACCATGGACAGCCTGCCCCAGCTGATGGGGCGGGATGTGATTTTCAGCGTCGCCACCCACAGCGCGATAGAAAGCCGGTTGAATGAATTTTACCGGGATCTGAGCGTTCCGGAAGAAACCGACGGGCTGGAAGGGGAGGATGCTCCCATTATCCGGCTGGTGCAGCAGATGCTGACGGACGCTTTCAAAATGAGGGCTTCCGACATCCACATTGAGCCCATGGAAAACAGGCTCCGCATCCGCTACCGCGTGGACGGCAAGCTGGTGGAAGTGGCCACGCATCCCAAAAAATTGCTCAGCCCCATCATTGCTCGCCTCAAGGTAATGAGTACCACCATGAGCATTGCGGAAAAACGCATGCCCCAGGACGGGCGAATCCAGATGAGCATCGGCGGCAAGCAAATCGACCTCCGTGTTTCATCCGTCCCCAGCAACCACGGGGAAAGCATCGTCATGCGTATCCTGGACAAATCCGCCCTGGTGCTGGGCCTTCCCCAGCTCGGATTTTTCTCGGATGATGAAGCTGTGTTCGACCGCCTCATCACGCTGCCGGACGGCATTATCCTGGTGACGGGTCCTACCGGTTCCGGTAAAACCACGACCCTTTACGCGTGCCTGAACCACATCAACCGCCCGGATAAAAAAATCATCACGGTGGAAGACCCTGTGGAATACGAACTCTCCGGCATCAACCAGGTAATGGTAAAGGCGGATATCGGCATGACCTTCGCCGCCGCCCTGCGCGCCATGCTCCGCCAGGCTCCCAACATCATCATGATCGGGGAAATTCGAGACATGGAAACAGCCAGCATCGCCATCAACGCCTCCCTGACGGGGCACCTCGTATTCTCCACCCTTCACACCAATGACGCTCCCAGCGCCGTGGCTCGTCTGGCGGACATCGGCATCAAACGCTTCCTGATCGCCTCCTCCGTCCGCGCCATCATGGCCCAGCGTCTTGTCCGCAAGCTGTGCGACCGCTGCAAGGTGGACGGCACTCTGACGGAAAAGCAGGCGCATACGCTGAACATTGACATGTCCCGCCTTGCCCAGGGCCAAATCAAGGCGCCCCACGGCTGCGACTTTTGCCGCGGCGGCGGATTCAAGGGCCGGATGGGGCTGTTTGAGATTTTCGAAATCGACGACGAGGTGCGCCGCATGATTAACGAAAATCTGACTTCCCCCCAGCTGCGCCAGCGCGCCCGGGAACTGGGCATGAGAACCTTGAGGGAAGACGGCGTACGCAAAGTGCTGGCCGGCCTTACTTCTCCGGAAGAAGTGCTGAACGTCACCATGGGAGACGCCAACTGATTTTTCCCCGCTATTCATTCTGCTTATTATGGACACCAACCTCACACTGGAACTTTTCATCGGCCGGGGAATGATTGACAAATCCCTGGCAAAGGACATCAAGGAGGAAATGATCGCCTCCGGCAAGGAACTGCCGGAAGTGCTTGCAGACTTCGGCATCATCGGCAGCAAGGATGATATCTGGCAGATGATTGCCAGCGACCTGGGTACGGAATTCATTACACTGGACAACTTCCAGCCGGACCCGAACGTGCAGAACATGATGCCGGCCACGCTCGTGCGCCTGCACGGGGCGCTCCCTGTGCGGCATGGTCCGGAAGGCCTGTACGTCTGCCTGGTGGATCCCCTGAATCCCCAGACGGTGGAAGACCTGCGCTTCGCCCTCGGCCAGGACATCCATGTTCTGGTAGCGCCGGATTACCAGATTTCCGAACGCATCAATGAGCTTTATGGAGGCGAATCCGCCGCCATGTCCGACCTGATGCAGGAGCTGAACAACATGCAGGTCAACAATGAGACGGAGGACTCCGCCGCCGCTCCCGTCATCCGCTTTGTGGACCTCGTCATTACGCAGGCCATCAAGGAAAAGGCCTCCGACATTCACTTCGAACCTTTTGAGAAGGAATTCAAAATCCGCTACCGTGTGGACGGCGCCCTGTATGAAATGCAGCCTCCCCCCGTCCACCTGTCCGTGCCGGTCATTTCCCGCGTCAAAGTCATGGCGAACATGAACATCGCGGAACGCCGCATTCCGCAGGACGGACGCATCGTCAAGCAGATAGGAAACCGTTCCGTGGACATGCGCGTTTCCTCCCTTCCCACTCAGTACGGAGAATCCGTGGTGCTCCGCGTTCTGGACCGCTCTTCCGTCAACTTGAACATGGACAACCTGGGGCTTCCCGCGCATATCCACGAATATATTCTGGATACGGTCCACAAGCCCAACGGCATTTTCATCGTTACCGGCCCCACCGGCGCCGGCAAGACAACTACGCTGTATGCCGCCCTGCGTGAAATCAATACCATTGATTCCAAGGTGCTGACGGCGGAAGACCCTGTTGAATACGATATTGACGGCATCATCCAGATTCCTATCAATGAAGCCATCGGCCTGGACTTCCCAATGGTGCTCCGCGCCTTCCTGCGACAGGACCCGGACCGTATTCTGGTGGGGGAAATGCGAGACATGGCAACAGCGCAGATCGCCATCCAGGCATCCCTGACGGGTCACCTGGTTCTCTCCACCCTGCACACGAACGACTCCGCCGGAGCCATTACGCGACTGGTGGACATGGGATGCGAACCTTTCCTGGTGGCGGCTTCCCTGGAAGGGGTGCTTGCACAGCGCCTGGTGCGCACCATCTGTCCGGACTGCCGCACGCCGTATGAACCCTCATCCACCATCCTCTCCCAGCTTGGCGTCTCTCCCTATGAACTGGGAGACAAGCACTTTTTCACGGGCCGAGGCTGTGATAAATGCTCCAATTCCGGCTACAGGGGCCGCAAGGGGATTTATGAGCTCCTGGATATTAACGATACCCTGCGCGACATGATTACGGACCGCGCTCCTTCCGTGGTGCTGAAGCAGAAAGCCATTGAAATGGGCATGTCCACGCTGCGGGAAGACGGGCTGAGAAATATTTATGACGGCAACACCACCATTGAAGAAGTGCTGAAATATACTTAACGGACAGCCGGACGCCGTTGCTTCCCCTTATTTCAACCACTAAGAAAAAACACTTAAAATACAACATATATGCCTAAATATCAATACACAGCACTTGACCATAAAGGCGACCAGAAAACAGGTACCCTGGAGGCCAATTCCGAAGCGGAGGCCATGGAATCCATCCGGGCGCATGGCCTGTACCCCACCCAGATCGTAGAAGCGGGCAAGGGCAAGATTCAGCAGACGCCTGCCGCCAAGAAAAAGGCCAAGGGAGCCAAGAAGCAAAAAGGCAAGCTGGGAGGCAAAATCAAGGCCAAGGCTCTGATGATTTTCACCCGCCAGCTTGCTACGCTGATTGACGCGGGGCTTCCCCTGCTCCAGAGTTTGAACGTGCTGGCCAAACAGGAGGCAAACCCCAACCTGCGCGTCACTATCGAAGCTCTGGGAGATTCCGTTCAGGGCGGCTCCACCTTCTCGGAAGCCCTGGCCCAACACCCCAGAATCTTTGACCGACTGTTTGTCAACATGGTAAAGGCCGGGGAACTGGGCGGTGTGCTGGAAGTCGTGCTGAACCGTCTGGCGGAATACCAGGAAAAGGCCCAAAAGCTGAAAAGCAAGGTAATCTCCGCCATGGTGTATCCCTCCATCGTCCTGTTTATCGCCGTAGGCATCGTGATCTTCCTGATGCTGGTCATCGTGCCCAAATTCAAGGCGATGTTCGCAGAACAAAACCAGGAGCTTCCCGGTATTTCCGAGTTTGTGTTCGGCATCAGCGACTGGTTCATGGCCGCCCCCTTCTTTGTGCCCAATGCCGTCATTCTGGCCGCGGTGGTCGCCATCCTGTACGCTGTTTTCACGGCCATGAGCAAGACGCCCAACGGACGCCGCAAGATTGACTCCGCTCTGCTGACCATGCCGGTCATCGGCAATGTGCAGAGCAAAAGCGCCATCGCCCGCTTCGCCCGGACCTTCGGTACGCTGGTGACTTCCGGCGTCCCCATCCTCCAGGCGCTTACCATCACGAAGGATACCGCCGGCAACATGATCGTGGGAGACGCCATCGGCCTCATCCATGATTCCGTCAAGGAAGGCGAATCCGTAGTTACGCCCATGTCCTCCTCCAAGCTTTTCCCGCCCATGGTAATCTCCATGGTGGACGTGGGGGAAGAAACCGGCCAGCTGCCGGACATGCTCCTGAAAATCGCGGACGTGTATGATGATGAAGTGGACAATGCCGTGGGAGCTATGACCTCCATGCTGGAACCCATCATGATCGTATTCCTGGCCGTGGTCGTGGGCGGCATCGTGTTCGCCATGTTCCTTCCCCTCCTGCAGGTTATTGAAAAGATGGGATAACCACCTCAAGCAGAATCAGATGAAAAATCACTCCGCATACCGCCGGCTTCGGGAGGCAAAGGGATTCACCCTCATGGAAATCCTGGTAGTGATGGTGATCATCGTGGTGCTGGCCACGCTGACCATCTCCATTTACACCTGGCTTGAAACCAGAAAGAACGAACAGGCTACGGAATCCATTGTCCGCAAAATTGAAATGGGGCTGGAGAGCTACCACAGCGACCATGACCGCTACCCCTACGGCACGGAAGCTCCCTTCAACAATCACGGCGTAGCCGTGGCCAACGGGGAGGAATACAGTTCCAACGTGGTTTACATGGCTCTGTTCGGCGACCATAAGAATGAGGGTGTTCCTTCCAGGGATACAACCATTTACAATGATGAGTTGAACCCCTCTACACAGCCCAAAAGCAACCCGACTGTCCGGGAAGTCCATGTGAAAAGCAAGGACGGTAGGCCGGTTACCCTTTATATTCTTGCGGATCCATGGGGTTCCCCCTACCGCTACCGCCTGGGCAGCGAGCAATCCATCCCCACCAGAACCGACAGGGCCAGAAACCTGAAAATGGGCAACGGCCTGAATCCGGATTATGATTTCTGGTCTTTCGGAAAAGACGGGGACAGTGATTTGAAAGACCCGCACGCCCCTGAAAACGAAGATGACATCGGCAACCTGCCGAAGTTCTGACCTTACCGGTATTTTTCCGCGCACGGCTTCTTTTCCGGCAGCCTTCCTCCCCTTCCGGCGGAGGAAGGCTTTGTGCATATTTTCTGGCATCCGCACGGCTTCTGAAGTATGATTCGGGCACTGACATGAAACGTATTTCCCTGATCGTTCCCTGCCTGAATGAAGAAGAAGCCATTCCGGCGTTCAAGCAAGAAATAGACCGGGTTTTCAAGGAATGCCTGGAGGGCTACGCCCCGGAACTTATCTTCGTGGACGACGGTTCCACAGACCGCTCCCTGGAAATGATTAAGAAAATGGCGGAACACTCCCCTGAAGTAAAATTCATTTCCTTCTCCCGCAATTTCGGGAAAGAAGCCGCCATCTATGCGGGCCTGGAAGCGGCCACAGGGGATTATGCCGCCGTCATGGATGTGGACCTTCAGGATCCTCCTTCCCTGCTTCCGGATATGCTGAAAGCCATTGAGAAGGAAGGATATGACTGTGCGGGGACACGCCGCGTCACCCGGCAGGGGGAACCGCTGCTGCGGTCCTTTTTCGCCCGCGCCTTTTATAAGACGATTCATCAGATATCGAACACCCGCATCGTGGACGGAGCCCGGGACTACAAGCTGATGACTCGGCCCGTACTGGAAGCCCTGCTTTCCCTGAAGGAGTACAACCGATTTTCCAAAGGGCTGTACGAATGGGTGGGGTTCCGGACCAAATGGTTTGAATATGAAAATGTGGAACGGGTGGCAGGAGAAACCAAGTGGTCTTTCTTCAAGCTGTTCCTGTACTCCATTGAAGGTATCGTGGCCTTTTCCACCGCCCCCCTGGCGCTGGCTTCCATCATGGGGGTACTTCTTTCCTTCATCTCATTCCTTTCCATCATTATCTTGACGGTCCGCGAATTG
>ERZ773193.4573-NODE-4573-length-10936-cov-3.506387_pt1 | contig 10936 bp, 5 predicted proteins | sample MGYA00511110_ERZ773193 | MGnify/ENA primary metagenome ERZ773193 (study PRJEB29015, sample SAMEA2737784) | human gut metagenome | biome: human gut; feature: human-associated habitat; material: faeces | place: China | collected 2012 ...
TTATCATGAATGCATTTCAAAAAACAGGCGAAAAAATGACAAACTACAGATGGACCATCTGTGCTATGCTATTTTTTGCAACAACAGTTAATTATCTCGACCGCCAGGTGCTATCGCTGACCTGGGACGAATTTATCAAACCGGAATTCCATTGGAATGAAGTACACTACGGTACTATCACTTCCGTATTCTCTATTGTATATGCAATATGTATGCTGTTTGCCGGTCGCTTCATCGACTGGATGGGCACCAAAAAAGGGTATCTCTGGGCAATCGGTGTATGGTCGGCAGGTGCTTGTATGCACGCACTCTGCGGAATTGTGACCGAACAATATGTAGGTTTGCACAGCGCAGCCGAACTAATGGCTGCTACCGGTGACGTCGTTGTTGTACTGGCTACCGTCAGTATGTACTGCTTCCTTGCCGCTCGCTGTATCCTCGCACTCGGTGAAGCGGGCAACTTCCCGGCTGCTATCAAAGTAACGGCTGAATACTTCCCTAAAAAGGACCGCGCTTACGCTACTTCTATCTTTAACGCCGGTGCCTCTATTGGTGCCTTGATCGCTCCCGTTTCCATTCCGTTGATCGCAAAAGCATGGGGCTGGGAAATGGCATTTATCGTAATCGGTGCGCTTGGTTTTGTCTGGATGGGTATGTGGGTATTCATGTATGATGCTCCTTCAAAGAGTAAACACGTCAACAAAGCCGAACTTGATTATATCGAACAGGATAAATATGAAGAAGGCGCCGCCCCTGTGATTGAAGAGGTGAAAGAAGAAAAGAAGATGTCTTTCCTTCAATGTTTCACTTACAAGCAGACATGGGCTTTCGCTGCCGGCAAGTTTATGACCGACGGTGTGTGGTGGTTCTTCTTGTTCTGGACTCCGTCTTACCTGAATACCCAATTTGACATCAAGACTTCCGATGGACTGGGAATGGCTTTGATTTTCACCCTTTATGCCGTAACAATGTTGTCTATCTATGGCGGTAAACTCCCGACTATCTTTATTAATAAGACAGGTATGAATCCTTATGCTGCCCGTATGAAGGCAATGTTGATTTTTGCTTTCTTCCCGTTGGTGGTATTGCTGGCACAGCCATTGGGTACATTCTCTCCGTGGTTCCCGGTTATCCTTATCGGTATCGGCGGTGCTGCCCACCAATCTTGGTCGGCTAACATCTTCTCTACTGTAGGTGATATGTTTCCGAAAACCGCTATTGCAAGTATTACAGGTATCGGTGGCATGGCCGGTGGTGTAGGTTCCATGTTGATGCAGTTCGGTGCAGGTCTGCTGTTTGTTCATGCCGACGAAACGCACATGACATTTATGGGATTCGAAGGCAAGCCTGCCGGATATTTCATTATGTTCTGTATCCGTGCGGTAGCTTACCTGGTAGGCTGGGTGATTATGAAGGCATTAGTACCGAAGTACAAACCTATCGTATTGGATTAATCTATCATCTGATATAAAATGAAACAGGAAGGTATCCAATTAATAATACCTTCCTGTTTTTCGTAAAACAAAATATTCTAGTAAAACAAAAAAGCCTCTTCTCACGAAGAAGGCTTTTTAGGATTACTTATTCTACATTACTTCCTGCTTTTAAAATGAAAAAGAAGCATTCTAATAATGGAGGATAGTAATCGTTAAGATGAAAAAAAGGGAAGTCTCACGACTTCCACAATTCTTCTAACCTTAAATCTAAATCTCTATGAAAAAAACGTGTTGCAAATATAGGCGTTTGTTCATTATTAAGGTGTTAATGAATTGCATAAAGAGAGAATAAAAACTAACATCTGCAAAAATTAGCGAATTACCCCTGAGTCTCTATTAAATTTAATAAACTTTCATAAAGCGGGTTGGATTTCAGGTATTTCGGGACTCCTGTCACAAACATCTGTTTCCTTGCACGAGTAAGGGCTACGTTCAATTTCCGGTCTATCAGCACTCCATTCTCTTCTGTTAAATTCGACACAAATTTTAACTGATAATAACTATTAATACAACAGGAATAAATAATCACATCCCGCTCGCTACCTTGAAAACGTTCGACAGTATCAACCAATATCCGATTGAGCGCCGGGATCCCTAACGCTTCTATTTCTTTTTTTATAAGTGCTATCTGACTGCGATAAGGTGTGATAACTCCCAAAGTACGGGAATCGTCAAAGTCTGTCCGGTGAGATTCATAGATTTGAGCTGCCAGACCTGCGACAATACGGGCTTCGGAATAATTTATCTTGGCCGACCCGCCCGCCTTCTCCGGCTGTGAAGGATAAAAAGCAAGACGGGAAATGTGTTCGGATGACTCTGTCTGATGCGGCAGGCCTACCGGTATCAGATGTCCGCCATAGAAAGCCCGGTTGGCAAACAAGGCGACTTTGGGATGCATACGTCCCTGACGACAGAGCATATCGTGTGAACGGTGAACGGCAGGGCAATTCCGATAAAGACGTTCAAACAAAGAGTCTTTCAGGTTAGTCAGCCCGATAGCCAACAATGTTTCGTCATAGATAGCAGATTGCTCCGCTTTTTGCAGGACAACGGCAGGAAGTTGTTTATGATCACCGATCAGGATAAACTTATCTATCGCATTCCTGTCGCCTTCGCCGTGTGCACAAAGAATACCTAACAATTGCGGTTCTAATATCTGAGTAGCCTCATCGACGATAGCTACATCAAAGTGCTTCAACCGAAAGAGTTCGGGCTTTCCCGAAATGGCGGCCACAGTTCCTACCATGATACGGCAATTACGTATACGTTCATAAACATCGGCACGGCGTGTACAGGATGCCAACTCGTTTTCGATCAGATGTCCGCGATATGCTTCATCACAGGATAATTCGCTCCCTACACGGATAAAGTCGACAGCAGGACGAATCGAAGCAAGCGACTTGCATATTTCATCAACAGCACGATTGGTATACGAAAGTAGAAGAATTTGTGAGTCTTTATCGGTATGGAAAGTCTCCACCATTTTCTTCAGGGCACAGGAGGTCTTACCCGTCCCCGGAGGACCGACTAACAGGAAGTAATCTTTTGCAGCTTTCGCTTTCAATGCAACGCGGGTGAAGTCGTCTTCCGCTTGAGCTATGAGTATATCCAATGATTCGTCAAACTCCGGCGGGCGCTGAGAAAGCAATAAATCGCGCCGTTCCTGCGTAGCAGACAGATAAGCATATAATCCTTGATACATCGAACGGAAAGTGGTATCCATCGTATCGTGCTCTATCGCATAAAGACTCCGGGCAGGAAGTACGGAAGGATTTTGCTGTGTAGCACGTAAACGGATTCCGACTTCATGATCCGTCAGATATTCAATATTTCCTTTGAATACCATTTTATTGGTAACATTATCTGTATCAGAGTTCCGTTCGTAAAGGATTATGGCATCGCCTTGACGGAAATTAGGGAGAAAAGTTCTTTCTCCTCCCACCTTCTCTTCCGGAGGGAAGGCCAACGTAAGACCGGCTTTATGTTCATCGGCTGCATGATTCTCCTTAATTCTCAAATCATAAAGAATCTCTCCTGCTTCGCATTTCTCCGCCAAAGTGGAAAGCCACAAGGAAGCGGCTCCGGTGCGTCCCTCATAATCCACATCTCCGGATTTGGAGGTATAAAGTTCTTTTGTTATAAAGTTATATATTGCATAGAAATATTTTTTCTCCAAAGGAGAGAGTGCTTTCAATTTCGACTGGAAATTGTCAATGGAAGGACGCAGGTAGGTTTCCCAAAAATGCCCTTTCAAACCTCGCTCGTTCAAGGTGAAGGAATTGATGCCTTCTAATTTCTGCGCGGTATACTCCAGACTATTCCGTAACTGAATTCCATATTCATCAGCAACAATGCGGTTGCGCAAGTCGATCACCCGACGCACCAGTGCCCAGGAAGGACGGGAAGGATAAAGCAACGGATAGCGGGTGTATAGCAGATAAGCTTTCACTTTCCGGTGGTCCATTCCCATAGAATATTGCAGGACTGCCTGATAAAGCAACATTTGCACTTTATTATTCTCTTTCGGCTCCACTTTGCCACGGATAGCATATTCGTCAGCCTTACCCGATTTCATTTCGATAAAGGAGGACATATCCCGTTGCATATAGTCGAGACGCCCTTGCAGTCCGAGTGCTTCGCAAATATAAGACGGTTCGAGCACAGCATCCGTCTTATCCAGTTCGTATCCGGCAGCATGGAAAGTATCGTTTACCGTTTCACGGATATGCTCAAAGTGAAGTTTACAGTCATCGAAGAACCGGCGTTCCTTTTCCTTGTCACGCAAATCGGGACAGGCTGCCAATTCGATAGGATAGCGCCGGAAAGCTTTCTGCATACACGCACGGTAATCAATTTCTTCTTCCTGTGCATGAATCCATTCATCCAGAAAAAGGTTGGCAATGTTTCCCAGCAACAAAGGGCGTGCATTCTCAATCGGCTGAAGGCGGGAAAGAACATAGTTTGCCGGATGATGCCCGTAGTCGCGGAAACATTCGGCAAGGGAACTGATGTCAAGCAGGTAATCCGGTTCGAGAACGATAAATGAAGGGGTCAATACGCCCGCTTCATCTACCGCAACGTCTAATAGATTTATTTGGGCATATTGCCATAGCAGCCGGCAGGTTTCAGCAAATTCTTCGTTTATCTGAGGAATGTTATAGCGAACCAAATAAGGTTTCTCCGATACTTCATCCAACGGAGTTACATATAAATATTGTTCATCGGCATACTGAAAGCAGACGCGCATCCGTTGCACACGTTCAAGGGCAGGAGGTGCAACCAGATAAGTTGCATCGGTACGGGGTAGCAAACGGTATAATTCAACAGGAACATCTTCACCGGACAATTTACGGATAAGAAAAGCCAATGTCTTGACGTCTCGCAAAAGATTCTCCCGGGTAGGAACAAGCTGGTGATTCAAAACCCGATTGGAAGTCAGACGGAATGTATGCAAACGATTCTGCTCTGCATAAGTAAGTCCGGTTTTGGCACCTACAAAACTGATTCTGGCGGAAAGGTCGGTCATTTGCAGACTCTCATTCTGCATCTCCGAACGACAAATACGTTCCAACAAATCACGCATTTGTTTATAGCCAACAACCAATTCCACACCTTTCTCCCGGCAAACAGCCAGCAGTAGTTCATAAGATTCTATTCCTTCATTTGCTTCCATAAAACAAAGGTACGTGATAAATCTTAATTCTTATGCAAATGAGTGCCTTCAAATACCCGACGATGTTTAAACTTCTTCTGTTATATCTTCTTCCTTCTTGTCTTTTATCATCAAAATACTCATTTCATACAACAGATAAAGAGGAATAGCTACCACACTCAACGTAAAGGGATCGCCCGTAGGAGTGATTATAGCAGCGGCTATCACGATGACAACAACAGCGTGACGACGATATTTCCGCAAGAAAGACTTGTTGACTATTCCCAACAAAGAGAGTAACCAAGTCACCAGCGGAAGTTCAAAAGCAAGTCCCATACAGAGAATCAACATCATAAAATTGTCAATGTATGAATTGAGCGAGAGAATGTTTTCTACTTCTGAACTTAATTGGTAAGTAGAAAGGAAGCGAAGTGTCAACGGGTAGACCATAAAATACCCCAACAAAACACCGATAAAGAACATGAATGTACCTATTGTCAGGGCTTTCCGTACTCCTTTACGTTCATTGGGATAAAGGGCAGGACTAATGAAACGCCATATTTCAAAAAAGAGATAGGGTATGGCAGTCACTACCGACAACATAAAAGCCGTTGACAGATGGATAAAAAAAGGAGCAGCCAAGTTAATATTGACTAACTTCACATGAAAATCTTGCGTAAAAAAATCATCAGTCAGATCGAATTTCTGTCCGATGTATCGTAATAAATCGTAGAATATGAAATCATTGTGGCAAGGTGCCAGTATCACATGATCGAAAAGATAGGGCATAGCTATAAAATAGCCTATCGCCAACACGAACCAAATCCCAATCACCCGAAAGAGTACCTTACGCAGTTCATCCAAATGATCCCAAAAGGTCATTTCTGCCATTCGAACTTTCTTCTTTACTTAGCTGAATCTGCCGGTTTGTCAATTTCGTCTTTCGCCTTATTTATTTCATCTTTCGCTTCATTTACTCCGTCCTTGAAGCTCTTGACCCCTTTACCCAAGCCACGCATCAGTTCAGGAATTTTCTTTCCACCGAAAAGAAGAAGAATAACCAAAGCAATAATAATCCATTCGGAACCGCTGGGCAAAAAGCCTAACAATAATAAGTTTGTCATAAGTTTATTTGATAAGAGGTTTCTACTAGTTGGTGCAAATATAACATTTTCGCCACAGAGTAGCACAGAGTTCCACGGAGTTTTTTATTATTTTGCCCACCCTGTGAAACTCAGTGTTGCTCTGTTATGAACTAATCCTGATAATAAACCCGCTTTACCCGAGTGGATATACTAGTCAACACTTCGTAAGGAATCGTATCCAGTTTATCAGAAAGGACAGTAATCGGAAGATCATCACCGAAGATAATCGCCTGGTCACCCTCACGGCAGTCGATGTCCGTTACATCAATCATACAAACATCCATACAGATATTGCCGACATAAGGCGCTTTTTTTCCATTCACCAGACAGTAAGCGTTTCCACGTCCCAAATGGCGGTTTAATCCGTCCGCATAGCCAATAGGAATAGCAGCAATGCGTGAAGGACGTTCCAAATGTCCCTTTCGGCTATATCCTACCGTATCTTCTGCAGGCACGTCCCGAATCTGAAGAATCGTTGTCTTGAGAGTACTTACATTGTGTATAATCGAATTATCTATCGGACTCACTCCATAAAGTCCGATTCCCAAACGTACCATATCAAACTGTGCACCGGGGAAACGTTCGATTCCTGCCGTATTACAGATATGACGCAGAATCTTATGTGAGAAAGCGGCTTGCAACTCCTGCGAACCTTTCTCAAATAATTCTATCTGCTGACGTGTAAAAGAATCGAATTGAGGCGAATCACTACCTACAAAATGAGAGAACACCGAACGGGCAATCACAGCGTTCTGAGCTTTCAAGCGACGAATCAGCAAGGGAATCTCATCAATGCCAAAACCCAGCCGATGCATACCCGTATCCAATTTTACATGAATCGGAAAGTTGGTGATTCCTTCTTTCTCGGCTGCTTTAATCAAAGCATCGAGCAGGTGGAAATTATAAACTTCCGGCTCCAGTTTATAGTCGAACATAGTCTTGAATGCTGTGAGCTCAGGGTCCATTATGATGATAGAAGAAGTAATACCTGCTTTACGAAGTTCAGAACCTTCATCGGCTACGGCTACAGCCAGATAATCGACATGATGTTCCTGTAATGTCTTGGCTATTTCATACGAACCGGCTCCATAAGCGGAAGCCTTTACCATGCAGATCACTTTCGTTTCGGGATGACGAAGCATCGCACGATAATGATTCAGGTTCTCCACCATTGCACCGAGATTTACTTCCAGAATCGTTTCATGCACTTTCAGTTCCAGTTCTTCGGACAGCAGATCAAAGTTGAACACACGGGAACCTTTAATCAGAATTACTTCCGAATGAAGTGATTTCAGCAGATTCGAAGCCAGAAGAGCTTCTGTATTCGGGAAGAAATAACGTTCCAACGCATCGTCAAAACGAGCGGTACAGGAAGAAATCTCTGCTCCTACGCCAATCAGTTTGTCTATTCCACGACTCCGTACCAACTGTGCCACACGACGATAAAGTGTAGCGGTACTTTGTCCTGTTTCTAAAATATCCGACAAGATTAATGTACGTTTCAATCCTTTCTTCTCCGAACGACGTACCAAAAAATCAAGAGCGATATCCAATGAAGCCAAGTCCGAGTTATAACTATCATTAATCAATACACAATTGTTCTTTCCTTCTTTTACTTCCAAACGCATGGCAATCGGTTCAAGACGTGCCATACGCTCTGTTATCTGATCGGCGGGGGTCATTAAATAGAGGCAGGCTGCCAGACAGTTCAGTACATTCTCTATGGAAGCGTCATCAATAAACGGGATGCAGAAAGTATTATCCATATCCAGATAACGGTAGGAAATAACAGTATGATCTTCTTTCTTAGTCACCCGGCTAATATATAACGGACGTTCAATATCCTTACGGCTCCATGCTATTTCACGAGCTGTCAACATCGACTTTGCTACACAATTGCTGATAAGTTCGTTATCTCCGTTATAAATTACGACATCACAATCTTTAAAAAGAGTCAGTTTCTCCATGCACTTCTCCTGTAATGAGAAGAAGTTTTCCTGATGAGCACCGCCAATATTAGTCAGAATGCCAATAGTCGGCTTTATCATCCGCTTCAAAGCATTCATCTCTCCCATTTCAGAAATACCGGCTTCGAATATGCCCAATTCTGCTTCTTCATTCAGTTGCCAGACCGATAAAGGTACACCAATCTGTGAATTATAGCTACGCGGCGAACGGACAATACGACGGTCGGGACTCAGTAACTGGTGTAACCACTCTTTCACAATCGTCTTTCCATTGCTCCCTGTTATACCGATAATCGGAATTTTAAACTCCTCCCGATGTATTTCAGCCAGCTTCTGCAAAGCCTTTAACGGATTGGCAACGATGAGGAAATTGAGGGTGGAGAGCTTTCCTAGTTCTCCATTCTTAAATTTCTCAAAGTCTTCTTCAGTAACCACAAAGTTACGCACTCCCCGGTCATATAAATCGGGGATATAGCGGGCTCCACTGTTACGTTTCGTAGTCAGGGCAAAGAAAAGAGTTTCTTCCGGGAAACTAAGAGAGCGGCTGTCTGTCAGTAGCCAATCAATTGTCGCTTCACATTCGCCCACACGGCGGGCACCGATACATTCGGCTATGGATTCAATCGTATATGACATAGTTCTGTTTCTTTTTGAAAATCTAAGTACGGGTATTTTCCGATAAGTCGTTCTATTTTTAACACTATTTGTCCTAAAAAGCGTTGATACGCTTCCGATTCGGGATGAAAGGGTTTATGCGCCATATCTTTGCGGATATCCTCCACTTCTGTCATAACCTGCTTTGTTTCAGCAGAAAAAAAGGAATCAGAAAAGCATTTCCACAGGTAGTTCACGGCCAATGGAGACGGATGCAACATATCATCGGCATAAAACCGGTAATCGCGCAATTCGTCAAGTACTATCTCGTAAGCAGGAAAGTAGAAAACCTGCTTCGGAAACAATTGCTGCAAGCGGTCGATTGTAAGCAACAGGGTCGATTTACTAAGTTGATTGGCATGCATTCCGTCACGAATATGCCGGATCGGGCTGACTGTAAAGAGAACCTTCAGATTCGGATTACGTGCCGTCATACCGGCAATCAATGAAGTGTATTCGTTCACAATCTCGTCGACTGACAGGAGCCGGCGGTTAAAATTGCTTTCCGGCAGCTTGTGGCAGTTGGACACTACCCTCCCCGTTTCTTTCTGTTCATAGACGTAGGCGGTGCCGAAAGTCAACATCAACCAATCCAGTTGATGAACCGTCTTATGGGCCTGCTGCAAACGATGATTTATATTCCGGATGACCTCGCCCGCCGTAGCTGCGGAGAATGAGCCATGATGCATCGGGCTATGCCAACACTCCTTATAAGCAAATAAATCTTCCTCCTGATACACCTTCCCTTTTAATATTTCAACTAAGGCTGTTGAAACAGAAAAGGGATTGTAGAGAATACCAAAAGGATTCACATCTACCCTGAATTTGTTTTCCGCCAGTTGCCTACCCATGTTTTCTGCAAAACAGGAGCCCAGCAGAAGTATTTGTCCGGCATGAGTAACAGGCGGCAAGCTTGCGGGCAGTTCAACCTTCGTTCGAAAATCCATATATTTTTTCTCCTTATTAATTCCTTTTCACGAAGCAAAAGTACAATAAAGATGTGTATTCCATTTCAGGTTCCACATTCTTTTCGTATTTTTGCACTAAATTTCCTAGAATCATGAATAATGAACCGATATATAACTTGCTAAACACTATTGATTACCCCGAAGATCTACGGAAACTAAACGTAGAACAACTACCGGAAGTATGCAATGAACTGAGGCAAGACATTATTAAAGAGCTATGCTGCAATCCGGGACATTTCGCTGCGAGTTTGGGGACAGTGGAATTGACCGTAGCCTTACACTACGTCTACAATACGCCTTATGACCGTATTGTGTGGGATGTGGGTCATCAGGCATACGGACACAAGATTCTTACGGGACGACGGGAAGCTTTCTCCACCAACCGGAAGTTGGGAGGAATCCGTCCTTTTCCTTCACCGGAGGAGAGTGAATACGATACTTTCACCTGCGGACATGCATCCAATTCTATTTCTGCTGCTCTCGGCATGGCAGTTGCCGCTGCTCAGAACGGAGATTCCAACCGTCATGTCATAGCTGTCATCGGTGATGGTTCGATGAGTGGCGGACTGGCTTTCGAGGGACTGAACAATTCATCAACCACCTCGAACAACCTGCTCATTATCTTGAATGATAACGACATGGCAATCGACCGTAGTGTTGGCGGTATGAAACAGTATCTTTTCAACATGACAACTTCCAACCGCTACAACCAGCTACGTTTCAAGTTGTCACGAATGCTGTTCAAACTCGGTATTTTAAACGAAGAACGCCGCAAAGCCCTTATACGTTTCGGCAACAGCCTGAAATCAATGGCTGCACAACAACAAAACATCTTCGAGGGAATGAACATCCGCTACTTCGGTCCTATCGACGGACACGATGTGAAGAACCTCGCCCGCATATTACGGGATATAAAAGACCTGCAAGGACCTAAAATCCTGCACTTACATACCATAAAAGGAAAAGGATTCGCCCCGGCAGAGATGCACGCTACCGAATGGCATGCGCCCGGTAAGTTCGATCCTGTCACCGGCGAGCGTTTTATTGCCAATAC
>ERZ773193.4582-NODE-4582-length-10914-cov-8.715351_pt1 | contig 10914 bp, 5 predicted proteins | sample MGYA00511110_ERZ773193 | MGnify/ENA primary metagenome ERZ773193 (study PRJEB29015, sample SAMEA2737784) | human gut metagenome | biome: human gut; feature: human-associated habitat; material: faeces | place: China | collected 2012 ...
TCCCGATCGAGGAACCGGCCCCAGCAGCAGATGCGGACATATTTGGCATCCCAGCCCTTGCTCGGACGCGAGGGTTCCTCCGAAAGCCAGAAATGCCCCGAGTCGAGCAGTTGGAAACGGTCTTTCTTGTAGAACACCGCCGCATATTCGCCCGCCTCGGCCCCGTCGTCGCGTCCGACGCCGGTGTAGCCGTAACCGGGAAGCGCCGCGAGAAGATCCAGAAGCTGGCTGTGGAACACCTCCTGAGCTCCGAAAATGTCGAAATCGTGGTAACGGATCAGCGAGGCGATCACCGGAAGCCGCCGCTCCCAGCCGTCGCCCCTCGCATCATCTCCGGCATTGAGCTGGCGCACGTTGTAGGTCGCCGCAGAGAAGCTCTGCGCGAAGCCACCCGTCGTCGCCGCGCAGAGGGCGGCGATACAGAACAGCACTTTTTTCATGATCGTATCGTTACCCGCGGCGTCCTTTCGATTCGAGATAGCGGATCAGCAGTTCGGGACGGTCGGTCTGGATGATAGTCGCCCCCATGTCGAGCAACCGGCCGTAGACCTCCTCCGTCTCTCCCCGGAAAGCGCGGTCGTCGTTCAGCCCGCCGCAGAGCGACGGCCAGAGCGAGTTCACCCAGAGCTTCGAACCGCCGTCCACGATGCGTTTCATGCAGGCTTCCACCTCGGGCGTATATTCGTCCCAGCAGACTTCGTAGGCCAACGGCTGCTTTTCCGATTTCTGGTACTCCTCGAAGAGTTCGCGTCCCTGCGGTTTGAGGATGTCGATGACCGGCATGTACATCATGTTGTGCGGATAGGCGGCGAACTTCGCTGCCACGACCTCCGCCGGACGCTTGCCCTTGATGAGCACCTGATCCGTGACGCCCAGCTCCTCGGTGATGGCGAGCGCGAGGTCGTAATATTCGTAGCCTTGGTCGATATTCACCGCGATGCGGTCCTTGCAGACGGCGAGCGCTTCGCGCAGGGTCGGCATTTTGAGCGAGGTCTTCACGCCGTGGCCGGTTTTCAGCACGCAGCGCCGGATCGAGTCGTAGGTGATGTCGCAGACGCGGCCGCGGCCGTTAGTCGTGCGGTCGATCGTCTTGTCGTGGCACAGGACCAGCACGCTGTCCTTGGTGAGCTTGAGGTCCAGTTCCATGATGTCTACCCCCATGCCGATCACCGATTCGATCGCCGGGATGGAGTTTTCGGGCCAGTTGCGCCAGTCTCCGCGGTGCGAGACCACCACGACGTATCGTGAGGAGGGGTTGTGGAGTTCCGCGCGGACGAACCGGGCTTTGTCCGTCGTTTCGGCCGCCGGCTGCGAACAGGCGTACAGACCGGCTGTTGCGCAGAGGATGAGTAGGTAACGTTTCATTTCGTTCGGTTTAAAAAGGGAGAACCGGAAAGTTCCGGTTCTCCTGAAGAGTTATTTTTCCAGTACGGGATAGCTCTCCGATGCCGTCCACTTGCGCAGGACGACGTCGGGCTTGCCCGGCAGCGTTTCCGCCGGAGTGTCGTTGAAGAGCGCCGCGCCGGCGTTGAGCGCTGCGGCGAAGTTTGCGCACGACTCGCCGCTCGAAGGTACGGTGACGGCGCCCGACTTCATCTCGTCGAGCGAGAGCAGGGCGAAGGTCGTCTTTTTCCAGACCGTTCCGGCCGCCTTGTCGCTGCCGACGGCGGAGTTCGCCGCAGACTTGGACGGACATGCCGAGTTGCCGTAGATGTTCTGCAGGTTGCCTTTCTTGCTGTAACCCACCACCGATGCGTAGGAGCTGTTGGCTGTGATCTTTTCCACGGTCGAGTAGCAGTTGATGACGAAGCTGTCGTCGCTGACGATGCCGGCGATGCCGCCGACGTCGTTGTGTTTCGCTTCGAGTCTGTCCACCCGGCTGTAGCAGTTGATGACATAGCGGCCCAGCCCGTCGCCGCCTTTGGCGATCTGTCCGACGATGCCGCCCATGTTGGGGTCTTTCGGGGCGTCGGTCTTCATCGTGCCGCCGAGGTTGGCGCAGTTGACCAGCGTACCCTTGTTCTGGCCTGCGATGCCGCCGATGGTCTTGGCGCCTTCGCCGCCCGTGATGTCGCCCTTGAAGGTCGCCCCGTCGATGACGCCGGCGTTTATGCCGACGATGCCGCCCGCGATTTCGAATTCGGTCGAAAGCGCGCCTTCGACGGCCAGATCGCGGATCGTGCCCTTGTTGGCGCCGAATACGCCGCAGGATTTGCCCGGAGCGACGAGCTTCACGTTGAGGAGCTTATGCCCCGCACCGTCGAATTCGCCCTCGAAATAGATCGTGTTGTCGGCCGCGAAGCTGATCGGCGTGAGGTTCTTGTTGTCGAAGTCGATGTCGGCCGTGAGGCGGTAGTAGGCCGACGATGTGTAGACGGCGTCTTCGGCCTGCTGGTTGATCGACGCGGCGACCGTGTTCCAGTCGCTCACGGAGTTGAGCTGCCACGGGTCCGCGGCCGTTCCGGAACCCTCGACCACGTCGGGTGCGGGTTTCTCGTAGTCGGTGTCGAACTGAATCGTCAGGGGGCAGTGGTCCGAAGGGTAGATGTTGCCGTAAACGGTGTTGTCCACCTTGTAGGATTTTAGCTCCACGTCGCCGCGCGAGTAGATGTAGTCGATGCGCGCCGTGGCCTGCGTGAGGTCGGCTGTGATTTTGTGGCCGTTGAACGTGCCGACGGGACCGCTGATGAAATCCGATTCCACCGTGAGGAACGAGTCGTTCCAATGGGTGCGGAGCGTCTTCGACGAGGCGTCGTCCATGGCGGCGTTCATGTCGCCGACCAGAATCGAGGGGATGCCGTCGGGGTTGTACATCTTTTCGCGCTCGATCAGCAGTTTGGCGCCCTCGGCGCGCGCCGTGGCGCCCAGCGGGGCGTGGGTGACCATCATGAAGAACTGCTTGTTATACAGTTTGTCGGTCACCATGGCGCAGGCGGCGATGCGGTGATAGCCCAGCTCGTCCCAGCCGTAGCTCATTTCGTCGGGCGTGGGCGAAATCCAGAAGAAGTGCTTGTCGGTCAGCTCGAAACGTTCGGGGTTGTAGGCGATGCCCAGCGCTTCGCCGCTGACGCCGTCCTGCGAGTCGCGGCCCACGAACCACCATTCGTATTTGCCGCCCTGCTGCCCGACGAGTGTCGGCAGCTCGTTCTGGATCGTTCCGTTGGCCTCTTGGAAGCCGAAGATGTCCCATTTGTTTTTGACGATCGACTGCGCCAGCACCGTGCGGCGGTTGGTCCACAGGTAGTCGCCCGTGCCCTTGCCCGAAATCCAGAGGTTGTAGCTGCCGAGCGTGAGCGTCTGCTCGGTGATGTCGGGTTCGCGGGAGGGCGTGTCGTCCTCGTAGTACTTGTCGTTGAGTACCGTTTTGAAATCGTCGGCGCATCCGGCTGTCAGGGTGCAGAGCGCTGCGAACATCGCGAGAATTATTGTTTTTTTCATGTTCCTTATATTTCTCGGAAGGCGGGGCGGCCCTGCGGACCGCCGCCCCTCCGGAATTCTACATTCGGTTATTTCTGGTAGTTGCTGTGACGTGCGTTCTGTCCGTACTGTGACCACGCCGAAGCTGCGGGCGAGGTGACGCCGGGTAGCGCTACGGAGTAAACCTTGAGCGCACCTGCCGCCGAGTCCTTGCCGAGGAAGTAGGAGTAGCCCCATTCGGAGATCGTCGGCGAGCCGTCCACCGAGTCGGCCAGATGCTCCTTGTAGCGGAGTTCGCCCTCGGCGCTCAGCACGACGTAATCGCCCGTTTTGGTGCAGAGGTGGATCTGGCCGAGATTATCGACGGCCGGGATGCTGTTGCTTGCCGCGTCGAGCGTGTACGACCAGCGGGTCGAACCGTTCGAGGTGTTCAGCGCGTAGACCACCGAGGGGGTGGCCTTGTCGGCGACGATGTAGAGCGTCGTGCCGTCGGCGCTGAGCGATGCGCCCGTCTGCTGGAATCCGTCGGGCAGGTTCACGCTCCATTTCGGGGTTTTCTTCGACGATGCGGTGAGGTTCGTGCAGTCGAAGCTCGCGAGGTTCCAAGTGCCCGATCCTTCGGCGATGCCGGGAAGGTAGACGCAGTTGTCGGCATCGACACAGGGCTGGCAGCGGCCGGCCGAGAGAATCTTGTTGGGAGCGAACGTGTCGGAGGTCGGAACCGGCGACCAGACGAACGATGCGTCGGGAACCATGATGCCGTAGCCGTACTGGGCTGTGTTGGTGAAGATCACCACGCCGTTCTTGAGCGCGATCGTGCCGGAGGTGCCGCCGCCGTTGGCCGGGGTGGCCGTTGCGGTGTTCTTGCCGGTGGCCTTCTCGAATCCGCGGATCGCGCCGTTGGTGCCGCGGCTGCCGACGATGACCATGCTCGGACTGATGCAGGGCGTCGAGAAGGCGATGCGCGCCGCCGGGGCGTAGGCCGTCGTGTTCTTCCAGAGCACCGAACCCGTCGCGCCGTCGAACGCATAGACGAGCGATGCCGACGAGGAGCCGCCGTAACCGTGCGCCACCCAGTAAACCGTGCCGTCGGTGTCCACCGAAGGATAGGAGATTTCGCTCTTGAGGTATACGCCGTCTTTTGCCATGGCGTCGTATTCCCATACCTTGGCGCCGTCGGTGTTGAGCGCGACCATTTTGCCGTCGCCCGATACCGAATAGATATAGCCCATGTCGCTCGCTGCCACGACGCTCGCCGCGCAGAGCGCATCGGCGGAGGCTACCGCAGTGGACCAGAGCAGCGTGAAGGCGTTGACGTCGCCTGCGCGGACGTTGATGGCCTTAGAGGTGCTGTTCGAGCCGCCGCGGTCGTCGGTCACGGTCAGCTGGACGTTGAACATGCCCATTTGTTCGAACGTGTAGGTCGCGTTGATGTCCGTCGAGGTCGTGCCGTCGGGGAAGAGCCATTCGCGCGATACGATTTCGCCGTCGGAATCGGTCGATTTGTCCGTAAAGGTCACGGTCGTGCCGATGCTGATCATCTGGGGCGAGTAGCTGAAGTCGGCCGTCGGCAGCACGTTGTCCGCAAGGACGGTGATCGTTCTGGTCGTCGTGGCGCGGTTGCCGTCGGCGCCCCATGCCGTGAGGGTGACCGTGTAGTCGCCCGGACGGTTGTAGACGATCGGGTCGGGAGCGGCCTCCTCGGACCAGTTGCCCTCTCCGGCGAAGCCGAAGTGCCAGAAGTATTCGGAAACGGTCGTCCCTTCCGCCGTGGTCGTATTGGTGAAGGTGACCGGAGTGATGCCCGCGATGATCTCCTCTCCGCCGAACGTGAAGCCGGGGGTGATGACCGAGTTGTAGGCCTTGTCCATCTCGCTGCTGTCCGAACATGCGACCGATGCGGAGAGCAACACGATACTCAGATATGATAGTATTCTTTTCATTGAAATTGATTTTTTGAAATTTTAAGGTTTAGCGTTTCCCTTTGCCTCTCAGGTATTCGTCCATCAGGGCGGGGTAGTCGCACTGGATCATGCGCAGGCCCGCGGCGACGAAGCCGTCCATCGTGACGGTGTTGCCGTTGCGGAAGGCCGCGCCCTCGTCGTCGAGCAGGTTCGAGACCGAAAGCCCTTTGGCATTGAGCGACGAAATCCATGTGCTGTTGACATAGCCCGTCGAGGTTTGGATCATGTAGACGGGGGCGAATGCCGACATGGCGGCCAGCGCCGAGGCGTTGTTGGCGTGCGGGGCGATGATTCCCGGCTGCTCCTGACGGGCCAGCCAAGCGGCTCTGTCGCTGTTGGTTCCGACATAGAACTGCACCCGGTCCAGACAGCCGCAGCGTTTGACGACCTCGTAGACCTTGGCGATGTCAACGTCGTCGCTGCCGCATTTGTCGAGGTTGAACCAGACCTTGCCGCGCAGCTCCGTGAGGACCTCCTCCAGCGTCGGAATCTGTTCGCCGGTCACCTTGCCGTCGGTGGTTTTCAGCCGGAATTTCCGCAGCTCCTCGCGCGTGAAGTTGATGACGTAACCTTCGTCGCCGGCATAGGAGCTGTAGTCGGTGAACCGCTTGAGGTAGTTGTCGTGCAGACAGATGACCTGCCCGTCCTTGGTGATCTGGACGTCGGTTTCGATGAAGTCCACGCATCCCAGTTCGACGCACTTGCGGAACGCCGCCATGGAGTTGGGGGCCAGATCGTAGCCGTTGTTGAAGTTGCCGCGGTGGGCCATGATCCACATTTTGCCGGTGTCGAAATTCAGACACGAGCGGCTCAGGGAGGGGCCTTCGACCGTGACGGTCTGCGTCAGGGTCTGCGTCGTGCCGTCCGTGTAGGAGATGGCGGCGCCGGCCCTGTACTGTCCGTCGGCTTCATACCGGTGTTCCACCCGCTGCGTCGGGTCGGTCACGCGCTGCGCCGCGCTGCCGTCGCCGAAATTCCAGACGACGCCCGACACGCCGGGGATGCGGCTGAGCGCGAAGGCGACCTGCTCCATACGGGCCGGATGGTCGTTGCTGACGACGATCGCGGCCTCCGTATCGGCGACGGCGACCGTGGCCGAGAGTTCGGTCATCGGGCCATGCAGCCGGGTGACGGTCGCCCTGACCGTGTAGGTGCCGGCCGTCCGGTAGGTGTGTTCGGCCGATTCGCCTGCGCCCGAAGTCGCGGTCGCGCCGTCGCCGAACATCCACAATACGCTGCGGACGTTATCCGGACTGCCTTCGAGCGAGAAGACGACTGCGGCGTCCCTGACCGGAACTGCGGGCGTCCAGACGATGGTCTGAGTCCCGTTTTCCGGTCCGGGGGCCTCCGTGCCGCCGTCGGAGCAGGCAGCGAACTGCCCGGTTCCGATCGCCCAGAGGATCAATATGATTCTGTTTGTGAATCGCATGACGTCGTCGGTTTATTTTATGCCGTAGCCCGGATTCTGGTAAAGTCCCTCGGTGTTGAGGATGCGTTCGTTGTAGGGGATCGGAAGTAGCAGGTCTTTCAGCCCGAAGTTGGGGTTGATCGCGTTGAAATGTTCGATCATCTCCTGCTTGGAGTACATGCGCAGCAGGTCCTGCCAGCGGAGTCCCTCTTGGATGAACTCGTTGCGGCGCTCGTCGTAGATGCCCTGACGCAGGTCGGTGCCCGACCAGTCGCCCAGTCCGGCGCGTTTGCGGACCATGTTCAGGAAACTCTTGGCCGTCGGCTCCGTGCCCTGCCAGTAGTAGGCTTCGGCCAGCATCAGCGCCACGTCGGCGTAACGCATGACGATCCAGTTGTTGCCGCCGTAGCCGTTCGCACCGCACTCCAGATCGGCGTACTTCATGGTGTGGTAGTAGGTTACGCCCGCAACGGTCGTCTCGCGCAGGTAGTTCTTGCGCACGTCCTCCTTGGCGAAGGCGTCGTAGACGCTCTTGGTGGTCATGTTCTGCATCAGGCCCACCTTGTTCGAGGTGATGCCGGTTTTGCTGGGACCGAAGAGGTAGTTCCAAGTGGAGCCGAGGTCGGCGTTGTTCTGGATGTAGTTGATCTGGAAAATGTTCTCGGCGCAGGACTTCTGCGTGGAGAGGTCCCAGATCGCGTTGTAGGGGATGTCGGACAGTTCGCCGAACGACCGCAGGTTCCATGCGGCGGTGAGCTTTTCGATGGCCGAAGTGAGCGCCGCCGACTTCTCGGAGGCGAAATCCTCGTCGCAGGCGTATTGCAGTTTGGCCTTGCCGTAGAGCGTCCACGCGGCGGCCTTGCTTGCACGGCCGCACTCCGATGCGGGCTGCATGTCGGCCAGCGGGCTGCCGAGCACGAAGTCGAGGTCGGCGAAGACCGCCTTGTAGACCTCGCTCTTCGGACGGCGGTAGTTGTTGGCCTGCACCTCGTCCTTGGTCTTGAGCTCGGTCAGGATCAGGGGCACGTCGCCCCACTCGGTCACCAGATGGAAATAGGTCAGCGCGCGCAGGAAGCGGATTTCGGCTTCGTAGGTGTTGCGCGCGTCGCCGTTGGAATAGCTCACGTCGTCCAGATGCGCGAGCAGCGTGTTGGCCCGCGAAATGGTCTTGAAGAGCTGCGTGTAGCGGTTGTATACGTAGGAGTTCTCCTCGGTGAGCGTATAGTTGTAGAACTGGTAGGGAATGCCGCTGTTGGCGCCGCTGTCCGTCACGGCCGTGTCATGCGAGCGGACGTCGGTGAAGTAGTGGTTGTTCGTGTAGTAGTAGCTCTGCGTGAGCGACGCATAGACGCCGTTGAGCGAGGTGACGATGTCGGCTTCGGACTTGTAGAAGTTGCCGACCGTCGTGGAGTTGGGGTCGTATTCGTCGAGGAATCCGCAGGACGCCGTCGAGACCGAGGCGGCGAGCAGGATGAACATATGTTTGATCTTCATATTCGTACAAGATTTAGAAAGTTAAGTTTAAACCGACCGAATAGATGCGCGAGAGGGGGTAGCATCCCCAGTCGAAGCCCGGCATCATGTTGCTGCTTTTATACGACACCTCAGGGTTGTAACCGCGGTAGGGGGTAATGGTGAAGAGGTTGTCGCCGCTGACGTAGACGCGGCACGAGGTGATGTGCAGCTTGCTGGTCCAGCGTTTGGGCAGCGTGTAGCCAAGCGTGATGTTCGCGCAGCGGAAGAACGAAGCGTCCTCTACGTAATACGAAGAGAGTTTGAGCGAGGTGTTGGTCGTCGAGATGCGCGACGCGATGGGCACGTTGTTGCGGCCCGGCTGTGCGTCCGAGATGTAGCGGTCGGCGACGATCGAATACTGGTTGCCCGATCCCTCCATGTTGTAGAGGTAGTAGTCTTGGAAGTTGATGACCTCGCCGCCGTACGAATAGGCGAAGCTGGCGCTGAAATCGAGTCCGTTCCATGACAGGCTGGTCGAGAAGCCGCCCGTGAAGTCGGGGTAGGCGTCGCCGATGATCGTCTTGTCGTCGGTGGTGATGACGCCGTCGCCGTTGGCGTCCTTCCAGATGGCATTGCCGTAGGAGAGGTTGTCGAGGGCGTACGAAGCCACGGCCGGACCCTTGAGCTGGTAGCCTTCGGGGAATTTGTTGCCGTTCTTGATGTAGACGTCGCGGTCGAGCAGGGCGTTGGCATAGTCGGCCTTCGACATGATGCCTACGGCCTGATAGCCGTAGAACGAGCCGATGGGCTTGCCCTCTTTGGTGATGTGGGAGCCTACCGAGCGTTCGGTGGTGGAGATGATGTCGTCCAGACCGCCCATGCTGACGACCTTGTTGCGGTTGACCGAAATGTTGGTGCTGAAGTTCCAGTTTACCTTGCCGGTCAGCAGGCGCGCGTCGAGCTGGACGTCGAAACCGCGGTTGCGGATCTTGGCGCCGCTCATGTTGGTCGTCGTCGAGGTCGCGCCTGAAATCGAGGAGATCGGGTATTTGTAGAGGATGTCCGTCGAAATGGAGTTGTACCAGTTGCCGATCACGTTCAGGCGGCCGTTGAAGAAGCCCAGATCGATACCGACGTTGGTCTGGCGGGTGGTTTCCCAGCCCAGCGCGGCGTCGGTGAAGGAGCCTTCGTAAGTCGTCGATACGGGAGTCTGGCCGAAGGCGTAGCTGCCCGACGAGATGCCGGCGAGGCTGGCGTAGTTGCCGATGTCGTTGTTGCCGCTCTTACCCCAGCTGGCGCGCAGACGGATCGAAGCCACGTCCTTGAGCGCATCCTTGAGGAAGGGTTCGTTCGAGAGCGTCCAGCCGGCCGATACCGAGGGGAAGTAGCCCCAGCGGCTGTCGATGCCGAAACGCGAGGAACCGTCGGCGCGGAACGAGCCGGTCAGCGTGTAGCGGTCGTCGAACGAGTAGTTGACGCGGGTCAGGAACGACATCATGGCCCATGCGGCCTTGCGGGTGCTGTAGAGCGAGATGTCCGAGGCGTTCGAGCCGTGGCCCGTAACCTCGTGGATGCGGTCGTCGGCGAAGCCCGTGGCTTCGACGCCCAGACGGTCGTAGGTCTTCTTCTGGAGGGTGTAGCCGGCCAGCGCGTCGATGTGGTGGCGGCCGATCTTCTTCTTATAGCTGAGCGTGAACTCGCCCAGGCGGTCCACGTCGTAGGTCGAGGTCGTGCGGGCGATGTTCGACGAGCGCAGCTCCTCGCTGTAGGCGGGGGCGGCGTCGCGGCCGATGCTCATCGGGCGGTAATAGAAATAGCGGTAGTTGTACCACTGCTGGCCGAGCCGGGCCGAGAGCTTGAGGTCGGGGAGAAACTCGTAAACCAGATTGAGATTGAGGTTGTGGCGCGACATCTTCTCGTTGATGTCCAGCTCGTTGGCGATCGCCAGCGGGTTTTCGGGGAAGTTCATGCCCCAGTCCGTCTTCATGCGGATCATGGCGCTGCGGGCGTAATCGCCGTTTTCCTCGTAGGCCGGCAGGTTGGGCAGGTACATCAGCGCGCTCTGGATCACGCCGTCGTTGATCATGCGGCCCTCGGCCTGTACGACGGTGTTCTTGGCGTCGTACATCGAGTAGCTGATGCTCGCCGTCAGGCGCTTGGTGATCTGGGCGTCGAGGTTGATGCGGGCGTTGATGCGGTTGTGGTTCGACGGTGCGATGATACCGTCCTGATCCATGTAACCGACGCTGGCCATGTACTTGATGGCCTTCGTGCCGCCGATGACCGATACGTTGTGGCGCATGATGCCGGCGTTGGAGAAAAGCTCGTCCTGCCAGTCGGTGTCGTACTGCGGCGTTACGGGGGTGCGGGTCGTGAAGTCGTAGAACATCGGGTGGATGCCCACTTCGGCCAGCGAGAAGCCTTTGGCGGCGCGGATCGTGTTGTCGTCGTAGGGACTCCACGACACGCCGGCGGCCGTGGCGCGCAGGCGGTAGGAGTTGTTACGGGCGTCGATCAGCAGGTCGCGGAACTGCGTCGAATTCAGCAGGTCCACCTTGTGGTCGAGCTGCTGGATGCCGTACGAGAAGTCGTAGCTGACTTTGGCGGCTTCGCCGTCCTTGCCGCGCTTGGTGGTGATGAGCACGACGCCCGACGCGCCGCGCGAACCGT
>ERZ773193.4587-NODE-4587-length-10907-cov-12.848139_pt1 | contig 10907 bp, 9 predicted proteins | sample MGYA00511110_ERZ773193 | MGnify/ENA primary metagenome ERZ773193 (study PRJEB29015, sample SAMEA2737784) | human gut metagenome | biome: human gut; feature: human-associated habitat; material: faeces | place: China | collected 2012 ...
TTTGGGCGGAGAATTTATCTCCACTTCTGAAACTCCTTTAAGCAGAACAGAAGTTACGCCAAAGAAGATATACGGAATTAATGTGTATTATAAGAAGGACGGAGATACGTGGTATCAGAATTATGCCTATGGACTATTTGATAACATTCAAGATATGACTATATCTCTAATTAGTGGATATAAGTATAAATTTGAGTGTTCTATGGTACAGAATGATACAGATACTTTATACCATAATAATAGTATGTATTATGCACCATTCCATAAATACTACAGCTCTTATAGTGGTTATGAAGGTATAGAACTAAGTAATAAGTTTAATATTTCAACTACTAACAGCATTCGTCTCACTGGATTGCAAAAGGGGGAAACGTGTATTAGTAACTCCAATGGTAGTGAGCATTATCCCAAAATAGATAGATTCTATGGTGAGTTAACTGATTACATACCCACCAAAAACGGAGTTGCTAATATAGATTTAAAGCGTACAGCTTTTGGACTTAAATTTATAGTGACTCCACCTGTAGACGGGACATTGTCTGTTAGTTATATTTGGACAAATAACGGTTCTATAAATTCTAATATTAAACTATCAGCAGACGATAACATATTGGAATCTTCTTCTATGTACACCTTCTATGAGGTTTATAAATGTTGGCAAGCAGAGAAGTATAACGAAGATTTTACCATACAACTGACATGGAAACGGGCTAATGGAGCAACCCAAACGTTTGAGAAGGTAATTACTGTAAAACGCAATGTAATGACTACTGTCAATGTAAATGTGAATGGTGGTACTACAGATTCTTCTTTAGGAGTTAAAGAGGATGATACTCCAATGGGAAACGAGAATGTTGATATGAATTTCAACGGTGGTGATTTAGACGATAATGAAGTGAACCCTAATGTATAATTTATTAATTAACTAAAACAATTTAAAGATGAAGACATTAAGATTTATTGGAACAACCTTGTTAATGGTTGTATTGTGTTTGAACTTTACCGCTTGTGGTGATGACGACGATGATGACCCATCTAATCCTATAGTGGGAGTATGGCAGAACGATGATGAAGGTGAACATTTAAGGTGGACCTTCCGAAATGACGGAAGCGGAGAAGAGCATTTATTTTATGACGATGATAGTGAATCATACACATATCAGTTTACTTACACTTATGATAGTAAATCCAGTACATTAATAATAAACTATGACGATGATGATACTGACAAATACACTATCAACATTAATGGCAATACTATGACTGCCAAAATGAGTATGGCACAGAAATTACTTATAAGAAGAAGTAATAATTAAATAAAGGCAGCATTTGAAGTAACATTCACTTGCTGCCTTTATTTTTACAGAAGGGTGCAAATTAATGCCCCTCATACACGCTTTTTATTTTTTTATCCTATTTATTGAGTATGCTTACAATAGGAACAGTCTTATCAAAACCTGCCTTTGTTGAGTATTTGAATGTCCCAATCTGCTTTGCACATTTTCCTTCAGGAACTTTGATAACTTGGTCGTCATAATACGATTTCCCTTCATCACACAAAAATAAAACCATTAGTCCTGTTGATATTGAGAGTTCGTCAATTTCATTAGCTAAAGCGTCACCTGAATCAAGAACCTGAAAGACCTCAAAATTATTTTCACTAATGCAATCCCCTTCTTTCTCAAAGAATGTCATTCCATTATTTGAAGATTCTCCATTTGACGAATTTCCAATAAGTGCAGCAATAACAAGCATTAAAATAGCACTTGTAACAACGCCTGCAATAAATATTAATACCTTTTTCATAATCTAATTATAAATCTTCACCATTTGCATTATTGTATTCATTATCATAATACATCGTAATACAATATTTGCCCAAACGTTCATTAATCATAAACCAAACAGCTTTTTTTGATATATATTGTGTCACAAAATTAACTATCTCTGCTCGCAGCTCTTCACTTGGATTCGCAAGTTGTTCTTTTGTATATTGCGGGAAGGCAGCCTCAATTTGTTTTGCCATAAAAGTTTCATCAGTTTTTTGATAAAACACTGCTTCATAGCGTTTCTTATGGACGGTTATTTCATAAGAAATATCTTCATCATCTGGTATCATATATTCTTCCAAAGGTAAAGAAGAATACTTAGAATTATTAACAAACTGCTCGCAGAGTCTATTAAACCTTATCTGGATAGCCCTTTCATCAATATTATTAACATCACAAATCATTATTCGATACACCTTATTATTATTTGTTACAACGTGTATATTGACATCTGCACCATTAAATTCACCAACTAAAACATCTTTATCAAGCGGACTACTCGTATAACCTTTAGCTTTTAATTTCTGAATCATTTCAGATTTACTTCCGTCAACTGGAATACCTAAAAATTTAGTAACGTCTTGTTGCGCATAAATAAATAATGAAGATATGAGCAACATTGTAATTGATAGTAGTTTTTTCATATTATCAAATTTTACCGTTCTCCAGTTTCTACAAGAACATCAATACTATACATCGAAGCGTGAAACTGTAATGCTATCTTTGCCCTTTTTAATAATTTCCCACATTTTGCAACAAAGCAGCACAACGCTTCTGTTTTACCAATTCAATTACAAATATAATAATTATTAATTATATGAATAATATCTTTTTATCAAAAAACTTAGATTTAATAGATGCATTAATATATGAACGAATAAAAAGGGGACAAATTAATTGCACCCTTAAAAACAGATTCAACTAATTATCTATTATACAAGAAGGCGGCATTTGAACTATCTATCAAGTGTTGCTTTTTTAGTTCATTTCCTTCTCTTCTTAATTAATTTATGCTTATCCTTCTTGGATGAATTTGAGAATAACTGTTCTAACATCTCCCTTGTAATAGGTAAATATGTGACCTCTGTCAATCTAGTTTCTCTAATCTCTTGTGGTAAATAAGAAATCACGGTGCTCTTTTTGGGTGTTACTTGCATATTTTTGTAGAAATAAATAGATTGGTAATTGATTTATCTATAGCAAAGGTACTGATAAGAATCTGTCCAATCTAATGTAAAAGATACATTCTGGATTATTGAGGTATGTGTTTGTATTGGAAGAAAATGTCAAAGTGGTAGATAGCGACAAAATGGAATTATTGCTTCTATAAGCAGAATAATGGATAAAGATGTACATAAACTAAAGGAAGTCCCGAAGCTAAGAATTATGCAGAGAACTTTGCCGAGTATTATAAAGATATACAAGGCAAATAAGTGATTAAAAATTAAAAGTCAGTTATCGAGATGATAGTTGGCTTTTTATTTAAATATAAGTTGTTAAATAGAACATATAGATTAAAATATCATAGGGAAATGCGTTTTATTTCAGAATTAAGAGTTATATTTGTAATGTTCTTATGAGGCATACAAAGCACAAGAATGAATCACCATTTTGCTAAATGGCTAATAATTAGATACAGTAATAAAAGCCCCATTTTTTTTTGCTCTTATTTTCTAAGCTGCTTCCTTATTCGTATCTTTGACCCTTGCATTAAGAGAGTACTTTCAATTGTAAAATCGTAAATAGTAAATAGAATTATGTTTTCTGGAATCGTAGAAGAATATGCTACTTTGGTAGCACTGGTGAAAGACCAGGAGAATATACACTTTACATTTAAGTGTTCGTTTGTAAATGAGCTGAAGATTGATCAGAGTATTTCTCACAACGGAGTATGCCTGACGGTAGTGAGTCTGACCGATGATACGTATACGGTAACTGCCATGAAAGAAACGCTGGATCGTTCGAATCTTGGTTTGTTGAAAGTGGGCGATAAAGTGAATGTAGAGCGCAGCATGATGATGAATGGCCGACTGGACGGACATATTGTGCAGGGACACGTAGACCAGACAGCTACTTGTGTGGAAATCAAGGATGCGGAAGGAAGCTGGTATTTTACATTTAAATATGCATTTGATAAGGAAATGGCGAAACGTGGCTATATCACGGTAGACAAGGGGTCGGTGACTGTTAATGGTGTCAGTCTGACGGTATGCAATCCGACGGATGATACTTTTCAGGTAGCTATTATACCTTATACTTATGAATATACCAACTTTCATACATTTGAAATCGGTAGTGTAGTGAATATCGAATTTGATATCATCGGTAAGTATATCAGCCGGATGATTCAGTATAGATAATTAAAAAATAGATGTCTGATGGATTTTCTGCAATTGGTACTGTCTCGTCAGAGTGACCGGGCGTATGATAAAGAGCGTCCGGTAGAAGCGGAGAAGCTGGAGCGCATTCTGGAAGCTGCTCGTCTGGCTCCTTCTGCCTGCAATGCGCAGCCATGGAAGTTTGTGGTCGTGACGGACCATGAGCTGGCTTCAAAAGTGGGGAAGGCGGCAGCCGGACTAGGCATGAATAAGTTCGCCAAAGATGCCCCTGTACATATTCTGGTTGTAGAAGAGTCTGCCAATATTACATCCTTGCTTGGAGGAAAAGTAAAAGGCAAGCATTTCCCGCTGATTGATATTGGAATCGCTGCTGCTCATATCACATTGGCTGCAGAGAATGAAGGACTGGGTTCCTGCATCTTGGGCTGGTTTGATGAAAAAGAGATCAAGCAATTGACAGGTATTCCTGCTTCCAAACGTTTATTGCTGGATATTGCAATCGGGTATCCGGTGAAAGAGAAACGAAAGAAGATGAGGAAGCCGAAAGAAAAGGTCATTTCTTATAATCAATACTAATTGAAAAAAGATTACTCCTTGGACTTGCCGGAGTAGATATACAGTAAAAAGCCTCGTTGGTTTAAAAGGAAGAGGTCGTTCCTTTAAAACCAAGGAGGCTTTCCTTTAAAACCAACGACCTGTTTCTTTTAAAGGAAAAAGTAGAAGTCTTTAATCTCTTGATTATGAGATATTTGCCTGAATGTGATTCTCGAAATTGAGAATTGGTAAAAAACAAAGACGTTTATGGGAATTTCTATAGGTCTTTCAGTAGCACTTTGCTTGCCTTCTTATAGTATTCTTCTCTGGATTCAGTCAGTACTTTCCATTCGTCATTAAACTCCTCATCCTTGTCGATCTTGAAGTTTTCGGACCCATAAGTATCCAGTCGGTCGAGCAAGATGGCTACATTCAGTTGGTTGATATCCATAGAGGGCTGGTAGCCGATATCTTCACTTTTTTGGTCGGTCACTACCTCGTGGATCAAGTCTATTTCTTGTAATTGATAGAGTACCTGATTAGTCAGCCGGATGGGGATTTGATGCTCTTCCGATATTTCTGCTGCTGTATAGGGCGGTTCATTCTTTTCGAAACGTTTGGCGATAAGCGACATGATCAGGATAGAGATAAAGTCCCGGTAACGTCTGCTGATGTTGCGGGTATCCTGATCGAAACTAAAGCTGCGGATATTTTGTCCGGCATACGTCAATTCAGCTCCGAACAGACAGATGGTCCATGAGATTTGCAGCCAAAGCAGAAACAAGGGGAGGGCGGCGAAGCTACCGTAGATAGCATTGTATTTCGATACCCATAACTGGCTGTTGATATACAGGAACTGGAAGGCCTGATAAGCGGAACCTGCCAGGATACCTGCAATCAGAGCGTGCTTGAATTTTACTTTCGTGTTGGGCATGAAGATATACAGCCCTGTAAACATCAGCCAAGTCAAAACAAATGGGATAAGGCGGATCATGAACTTCATGACGGGAGCCAGTAAAACGAAATCGTCCATCTGCTTCAGCACGGTACTCACAAACAGAGAAAGACCGCCCGATACCACAATCAGAATCGGCATGAGCAGGAACATGGAGAAATAGTCCGTAATCTTCCGGTACATGGAACGCGCCTTCTTTACTTCCCAAATACGGTTGAAAGTGATTTCGATATTGCTCACCAGATTGATCACGGTCCATAGCAACATCACCAGACCTACCCCAATGAAAATACCGCCTTTGGTTTGCGAGAGGTAGGAGTTGACGAAAGAAAGAATAGCTTCCGTCGTTTCTATATTTCCCCCGAAGCCGCTTCGAAACTGGTGCTCCATCAGATTATCAAATCCGAATCCGCGGGCCACGGCGAATAGGATGGCGAGTATAGGCACAATAGCAAGCAGTGTGCTGTATGTCAGTGCTGAGGCCTTGTTTGCCATCCGGTCTTTAGTAAATCGGTTGATACAGAGATAGATGGTTTTGATAATATTGTAGAGCGAGAATTTCGTTCTAGTCACTTCATCTTCCGTGATGCGCCAGATGTCATACGTGATGAATTTCCATATATCGGTGATTTTCTTCTTCATGGCTCAGAATTTTAAAAAAGCAGTTTAAAAAAGAAAAAAAGCAGTCAGCCTGTAAGCCGAGTTCTGTACCTTATAGATATAAGGTGCCTGTCATTTATCTGAGTGGCGTGTCACCACGACACTTTAGCGGTCTACCCTCCGACATGGAGCGAGCAACTCTCATAACGCCGGTTTACATGACCTTACAACTCCTAAGACGTACAGCCCGACATGTCACCATGCGGCTGGTGGGCTCTTACCCCACCTTCTCACCCTTACCTCTCCCCGAAAGGAGCGGCGGTTATTTTCTTCTACGTTACTCTACCCTCACGGACAGCTTTCTGTTAGGAAGTAGGATGCTCTGTGTTGCCCGGACTTTCCTCCTGCGCGAAACGCGCACGCGACAGACCGGCCAACTGCTTTAGACTGCAAAAGTACGTCATTTATTTTGTTTTAGCCAAAGAAAGTGTCACAAATAGAAATAATTTCTACCTTTGCTATCATTAAATCATGATTCAATGAAGAAAAATATCCTTTTTTTCTATTGCTTGCTGGTAGTAACGGTAGTTAGTCTGAAAGCTCAGGAAATACGCTCCATGCCTGCTGATTCGGCTTATGGGGTAGTGCACATTTCTGTTTGTAATATGCGCGATGAAGGTAAGTTTACATCCGGGATGAGTACGCAGGCGTTGCTCGGAATGCCGGTCAAGGTATTGCAATATACCGGCTGGTATGAGATTCAGACTCCGGATGACTATACGGGATGGGTACACCGGATGGTGATTACTCCGATGTCGAAAGAGCAATACGATGAATGGAACCGTGCTGAGAAGATCGTGGTGACTTCCCATTATGGATTTACGTACGAAAAACCGGATGATGACTCTCAGACCGTATCGGATGTCGTTGCCGGCAACCGTCTGAAGTGGGAGGGGAGCAAAGGGCGCTTTTACAAAGTGTCTTATCCCGACGGTCGCCAGGCATATATATCCAAACATATTTCACAACCCGAAACGAAGTGGAGAGCTTCATTGAAACAGGATGTCGAAAGCATTATTCAAACCGCCTATACAATGATCGGAATCCCTTATCTGTGGGCGGGAACTTCTTCGAAAGGAGTCGATTGCAGCGGTCTGGTCCGGACAGTGCTTTTTATGCACGATATAATCATCCCGAGAGATGCGTCGCAACAGGCTTATGTAGGCGAACGCATTGAAATCGCTCCTGATTTCTCCAACGTGCAACGCGGAGACCTCGTCTTTTTCGGTCGCAAAGCCACAGCCGACCGCAAAGAAGGCATCTCGCACGTCGGCATCTACCTGGGCAACAAACGCTTCATCCATGCCCTGGGAGACGTACATGTCAGCAGCTTTGATCCCGAAGACGAGTACTACGACGAGTTCAACACCGGCCGTCTGCTTTTTGCCACTCGCTTCCTGCCTTATATAAATAAGGAGAAAGGCATGAATACCACTGACCATAACCCCTATTATCTATATGACTAATCATTATCAATTATCCATTATCCATTCAACAAATGCCAAATAGAAGAGATTTCCTGAAAACGGCCGCCTTTGCAACTTTAGGCTCCGGAATAGCTGTCAGTCAGGTATTGGCGGGAGAATCTATAGCTTCCACCATTCATATAAACAAACAGGGTATGGGAGGAAAGATGAAAATGACTTTTTTCCCTTATGAGTTAAAGTTGAGGCACGTCTTTACGGTAGCCACTTATTCGCGTACCACCACACCCGATGTGCAGGTAGAAATCGAATATGAGGGAGTGACCGGATATGGAGAGGCGTCAATGCCCCCTTATCTTGGGGAGACGGTGGAGTCGGTGATGAATTTCCTTAAAAAAGTAAATCTGGAGCAATTCAGTGATCCTTTTCAGTTAGAGGACATTTTGTCATACGTTGACAGTCTGTCGCCGAAAGACACGGCGGCAAAGGCAGCGGTAGATATTGCCCTTCATGATTTGGTGGGAAAACTGCTGGGAGCTCCGTGGCATAAGATATGGGGATTGAATAAGGAAAAGACCCCTTCCACCACCTTTACGATCGGTATTGATACGCCCGATGTGGTGCGCGCCAAAACAAAAGAGTGTGCAGACCGGTTTAATATATTAAAGGTAAAGCTAGGGAGAGACAACGATAAGGAAATGATAGAGACGATCCGTTCGGTGACAGATCTTCCGATTGCCATAGATGCCAACCAGGGATGGAAAGACCGCCAATATGCGCTCGATATGATCCATTGGCTGAAAGAGAAGGGGATTGTAATGATAGAGCAGCCCATGCCGAAGGAACAATTGGATGACATTGCCTGGGTGACACAGCAAAGCCCTCTGCCGGTGTTTGCCGATGAGTCGTTACAGCGTTTAAAGGATGTGCCCGCTTTGAAAGGCGCGTTTACGGGAATCAACATCAAACTGATGAAATGTACCGGTATGCGTGAAGCATGGAAGATGGTGACGCTGGCGCACGCTTTGGGAATGCGCGTGATGGTGGGCTGCATGACGGAGACTTCGTGTGCGATATCTGCTGCCTCGCAATTTTCTCCGGCGGTCGATTTTGCCGATCTCGATGGCAACCTGCTCATCTCCAACGATCGCTTTAAAGGGGTAGAAGTGGTGAAGGGGAAAATCACCTTGAATGACTTACCCGGAATCGGTGTCATGAAAATCTGATCTTACTGAATGAATGTCAGACTGTTAAAGCCATCTGACATACAACGAATGTAAATTTGTCAGTTGCTGTCGTTAAGCGCTGTTAAGCCTCAAATATTCTCTGTTAAAAGAGGACAAAAAAGAGTGACAAGTAGAATAAGTGAACGATATTTGTTATTATTTTAACGTCGTAAAAGTTAAAACAATGTCGAATATTAACATTTTAAAGAATTATAAATCATGAAACAGACAACAAAGAACATTCTGGGAGTAGGAGCTATTATTCTTCTTAGCTCAGGAGTTGCAGGATTGACAACTTACAAATTGTTGCAATCTAACGAAGCTGCTAAAGAGACATCTTTTAATGAGATGTTCAAGCAGAATCCCAATGTCAAATTGGCTGCTTTTGACGCGGTAAACGCTCAACCGGTTGACTTGACACAAGCTGCGGAGAATTCGCTTCATGCTGTCGTACATATAAAGTCTACTCAGGAAGCTAAAACAAGAACCGTTCAGCAAGCGCCGGATATTTTTGACTTCTTCTTTGGAGACGGACGCGGACAGCAGCGTCAGGTACAATCCCAGCCTCGTGTTGGTTTTGGTTCCGGAGTCATCATTTCCAAAGACGGATATATCGTAACCAACAATCACGTAATTGAAGGTGCCGATGAGATCAGTGTGAAGCTGAATGATAACCGTGAGTTCAGAGGACGTGTGATCGGTACTGACCCGAGCACAGACCTTGCTTTGATCAAGATTGAGTCTGATGATGATCTGCCTACTATTCCGGTTGGAGATTCCGAAACACTGAAAGTAGGAGAGTGGGTACTCGCCGTAGGAAACCCCTTCAATCTGAACTCTACAGTGACAGCAGGTATCGTAAGTGCCAAAGCCCGTACTTTGGGAGTATACAATGGCGGTATTGAATCTTTCATCCAGACAGATGCCGCCATCAACCAGGGAAATAGTGGTGGTGCACTGGTGAATGCGAAAGGCGAACTGGTAGGTATTAACTCCGTGTTGTCTTCACCTACGGGAGCATACGCCGGATACGGCTTTGCTATCCCTACCAGCATTATGACTAAGGTAGTTGCCGACCTGAAACAATACGGAACAGTACAGCGTGCCCTCCTTGGCATCAAGGGAGCTTCTTTGGGCAGCAGCATCATGGAAGATCAGAGTCCTATCGATAAGTCCGGTACTACACTGCGTGATAAAGCGAAAGAATTTGGCGTGGTAGACGGCGTATGGGTACGCGAAATCGTTGATAACGGTTCGGCTGCCGGTGCTGATATCAAGGTGGATGACGTAATTGTCGGTTTAGATAACAAGAAAGTACATAACTTTGCCGACTTGCAGGAAGCATTGGCTAAACACCGTCCGGGCGATAAGGTAACTGTGAAACTAGTTCGTGACAAGAAAGAAAAGTCAGTAGAAGTGACGCTGAAGAACGAACAGGGTACTACCAAGATCGTGAAGGAAGCTGGTATGGAAATTTTGGGTGCTGCATTCAAAGAACTGCCGGATGACTTGAAGAAACAGCTGAATCTCGGCTATGGTCTGCAAGTGACAGGCGTTTCTTCCGGTAAGATGTCAGATGCAGGAGTTCGCAAAGGTTTCATCATCCTGAAAGCTAACGACCAGCCGATGCGCAAAGTAAGTGATCTGGAAGAAGTGATGAAAGCCGCTGTTAAGTCTCCGAATCAGGTATTGTTCCTGACCGGCGTATTCCCGTCCGGCAAGCGCGGATACTTTGCAGTAGACCTGACTCAGGAATGAGTTATAAATTAAGGTAAGAAGATTGTAGGATAAGCTAATGAAATAGAAAAAGGATGCCGTCATACAACTTGTCGGCATTCTTTTTTGTTTTATTAGTTGAAAATATAGTGAAAAAGTTGCCTAAATATGTATGTTAACAAATTATTTGTCGTAACTTTGCACTCCAAATCTGTTTTTAAAGA
>ERZ773193.4592-NODE-4592-length-10895-cov-3.467897_pt1 | contig 10895 bp, 10 predicted proteins | sample MGYA00511110_ERZ773193 | MGnify/ENA primary metagenome ERZ773193 (study PRJEB29015, sample SAMEA2737784) | human gut metagenome | biome: human gut; feature: human-associated habitat; material: faeces | place: China | collected 2012 ...
AAGTTAAAGCTGTAAATAAGAGAGACAAAATACATGCCAGGCTGGCAAATAGATTACAGTGCAGGCATGTCCAGGATGAAGAAAGCAGGAACAGGAAAGGAACATTTATGGGATACGAAGAATTAAAGATTGAGGGAAGAAACGCCGTGCTCGAAGCATTCCGCTCCGGAAAAACGATCGACAGACTGTATGTATTAGACGGCTGTCAGGACGGTCCGGTGCGCACAATTGTCAGAGAGGCGAGAAAATATGACACGATCATCCAGTTCGTGGAGAAAGAGCGCTTAGACCAGCTCTCCGAGACAAAAAAGCACCAGGGCGTGATCGCAGTTGCCGCAGCTTATGAGTATGCAGAGGTGGAAGATATTCTGAAAAAAGCAGAGGAAAAGGGCGAGCCGCCATTTATTTTCCTTTTGGATGATATTGAGGATCCACATAATCTCGGCGCGATCATCCGTACTGCCAATCTTGCAGGTGCGCATGGTGTGATCATTCCGAAGCACCGCGCAGCAGGTCTTACTGCAATCGTTGCAAAGACATCAGCAGGTGCGCTGAATTACACACCGGTAGCAAAAGTCACCAATCTGGTGAAAACCATGGAAGAACTGAAAGAAAAGGGACTCTGGTTCGTCTGTGCAGATATGGATGGGGATGTGATGTACCGCGTGAATCTGAAAGGACCGATTGGTCTGGTGATCGGAAACGAAGGCGAAGGTGTTGGACGTCTGGTAAAAGAAACCTGTGATATGACGGCAGCCATTCCGATGAAGGGAAATATTGACTCCCTGAATGCGTCTGTGGCAGCAGGTGTCCTTGCCTATGAGATCGTGCGTCAGCGCATGAGTTAGGAAAATCGGAGAATGAAAATGGATCTGGGGAAAATGACGGATGAGCAGCTGATTGAACTGCTTCGGGAAGGTAAGACCGAGATCACGGATTATCTGATGGAAAAATACAAAGACATGGTACGCAAACAAGCGCGTGCCATGTATCTGTGGGGCGGAGAAAATGACGATCTGATCCAGGAGGGGATGATCGGTCTTTTTAAAGCGGTGCAGGATTATGATCCGAAAGAAGGTGCAAGCTTTTCAAGTTTTGCCGGACTTTGTGTGTCACGCCAGATGTATACGGCGATTAAGGCTTCACAGCGGAAAAAACATCTGCCGCTCAATTCCTATGTGTCGATTTACGCATCTGCCAGTGACAATCCGGAGGAGAACGGGCTTTCCATAGTAGATACGATCGAAGCAGGGAAAGAGAGTAATCCGGAGCTGATGATTCTTGGAGAAGAGTATACGAATGCATTTGAAGAGGAACTGAAAGAAAAATTAAGTAAGCTGGAGCGAAAGGTGCTGTATCTTCATTTGCAGGGAATGGAATATCTGAAGATTGCAGAATTTATGGACAAAAGTCCGAAGACGATCGACAATGCCCTGCAGCGGATCAAAGCGAAAGCACGCCAGCTTCTGGAAGAAAAACGCCGGTCTGAAAAAAAGTAAAAATAAAAATTTAAAAATATTGACAAGCAAAGCAGTGATGTGCTATATTAAATGAGTCGCGAAAATGCGCAGGCTGCCTTGGCTCAGTCGGTAGAGCGTCGCCTTGGTAAGGCGGAGGTCGGCGGTTCGATTCCGCTAGGCAGCTTATATATTTAAGAAGCAGAGTTGTATTTCCGGTTGGAAGGTACAATGTCTGCTTTTTTTTCACTTGTCCGTGTGTAGAAAGTGTGATAAACTAAAGGACATGAATCAAAACTGTCCACAGGACAATGATTGAGATGCATGAAAAAAAAGACTGCCATATAATGGCAGATTACGAAGTAATAGAGAGATGCGAGGAGGAACTTCAATGGCAGAAGAAGCTGTATCAAAGAATTTTATAGAACAGGAAATTGAAAAAGATCTTGCAGAAGGCGTATACGATCATGTATGTACCCGTTTCCCACCGGAACCGAACGGATATCTTCACATCGGACATGCAAAGTCCATCCTTTTAAACTACGGACTTGCACAGAAGTATAACGGAACTTTCCATATGCGTTTTGATGATACTAACCCGACAAAGGAAAAGACTGAGTTCGTTGAGTCTATCAAAGCGGATATCAAGTGGCTAGGTGCTGACTGGGGAGATCACCTTTACTTTGCATCTGATTATTTTGACCAGATGTATGAGTATGCGATCAAACTGATCAAGAAAGGAAAAGCTTATGTCTGTGACCTGACAGCGGATCAGATCCGAGAGTACAGAGGAACTCTGACAGAGCCGGGAAAGGACAGCCCGTACCGTGACAGAAGTGTGGAAGAGAACCTGGAGCTTTTTGAAAATATGCGTGCAGGCAAGTATGCAGACGGAGAGAAGGTTCTCCGTGCGAAGATTGATATGGCATCACCGAATATCAATATGAGAGATCCGATCCTCTACCGTGTAGCCCGTATGACACATCACAATACGGGTGATAAGTGGTGCATCTACCCGATGTACGATTTTGCACATCCGATCGAGGATGCAATCGAAGGAATTACACATTCTATCTGTACACTGGAATTTGAAGATCACAGACCACTTTATGACTGGGTAGTAAGAGAATGTGAATTTGCAAATCCACCGCGTCAGATCGAATTTGCAAAATTATACCTGACGAACGTAGTTACAGGAAAGCGTTACATCAAGAAACTTGTAGAAGATAAGATCGTAGACGGATGGGATGATCCGAGACTGGTTTCCATCGCAGCACTTCGGCGCCGTGGATTCACACCGGAATCTATCAAGATGTTCGTTGACCTGTGTGGAGTTTCCAAAGCACAGAGCTCTGTAGATTATGCAATGCTCGAGTACTGCATCCGTGAGGATCTGAAGCTTAAGAGAGCACGTATGATGGCAGTTCTTGATCCGATCAAGCTTGTGATCGACAATTATCCAGAAGGACAGATTGAATATCTGGATGCACCGAATAATCTTGAGAATGAAGAACTTGGAAGCCGTCAGCTTCCATTTGGAAGAGAGCTTTATATTGAGAGAGAAGACTTTATGGAAGAGCCTCCGAAGAAATATTTCCGTCTGTTCCCAGGCAACGAAGTACGTCTGATGAATGCTTACTTTGTAACCTGTACAGGATTTGAAAAGGATGAAGACGGTAATGTAACTGTTGTACATTGTACTTATGATCCAGAGACAAAGAGTGGTTCCGGATTCACAGGAAGAAAAGTAAAAGGAACGATCCACTGGGTAGAGGCAAGTACAGCACTTCCGGCAACCGTAAGACTGTATGAGAACCTGATCGACGAAGAAAAGGGTGTCTACAATAAAGAAGACGGTTCCCTGAACCTGAATCCGAATTCTCTTGCAGAGAAAGAAATCTTTGTAGAATCAAATTTTGCAGATGCAAAAGCATATGATAGCTTCCAGTTTGTACGTCAGGGATATTTTTGCGTGGATTCTCATGATTCGTCTAAAGAACATCTGGTATTTAACAGAATCGTTTCGCTGAAGAGTTCATTCAAGCTGCCAAAATAAAGAAAGCAGTCTTGCTCAGAATTTAATTGTAAATAATGTGTTAGTCGACAGTTTTTGAAAAGAAATGGCAATGAAAAACCCGGTAAGAATGAAAAATTCTTCCGGGTTTTGGTTTTATGCAGAAAATGATAAGCTGTAAGAAAAGTTCTTTCTTAAACTTCTTCTGAAGCCGGATCGGATTCTTCGGAATCAGTTTCCGGTGTCTGGGAAGCGGCTACTGGTCCGGCTTCTGCATCGTCAGTTTTTTCTTCAGACTCTTCAGAGGTTTCTTCCTTTGCAGAAGATGGAGTAAGAGTTGTGTAACCACGCTCAGGCACTTCGCCAAGATCATCATCCAGTTCAAAATCATCCTCTTCAAAAGTATCATCGAACTCGTCTTCCGGTTCTTCATTATGTCGGTTCTTTAACCAGTAATATGCACCGGCACCAGCTGCGCCTGCGGCAGTCAGTCCGAGCAGGATTTTACCAAAATTTTTAGCCATGTTGCTGCTCCTTTCTTGATCTCGTCCTGTCAGAAATATGGCAGATGAGATAGTTCGTCATGAAATATAGTATACATGAATAATTTTATTGTAATACTTTTATTTGAAAAGGGAAAGTAAAATATTTATAAAAGAACCAGAAAAATAACAAAAATAAGGAAGTGTTGTACGATTATAAGCAGCTGGAATGTTGTGAAAGAATAAAAATTGTGTTACGATATAAAATAGTATCTAAAGAGAGGAAGACCGCGCATGAGAGAAATTACAAAATACCATGATACCAGTAAGACAGTCAAAGAACGTGCCAAGACAAAAGTATTTGGTGCAGTGTACAGCCATACCGCGATTATTCTTCTGCTGATTCTTCTTCAGATTGGCATTATGGTTCTCACTTTTACATATCTGGGAAATTACAGTACCTATATGAACGGAGTGATATCGCTTCTTTCTTTTATCACAGCGATTTATATTTTCAATGAAAAAGGGAATCCGGCGTTTAAGATGACGTGGATCCTGTTTGTGTTCCTTGTCCCGGTGGTCGGAGTTGGATTTTATCTGTTTACAAAAGCAGGAATCGGAACCAAATATCTGGGTGCCAGACTGGAGAAGCTTCGAGTGGAGACTGAACCTTATATGCAGCAGAATGAATATGTCGTCCATGCGATGAAAGGTGGAAGGGTTGCAAACGCCAATCTGTCACATTTCCTTTATAACCAGGTGGGATTTCCGACTTATGGGAACTCACAGGCACAGTATTTTCCACTGGGAGATGACAAATTTCCGGTTCTGATCGAAGAACTGAATAAGGCAGAAAAATTTATTTTCATGGAATATTTTATTATCGGAGAAGGATATGTGTGGGACACTGTTCTGGAGGTTCTGCGTAAAAAGGTGAAAGAGGGTGTGGAAGTACGCCTGATGTATGACGGAACCTGCAGTATCAGCCTTTTGCCGTATGAGTATCCGAAGCAGCTCCGGGAATATGGAATCCAGTGCAAGGAATTTGGACCGATCGTACCCATCCTTTCTACCAGCCAGAATAATCGGGATCACCGGAAAATTTGTGTGATTGACGGAAAGGTTGCATTTACCGGAGGTGTCAATCTGGCAGATGAATATATCAACAAGAAAGTCCGGTTCGGACACTGGAAAGATACAGCGATCAAAATCGAAGGTGATGCCGTGCAGAGTTTTACCATGATGTTCCTGCAGATGTGGAATATTACGGAGAGACAGCCGGAGGATTATGCAAAGTATCTGACAGAAAAGCAGCCGGGATTCAGCCGCAAAGATGGTTATATCATCCCATACGGAGACAGTCCGTTCGATCATGAAAATGTAGGAGAAGAAGTGTATTTCCACATTCTGAATCATGCGAAGAAGTATGTGCATATTATGACACCGTATCTGATCCTGGACAATGAGATGATTGATGCGCTGACAAGAGCTGCAAAAGGTGGAATAGAAGTGCAGATTATTATGCCACATATTCCGGATAAGCCGTATGCATTTTATCTTGCGAAGACTTATTATGAGGAACTGATCGCAGGTGGGGTAGAGATCTATGAATATACGCCTGGATTTGTTCATGCAAAAGTATTTACTTCAGACGATGATACGGCGACAGTAGGCAGTATCAATCTGGATTACCGCAGTCTTTATCTGCATTTTGAATGCGGTGTTTTCATTTACCGCAATCCGGTTGTGCGTGATATTGAAAAGGACTTCCAGGATACACTGGCAAAATGTCAGAAGGTGACGATGACGGAGGTCAGAAACCGGAGTACTTTTGTGAAAATATACGGTCAGGTTTTAAGACTTGTGGCACCGCTGATGTAGCAAGACTGTTACGGAGCATAAAATCAAGAAAAATACGGAATTTTCGGGAAGTAGCTGAAAATAAGAGTGTACTTTTTATTTGAAATGTAGTATAATTCAATCGGTGTCTTTATAAGGGACATTGATTATATTTATAAGTAGGAGTTATCCCGATGAAAAGAGGGATGACACTGTGGAGATATTTCACAGATAGCCAAGAACACGCAGGAGGATTTATTATGGTTAAAGCAGTAGTAGGTGCGAACTGGGGAGACGAAGGAAAAGGTAAGATCACAGATATGCTTGCCGAAAAAGCAGATATTATCATTCGTTTCCAGGGTGGAGCAAATGCCGGACATACAATTATCAATGATTACGGCAAATTCGCTCTTCATACATTACCGTCAGGAGTTTTCTACGGACATACAACCAGTATCATCGGCAATGGTGTCGCTGTAGATATCCCGGTTCTTTTCAAGGAAATCCAGTCAATCATTGACAGAGATGTTCCGATGCCGAAGATTCTGGTGTCAGACCGTGCACAGATGGTGATGTCTTATCACAAGAATTTTGATGCATATGAGGAAGAGAGACTGGGCGGAAAGTCGTTCGGATCTACAAAGTCTGGTATTGCACCGTTTTATTCAGATAAGTATGCAAAGATTGGTTTCCAGATCAGTGAGCTTTTCGAGGATGAAGCTGAACTTAGAGAAAAGGTAAACCGCATAGCAGAACAGAAGAACGTCATGTTGGAACATCTGTATCACAAACCGTTAATCAATCCTGATGATTTATATAAGGAACTGATGGAATACAAAGAAATGGTAGCACCGTATGTATGTAACGTTTCTCTGTATCTTAACGAAGCACTCAAGGAAGGTAAAGAAATTCTTCTTGAAGGACAGCTTGGAACATTAAAGGATCCGGATCATGGAATTTACCCAATGGTAACTTCTTCTTCTACACTGGCAGCTTACGGTGCAATCGGTGCCGGAATCCCGCCGTATGAGATCAAACAGATCGTTACAGTATGTAAAGCCTACTCAAGTGCAGTAGGAGCAGGTGCCTTTGTAAGTGAGATCTTTGGCGAAGAAGCAGATGAACTCAGAAGACGTGGTGGAGACGGCGGAGAATTCGGCGCAACAACCGGTCGTCCGAGACGTATGGGATGGTTTGACTGTGTAGCATCCAAATATGGATGCCGTATGCAGGGAACTACAGATGTAGCATTTACTGTTGTCGACGTACTTGGATACCTGGATGAAATTCCGGTATGTGTAGGATACGAGATTGACGGAGAAGTTACAACAGAATTCCCGACAACACATCTTCTTGAGAAAGCAAAACCAGTACTCAAGACACTTCCGGGATGGAAATGCGACATCAGAGGAATCAAGAAATACGAAGATCTTCCGGAGAACTGCAGAAACTACATCGAATTTATCGAGAAAGAGATCGGATATCCGATCACAATGGTTTCTAATGGACCGGGAAGACATGATATCATCTTCAGAAATAAATAGGAATGTAAAAATAGGGCAGGACTTTTTTAGTCCTGCCTCATTTTTTTATGGCGAATTATCAAATTGTGATAATGGTTGGTTATGTATTACAGTAAGTACACTCCGCGGGATGCGGCTTCTTCGAGGACGTCGTCCGGCCAGATGGAGGACTGGACTTCTCCGATGTGGGCTTTGCGGAGATAGAACATACAGATTCGGGACTGTCCGATTCCGCCTCCGACTGTGTACGGAAGTTTTCCGTTCAGTAATGCTTTCTGGAAATCCATCTCGGCGCGTTCTTCGCAGCCGGCTTCCTTTAACTGACGGCGGAGTGCATCTTCATCGACACGGATACCCATGGAAGAAAGCTCCAGTGCGATATCGAGTACCGGATAGTAGACGATGATATCACCGTTCAGTTCCCAGTCATCGTAGTCCGGTGCACGTCCGTCATGACGCTGTCCGGAGGCAAGGGTCTTACCGATCTGTTTGATGAATACGGCACCTTTGGCTTTGGCAAAGTGGTATTCACGTTCCTTTGGTGTCTTGTCAGGATACATGGTTTCCAGTTCCTGGGATGTGATGAAGCTGATTTCATCCGGAAGGAATTCTTCAATATAATTGTAACGGCGTGCCATGTAGGCTTCGGTTTCTTTGAGTGCACTGTATACTTTTCCTACGGTGTATTCCAGTGTCTCCATGTTGCGTTCTTCTTTGGAAATTACTTTTTCCCAGTCCCACTGGTCAACATAGATGGAATGGATGTTGTCAGTATCTTCATCTCGGCGGATAGCGCTCATATCAGTATAAAGTCCTTCTCCTGAATGAAAGCCGTAGCGCTTTAAGGCGTAACGTTTCCATTTTGCAAGAGAGTGGACGATCTCAACTTCGCGGTCTTCCTGTTCTTTGATGCCAAATGCAACCGGGCGTTCTACTCCGTTCAGGTTATCGTTCAGTCCGGATTCCGGGCGGACGAAAAGAGGAGCGGATACACGCGTCAGATGCAGAGATTTGGCAAGTGCGCGTTCAAAGTGGTCTTTTACTTCTTTGATAGCCACTTCAGTCTCGCGGATCGTAAGTGGAGAATGGTAATTCTCCGGTATCTGCAAATTGTTCATGATGTTCTTCCTTTCTTACTACTCACTATGTCTAGTTTAGTGAATTGACGTGGTGTTGTCAATCATATTTCCTTAAGAAACGACTTATTTTCTTAAGAAACAACTTATGTTTTTTTTAGAGAATCTCCATAGTAAGGTCACAGAACACGGCTATACTCTTAAAATAAAAAAGAAAAAGTCATAAATCAGAAAATAAGAACATATATTAAAAATGTCGGGGAAATGCCGGATGAGGCTTATACCAGAAGGCAGACAGACGAAAAAACTGTAGACAGGAGGTAACAAGATATGCAGAAAGAGAAGAATATCAGCACACAGGAAGTCATTTCCATGGAAGAATATCTAAATAAGAGACAGAAGATCAGAGAACAGGAGAAAAAACGATTCGGTGGCAGATTCGGCGAAGAAAAAAGCCCTGCCTGGATGATGGCAGAGCTTTATGTATGAGACGTTAATATTCACTGTGAAAGTCGTCATCATTCCTGTGGATCAGACGATAAACCAGGATATAGGCGTAACTCATAACCGGCACAAGAATCGTGCAGGCAACAGATGCTTTCAGAAGTCCTAATGATCTGGATTTGTCGATAAATGCAAATACCAGAGTGCTGACGTACATCAGGAACAGAAGAATTGCACAGATAAGAGCTGCAAAACGCTTGAATTTTTTCATAACAACCACCTTCGTACTATACTTTATCTCTATTATATAGATAAAAAACAATTTCTACAAGAAAATGTTTTGCAAACAGTCGAAAAATGCTGTATGATATATGGAGTGATAAAGAATAAAAAGGAGAATTTACAGTATGAGTACATTATTAGAACAGTGGAGAGATACCGCTTACTCGAAAGAGATGGATAAAGCTTCTCTGCAGAAGTTCTGGGGAACCTATTTCCAGACTGAAAAAGAGATCTATGAAAAGCTGCTTGAGAATCCAGACGAAGAAGTAAAAGGAACTGTAAAGGAACTTGCTGAAAAATATGGCATTAATGTATTTACAATGACAGGATTCCTTGATGGAATCAACGACAGCCTGAAAGTGGCTAATCCAATTGAGACAATGGATGAGGACACTGAGGTAAGTCTTGCTTTTGATAAAGAACTGCTTTACAAGAATATGGTAGATGCAAAAGCTGACTGGCTGTATGAACTGCCACAGTGGGATAAGATCTTTACAGAAGAAAAGAAAAAAGTCCTTTACAAAGAACAGAAAAACGCACGTACAATCCACGTGGAAAAGAAAGTTTATCCAAACGATCCATGTCCGTGCGGAAGTGGTAAAAAATATAAAAAATGCTGTGGTAAGAACAAATAAGTTCTGATAGAAATTTTCAATACATTTTTTAAACGTGTTGACAAATGAAAATCCCATGGTATAATGTTAGCAAATGCGATGAAGAGAAGAGTAGAACGCAGAAAAATCCCAGAGAGAGAGGTCTTAGGCTGAGAGCCTCTTATTACAGAAGCGTTTGAAGACCACCTCCGAGCGGCTGTAAAACAGTCCGGCTGGATACCGTTATCATCCACAAAGAGGTCCTGGAAATCAGGACAAGCGGGGTGGAACCGCGGGTATACAAAGTAACTCGTCCTCTGCAGCAGATATTTCTGTTGCAGAGGTTTTTTATTTTAAAAGTTAAGTTGTCTGGAAAAGATGTACTAGAAAATTTGAAGGAGCATATTGCACAAAAGAAATTCAGCCAATTCACTTTTTGCGCAATGGAGATGAAACTCAAAAATCGTGGAAGCCATTGCTGAACACGATTTTCGTTCTAAGAGGTTCATCGGAATGCCCTTGCGCAATGGAATTGGATGAAATTCTTTTGTGCAATATGCGGTCTTGAATTACAGACAGTAGCTTTTACAGAAAGGATGATCTAATGGAAAGTATTTACGATTGTTTCAAGCTGAACAATGATATGAAAATCCCATGCGTTGGTTTTGGAACTTACAAAGCAGCAGAAGGGAATAACGTAGAGGTTTTAAAGACTGCCATAGAAGCGGGATATCGCTATTTTGATACTGCATCCTTTTATCAGACCGAAGAGTTTGTAGGTCAGGCGATCCGTGAAAGCAATCTTCCAAGAGAGGATTTCTTCCTTGTATCCAAAATGTGGAAAGATGAAATGGGATATCAGCAGACAAAGGATGCATTAGAAAAGAGTCTGAAAAGACTTGGTACCGATTATCTGGACATCTATCTGATCCACTGGCCAAGACCGTCGGCTGACTGTGAGAACTGGAAAGAACTGGATCTTGAGACCTGGAGGGCGATGGAAGAACTTCAGAAAGAAGGGAAGATCCGGGGACTTGGACTCGGAGCGGATGATTATATGACAAACCCTTTCAGCCCGAGCGAGCTGGTGGCAAGGGTGAAAGCACATCTGGCACGGTACGAACGGCTGATCGGAACAGGCGTGCAGGAAAATGATATCATCGAGATCCGCGGGATCAAGATCGA
>ERZ773193.4600-NODE-4600-length-10881-cov-3.330131_pt1 | contig 10881 bp, 7 predicted proteins | sample MGYA00511110_ERZ773193 | MGnify/ENA primary metagenome ERZ773193 (study PRJEB29015, sample SAMEA2737784) | human gut metagenome | biome: human gut; feature: human-associated habitat; material: faeces | place: China | collected 2012 ...
TTTCAATTCCTGCACATATTCTGTCAACAGGAAGCTGCATTCCGATAACACCTGTGGATGCAACCAGAACACTGTCTGCCGGGATTCCAAGAATCTCAGCAGCTGCATCTGCAGTTGCCTTGCAGTAGCCATATCCTTCCGCACCTGTACATGCATTTGCAATACCGCTGTTGCAGATCACAGCCTGTGCTGCCGGGTGATTATAAACCACATCCTGATCCCATTTTACCGGAGCTGCCTTCACCACATTTGTAGTAAAAGTACCAGCTGCCACACATGGAACTTCGCTGTAAACCATAGCCATATCTGTACGGCCTTTGTATTTGATTTCTGCTGCTGTTGCTGCTGCCTTGAAGCCTTTGGCAGCGGTAACACCGCCTGTAATTATTTCCATAATACTGCTCCTCCTTTGCCCTTTTTGGGCAAATTTATCATCTTTATTTCTGCAAAAACAGCTCTATAAGATTCAATATACTCGTCTCTGATTTCTCTATTACGGATACATCGGAACCTGTAATAAGCCCTCTGCCTCATTAAACCCAAACATCAGGTTCATATTCTGGACGGCCTGTCCTGCTGCGCCCTTCACCAGATTATCCATGGCACCCATCATAATCACACGCTTCGTCCGCGGATCGACCTTAACGTTCACATCTACAAAATTGCTGCCCTCTACCCACTTCGTTTCCGGGCACACACCCTCCGGCAGCACGCGCACAAACTTCTCATCCTGATAATATTTGTCATAGGCTGCCCGAATCATTGCAGCATCCGGCAGTCCAAGGCTTCCGTCCGGCTTTTTCACTTCTTTTAAGGAAGCATAAGCCGTCACCAGAATTCCACGGTTCATCGGAACCAGATGCGGCGTAAAGTTCAGCACAACCGGACAGCCTGCCGCATAGGACAGCTGCTCCTCGATCTCCGGCGTATGGCGATGGCTCGCAACACCGTATGCCTTGATATTTTCATTCACCTCACAGTACAGGTTTGCAACCTTTGCACTGCGCCCTGCCCCGGAGGTACCGCTCTTTGCATCAATAATCAGCGTATCCATATCGATCAGTCCCTCTGCTGCCAGCGGAAAGATCGAAGTAATGGAGCAGGTGGGATAACAGCCCGGATTTGCTACCAGACGAGCCTGTTTGATCGCCTCACGGTTTCTTTCACACAGACCGTAAACCGCTTCCGGAATAAACTGCGGAGATTTATGTTCGATTCCATACCACTTTTCATAAGTAGCAACGTCCTTGATCCGAAAATCCGCACTCAGATCGATCACCTTTGTATTGGAAAGGATTTCCTCATCCAGAACTCCTGCCAGGAAGCCCTGGGGCGTCGCGGTAAAGATCACATCGACCTCTTTTGCCAGCTGCTTTAAATTATCATCCTTACAAACATCCTCTACAATCTGAAACATATTCTGATAAACAGACGCATATTTCTGATCCACATAGCTTCTGGATCCGTACCATTTGATTTCTACATCTTTATGCCCGTATAAAAGACGGACCAGCTCCCCGCCGGCATAGCCGGTCGCTCCGATAATTCCAACCTGAATCATTTTCTTTTCCTCCTTAACTTTGCATAATCATACTGCATCCATGTATAATATTCAAGTATTTTTGGAATATATTCCATTTTTCTGAATAAAATATTTGTAATTTGCATAAATTTACACTTGCATTCCTTCGCATCCGGGTGTATAGTAATTTCAGTCAGTCGGGAACGGATGCTTCCATCCTTATCTTGACACAGCTTGAAAGAAAAATCAAACACAGCATATGGAGGAGTAATTATCATGAAAGAAAAAGTTATTTTAGCGTATTCCGGCGGTCTGGATACCACAGCCATCATTCCGTGGCTGAAAGAAAATTTCGACTACGAAGTTATCTGCGTCTGCATCGACTGCGGACAGGAAGAAGAGCTGGACGGTCTGGAAGAAAGAGCAATCTCCTGCGGTGCTTCCAAATTATATATCCTCGATGTAAATGACGAACTGTGCGACGAATACATCGTTCCCTGCGTACAGGCACATGCTGTTTACGAAAACAAATACCTGCTGGGCACCTCTATGGCGCGTCCGCTGATCGCGAAGAAGCTGGTTGAGGTTGCCCGCAAAGAGGGCGCTACCGCAATCTGCCACGGCGCTACCGGCAAGGGCAACGACCAGATCCGTTTCGAGCTCGGCATCAAAGCCCTTGCTCCGGATATCAAAGTAATCGCTCCTTGGAGAATGACCGATGTATGGACCATGCAGTCCCGTGAAGACGAGCTGGCTTACTGTAAAGCACACGGCATCGACCTTCCGTTTGATGCAAACCACAGCTACAGCCGTGACCGTAACCTGTGGCACATCAGCCATGAGGGACTTGAGCTTGAGGATCCGTCCAACGAGCCGAACTACGACGATCTTCTCGTACTGACCACTCCTCCGGAAAAAGCTCCGGACGAAGGCGAGTACGTAACCATGACCTTTGAGGCCGGCGTTCCGAAGACCTTAAACGGAAAAGAAATGAAAGTTTCTGAAATCATCACCGAGCTGAACAAGCTGGGCGGAAAACACGGCATCGGTATTGTTGATATCGTTGAGAACCGTGTTGTCGGCATGAAATCCCGCGGTGTTTATGAGACTCCTGGCGGAACCATCCTGATGGCTGCACATGAGCAGTTAGAGGAGCTGATTCTCGACCGTGAGACCCTGAAAACAAAGAAAGATCTCGGAAACCTGCTTGCTGAGGTTGTTTACGAAGGAAAATGGTACACTCCTCTGCGCGAAGCAATCCAGGCATTCGTTGATGTAACCCAGAAATACGTAACAGGCGAAGTAAAATTCAAACTGTTCAAAGGCAACATCATCAAAGCCGGCGAGTCTTCTCCGTACAGCCTGTACAATGAGTCTCTTGCTTCCTTCACCACCGGCGATCTCTACGATCACCACGATGCAGACGGATTCATCACATTGTTCGGTCTGCCGCTGAAGGTTCGTGCGATGAAAATGCAGGAGCTGGAGAAAAACAACAACAAATAAGATCTGATCCTATGGATTCCCAAAAGAAAGCGGACTCGCTCCGCTTTCTTTTTTTGCATGCAAAAAGGACCCGCCCATTTCAGGCAGGTCCCTTTGTTTATTCGTAATATGCGTCGATTCCGTCCGCAATTCCCTGTGCCATCTTGTTTCGGTAATCCTCGGTTGCCATCAAACGGTCCTCGGAAGGATTGCTCATGAAGCCAAGCTCAATGATCGTGACCGGAATGGTACTCCAGTTGATGCCGCTCATGGAATCGGTGTAAATCACATCGCGGTTCTTCGCACCGGTGTCTTTGCAGAATGCTGCGATCATCTTCTGGGAGAGCTTCTGGCTCTTGCTGACCACATCACCGGAAAGATACGTATTTCTGCTGCTCGGTGCCATCGTAAGTGCTCCGTAAACCGACTGGTTCGAATCGCCGTTCGCGTGTACACGCACGAGAATGTCTGCTCCGTTCTGCGCGGCAAGTTTTGCACGCTCGGAATTGCTGATATTGACGTCGTGCGTCTCGCGGATCATGTAAACATCGTAGCCGCGCTCCTCAAGGATATCGCGTACCTTTAAGGATACCGCAAGGTTCAGCTCATACTCATTGATGCCAGTTGCCACACCGCATGTTCCGGAAGCAACCTTCGCCTTATAGGTCGATGATCCCGGTCCGATCGGCTCTTTCTCGCTGTTTCCTCTTCTCTGGTGTCCTGCGTCGATTGCCACGCAGATATTTTTGCTGTTCCGGCGGACACCGTTTTTATCAACGTAATAGCCGTCGATGTAGGTATCCTTATAGATGCCTCCCCAGCTTCGGAAGTAATACGTTTTTCCGTCCACTTCCTGCCAGCCGTTCTTGTAAATACCGCCCCAGCTCCTGAAGTAATACGTTGCGCCTTTGATCGTTACCCACTGGCTCTTATACATGCCGCCCCAGCTCTGCAGGTAATACCAGTTATTATCATACCACAGCCATTCACTGTGCATCATTTTGCCGTCCTGCCTCAGATAATACCAGTTCTTGTCATACAGCAGCCAGCCTTCCCCTTTTGGGGTTCCGTTGCTGTCCATGTAATACCAGTCACTGCCCTTGGCCGCCCAGGCGTTCACGCGCATGCCGCCCCAGCTTTCAAAGTAATAATCAACGCCGTCAATCGTCTGCCAGCCGGTACTCATCACACCGTCTGCGTCTACATGGTACGTTCTTTTATCATGCACAAACCACTGATTCGTTCTGAGGCTTCCGTCCTCATTCAGATAGTACCATGTTCCGCCGACTTTTTTCCAGCCCTGGAATCCGGCTCCGCCCCAGCTCTCGAAGTAGTAGAGCGTTCCGTCAATCTTCTGCAGTCCGGTGCTCATCACACCGTTTTCATCTACATGGTATGTTCTCTTGTCGTGAACGAACCATTCATTCGTTTTGACGCTTCCGTCCTCGTTCAGATAGTACCATGCCCCGCCGACTTTTTTCCAGCCTTTGTATCCGGCTCCGCCCCAGCTCTCAAAATAATAGAGCTTTCCGTTGACCATCGAAAGACCCGTGCACATGATTTCGTCTGCATTCAGATAATATCTCCGGTTCAGATGGGTGATCCACTCGCTGGCGGCCATCGTGCCGTCCTCTTTTCTGTATTTCCAGCTTCCGTCCTCCTGTTTCACCCAGCCGGCAGGAAGTTTCTCTTCCGGCTCCTGTTCGTTGTCCTCACCTGGAATCGTAACAGCCGGCGTCTCGTTTTCCGAAGTACCGCTCTGCTCCTGCACTGCCGCTTCCTCATCCGAATTCTGCTCGGAACTTTCCGTCTCATCCTGCTGCCAGGTTACGGCCGTGCCGTCATTTTCTGCTGCGCTTACCCTTGCTGGAAGCGCCCAGCCTCCTGCCGCAACGACCGCTGCGATCAGCAGTGCTGCGATTTTCTTTTTTGCCATCTGGTTTTCCTCCTTTTATCGCGCCATCTGGTAAATCTCATATACTTCCTGTGCGCCCAGCTTGCGGATGCGGGACAGTTTTACAGTGTCCTGCTGTGTTGCATCCATGGAAAGGGCACGCAGATCCTCATCCGACGGGTTCGGGATATCAAGCTCATGCAGGGAGGTCGGCATGCCGAGCGAATGGAAGAACGCTACTGTGCGCTCAATGCCTTCCGTTGCCCGTTTGTGATCGCTTCCCTCTGTGATGCCCCAGACTTTTTCTGCAAACCGTGCAAACCGCCAGAGAACCGTCTCCTCATCGTACTGGTATTTCGCCCAGGCACCCCAGACTGCCGCCAGGGATGCGCCGTGTGCTACGTCATATTTTGCACTTAACGCATGGCCAAATTTATGTACCGAAAAATCTTTGCCGCGTCCGCACTCCGTCAGTCCATTGTGTGACAGGCTTCCGCACCACATGATTTCCGCCATCGCATTGTAATCGGATGGGTTTTCCAGAACCTTCGGTCCGTTTTTGATTACGGTACGGAGGAGTCCCTCTGCAATCTCGTCCGTCATCTCGCACTGGCTCTCCGGAATGAAATAGCGCTCCATCGTGTGCATCATGATGTCGGTTACTCCGCAGGCAATCTGGTATTTCGGCAGGGTTGCTGCCAGCTCCGGATTCATGATGGCAAATTTGCAGCGGTTGAACGGCGTGTTGATGCCGGCCTTTTTGCCGATTGCCTCGTTTGTCAGAACGGCTGAATCGCTCATCTCGCTTCCGGCTGCCGGTATCGTCAGAACCGCTCCTACCGGGAGAGATTTTGTCAGCGGTACTTTTTTCGTCCAGATATCCCAGAGTGCCTCCTCCGGATTTGCAGCTCCATGCGCAACGGCTTTTGCGGTGTCAATCGAGCTTCCGCCGCCGACGGCAAGAATAAAGTCTGCCTGCATTTCCACTGCTTTTTTCACACCCTCCTCGGCAAGGGCAAGTCTCGGGTTTGGTTTTACGCCGCCAAGCTCTTCAAAGGCAAGGCCCTCTTTTGCAAGAGATGCTTCCACTCGGTCCAGAAGACCGCTCCGTTTTGCACTTCCGCCTCCGTAAACGACGAGCACCTTTGTGCCGCCCCATTTCTTTACCTCAGCGCCTGCCTGGTTTTCGGTCTCTTTTCCGAACACGACTTCCGTCGGGGTATACTGTATAAACTGATCCATCTTCTTATTTCCTCCCTGCATTTTTATTCTTCATAAATCCGTACGTTTCCCGAGCTTACACGGTAAAGATCGTCTCTCCTGTTTTCCAGAGACGGGATTTCATTTCTTGTCCGCTCCAGCACTTCCGGATCCAGCTCTGCGATGAGTACCTGCGGGGTATCATCTGCCTCCGCAAGAATTTCGCCGTCCGGCGCAATGATCATGGAATGGCCGTACGCCTCAAACCGCGCTTTCTGGCCGCACTGGTTGGCGGCGAGCACGTAGCATCCGTTTTCAATGGCGCGCGTGCGCAGCAGTGCTTCCCAGTGGCGCTCTCCCGTTGCTTTCGTAAAATCCGCCGCTATCAGAAATGCATCTGCTCCGGAGGATGCCATCAGCCGGTACTGTTCCGGAAAGCGGATATCGTAGCAGATGCTCATGCCGAACAGGCCAAGCGCCGTGTCCGCAAGAACAATTTCATTTCCCGGGCAGATCTCGTGTGATTCTTCGTAGGAGACACTGCCCGGAATATTTGCATCAAACATATGTATTTTGCTGTATTCTGCAATCGTTTCTCCATCTGGTCCGAACAGAAACGACGTGTTGGACGGACGCCCCGGATGGCGCCGTACCGTCATGCTGCCGCAGTGCAGATAGACACCGTACCGTTTGGCAAGGCTGGAAAACCGGCGGCTGACGTAGCCCGGCACTGCACTTGCGTGCCCCGGCATGTCTGCTCCCGTGTATTCTGCGGTCTCCGGGAAAAGAATCAGCTTCGCTCCCTGTTCCGCCGCCTCCCGCACATACTGCTCGGCCATGCGCATATTTTCATTCATATCCGGCCCAGAATCCATCTGCACCAGGCCTGCAATTATTTTTTCCATCTTTTTGTCCCCTCGTTTCACATGTTAGCTTGTGATTTTTCCGCTTATATTCTCGTTTATTATATCGCATATTCCCCGAAACAGCTACCCAAATTCGCAATTTTCATACCTTTTGCAGCTTTTATTTTTTAATTTTTGAAAATAACAATTGACAAATCTGGAAAACAGGAGTAGCTTAGAACCATAAGCTGTCGTGTTCGATCAGATGCGGCAGAAAAAATCATGAAAGGAGAACACCACTTATGATCAATCTTATTTATGCATCCAGCGTAAAACAGAATAAACTTCGTATGGCGATCAAACCAGGTGGCTGCCCTTCTTTCGAAATTCTTTGTAAGCATTAACTCTGCATAACAAATCTCTATGCATTCTTTATGCCTGCTATTTCGCACAGAAGGCGCGGTACGTCGATACTGCGGCTTTTTTTATTGCTATAAACAGTACGAAACCGTTCTTTCCGGCTTCGCTCCGTTTCCGGCAGGCAGATTCCGCGGTCTTCTTACCGCATCGATTCCCTTCTTTTATATACAAACGCAGCCTTCGCTTTCGTTTCCCGTTGTTCCGTTCCCACACTTACGGAGCTTTTGAAAGCCTATGTTCTGCCAGACACCCAAACGACATCAATGAGGAGGTTTTAACATTCATGAAGAAAAATCCAATCGGTAAGTACCTGCTCCAGAACTGGTACTACTACGTTTTCGCTTTTGGTTCCATGGCCTTAAGTGTCTTTCTCGATATGCTCGCGCCGCTTGTCACGCTGCACATCGTGGATGACGTGCTGGTCAGTCACAAAATGGAACTGCTCTGGAAATACCTTGCCGCCTTTCTTCTGATCGGTGCCGCAAAAGCCCTGTTTCAGTACATCAAAGAATTTTTATTCGATGTCAGCAGCGTCCGCGTCGCCAGCCAGATGAGGGACAACCTGTTCCGCCACGTCCAGCGGCTTTCGGTGGAATACTTTGACAAAAACAATACCGGCGAACTCCTCGCCCGCGTGCGCGATGACGTCGACCGGATCTGGGATATCCTCGGCTTTGCCGGCATGCTGATCTTAGAAGGCCTGATCTGTATCATGATGGCAATGGTCAGTATGGTCAAACTGGATCTGCCGCTGACACTCGTCTCCGTGGCGATCCTTCCTTTCGTCGCAGGCATCGCAATCCGCCTCGAAAAAGAACTCGACCGTGTCTACGATGCGATCAGCGAGGAAAACGCCGTCATGAATACCGTTGCACAGGAAAATCTCGCCGGTGTCCGCACCGTCAAATCCTTTGCACGGGAACCGTATGAGATCAAAAAATTCCGGAAACACAATCAGAAATACTGCGATCTCAACATGGATCAGGCGCGCGTCCTGATGAAATACGATCCCGCCATCTCGTTTCTTACGAAGCTGATGCGCGTGCTCGTCCTTCTCGCGGGCGGCTACGGTGTCATCCACGGACGCATTACGCTCGGTGTTTTAACGGCCTTTATGGAGTACACCTCCAAGATCACCTGGCCGATCGAAAACGTCGGCTGGCTCGGCAACTGCTTCGCTTCTGCGATTGCTTCCAACAAGAAGCTGAACAAAATTCTCGCAGAGGAGCCGCAGATCGCAGAACCGGAAAATCCGGTGGAGCTTTCAAAACTTCCGGGTGACCTGGAATTCCATCACGTCGATTTCTCCCTGCATGACACACCGATTCTGCAGGATATCGACTTTACCTTAAAGCAGGGCCACACACTCGGCATCATGGGTATGACGGGTTCCGGAAAAACAACCATCGTCAATCTGCTCGAGCGTTTTTACGATGTCACCGACGGTTCCATCTGTCTCGACGGCCACGACATCCGCACCCTGCCGCTGCGCACCGTGCGCGATACTTCTTCCGTCGTCATGCAGGACGTCTTCCTGTTCTCAGACACGATTTCTGAGAATGTCCGCCTCGGCAGCCGCAGCACAATGAAATCCGAAGAGGTACATAACGCCGTCTCCGCTGCGTGTGCTTCCGAGTTCGTCGACCATCTTTCGGATCAGTACGAAACCGTCATCGGCGAACGCGGCATGGGACTTTCCGGCGGTCAGAAGCAGCGTCTTTCCATCGCACGCGCCCTGGCAAAACAGGCTCCGATCCTCGTACTGGATGATTCCACCTCGGCGCTCGATATGGAGACCGAATACGAAATCCAGAGCCATCTCGCCGAGAAAAAAGATGTTTCCAAGATCATCATTGCCCACCGCATTTCTTCGGTGCAGAATGCCGATGAGATCCTGTATCTCGATCACGGACGCATCGCCGAGCGCGGCACGCATGAGAGTCTGATGGCACAGAAAGGCCTGTACTACTCCACCTGGGAGGCTCAGTACGGTGATTACCATAAAGCAAAGGCAGCCCTCGAGCAGGCACTTCCTGCCAATGCTTAATTCAATTTAATCTGTTACCCGACAACTTCTGTATTTACTTACCCGTTAAGAGAGGAACAATACGATTATGGCTATCAATTCCAGTAAAGTAGATGAAGAGCAGAAAGAGGTCTTAAAGAGCGCGACCATCCGCCGCCTCTTCTCCTACTTAAAAAATTATAAACGCCAGGTTGCCGTCGTTCTCGTGGTTCTCGCCGTTACCATCGCGATTTCCACTGTGAACCCGCTGCTCCTGGAGTACGCCATCGACGTCAATATTGCGCAGAAAGACTGGCGTGGGCTTGTTGCCCTCTGCGTATTCATGGTTGTGATCAACCTGGTTTACGCGGCCGGTGTCCGCCTGCGGATGCTTCTGATGGCGCGCATTACCAACAACATTCTTCTGGAAATCCGTGACGAGCTCTACACGCATATCCAGACCTTAAGCTTCAGCTTTTTCGATACCCGCCCGGCCGGAAAGATTCTGGCGCGCATCATCGGCGATGTCAACTCGTTAAAGGATGTGCTGAACGACGGTGTCACAAAGCTGATTCCGAACATTCTCACGATCATCGCCATTCTGGTGATCATGATGATCAAAAACATCTGGCTCTCCTTAAGTGCGATTCTCGTGCTGCCGCTGATCGCTGTCGGCATGTATTTTATTCAGATCGTCGCACATAAGAGATGGCAGACGTTCCGGAAAAAATCTTCCAATGTTACGGCGTATATCCACGAGGACTTCTCCGGTATCCGCATCATCAAGAGCTTTACCGCAGAGCAGGAATCGCAGGGCGAGTTTGACCGGCTTCTTCTTGAGCATCAGAACTCCTTTATCCATGCGGTCCGCCTGGCGGATGGTTTTTCCGCTGTGATCGAGGTGACCTGGGGCATCGGAACGTTTCTTCTGTATTTTATCGGTATTTCCGTGCTCGGCGTGGATGCCGTTCCGATCGGTACGTTCACGGCGTTTGCGATGTATCTGACGATGTTCTGGGATCCGATCCAGAACCTGGCCGGTTTTTACAACAAGCTGATCACGAACCTTTCCGCTGCGGAGCGAATCTTTGAGATCCTCGACACACCGGCGGAGGTTGCCGACAAGCCTGGCGTCACAGAACTGCCGCCGATCAAAGGAGAAGTAACGTTCGACCACGTCAGCTTTGCCTACTCCGATGATCCGGACACGCTGGTTTTAAAAGATGTCAGCTTTACAGCGGCTCCCGGTGAGACGATCGCACTCGTCGGCCCGACCGGCGCTGGAAAGACGACCATTGTCAATCTGATCAGCCGTTTCTACAACATTACCTCGGGAACGGTCCGCGTCGACGGCCACAGCCTGACAGATGTCTCCATCAACAGTCTGCGTGCGCAGATGGGCGTTATGACCCAGGACAACTTCCTCTTCTCCGGCACGATCCGCGACAACATTGCCTACGGAAAGCTCGATGCCACAGAGGAAGAGATTATTGCCGCTGCAAAAGCGGTG
>ERZ773193.4602-NODE-4602-length-10875-cov-8.685860_pt1 | contig 10875 bp, 9 predicted proteins | sample MGYA00511110_ERZ773193 | MGnify/ENA primary metagenome ERZ773193 (study PRJEB29015, sample SAMEA2737784) | human gut metagenome | biome: human gut; feature: human-associated habitat; material: faeces | place: China | collected 2012 ...
ATCTGTTTCCGTAGCATGGGTTTTCAATCGTGTGCCAATTCTTTCAATCAGTATGGCATGTCTTTCTATCAGAAGTTCAGACAGTGTGCGTGTGTCGGCTTTGCGTCCTGCGGTCTTCGGTTGTTCTTCTGATAAGGTATCTGTGTCTTCCTCGTCCGTATCTTCATCTTCTTCTATTGCCCATTCCACAAGAGTGTTCTCTTCTATGGCTTTCTGTTGCTTCCTGAAAACTTGCCAGTCCTCTTTACTTCTCATTCCATTGGTGATGCTTTTTCTTATAATGAACTTGACCATGCCGGAAATAAGCCATTTGTACAATTTAGGTATATCCTTTCTTTGGGTCAGTTCCTCTCCCTGTTCCACCATGCATTCATAGCTCCGTCCGTAATACAGCCATGCGAGCATGGCGGGGACAATACTTTTCTTGTTTGGGTTATGAAACTCGTTCACTATTTTCTCGGCAAGGTCTGAATGCAAAAGGATATTTTCCAGTTCTTCAAAGTCGGGTGTTCTGTCATCGCCTATCCTTTTACGTGCGGCTTCCTTGTATTTCGGTGCTAATTTCGTGGCTATCTTGAAAACTTTGAAGAATCCTTTAAACTTCTTGTCGTTCATTTCCTCTACGAAATCGGCGTATTCATCCGGATGGTTGTCAAGCCATTCCTTTATCAGTCTTTTGAAATTATCATATTCTTGTTGTCCCATACAAGTTAATTAGCAATGCAACCTCTATTAACTTTCTCTTGTATGCGTGAGAAATGTATCGACAATTTGAATATTAACATATAGAAACCATAATCGCTTAAAGAAAATAAGCGTTGATCTTCTAATGTGTCTCGGTTTATAAAGCGATTGTCAACATGATAGATTTTATCAAGAAAAACTATTGAATCTTCCATTTGGGAATTTGCAGGAAGAAAGATTATTTGGGTTATTTTTTGTTGTTTGAGATCTGAAATGTGGTTTTCAATTTTGCTACTATTAACACCTTGTTTTTGAAGAACTGAAATATATGTTGTGAGATTTATAATAGGAGCATACATGATTGAAGCAGGAAACATACGAGAATTAGATAAATCCATATCACAAGTGTTTGATAAAATCAAACAGCTTACATTTTTTACACCTCTTTCGATGTTAACTAAATCAATTATAGGCATTTTTTTTAAGCCATCTCCTTGAAAAATGACATTCTTGTCAAGCATAGAAGTGTACATCCTTCCATCTATGTTATAAGGGAAAGATTTGAGTTCTGCCAAAAGGGTCTTGTAATTTTCTTCTGACAAATATTTGGGTAGATATTTTTTTAATTCATCTTCTGTAATCATAGCATATCCCAAAAGTGGTCATTAATGACATTTTGAATTTCTTCATCTATAGAAGTTGCTTCCGTTAACATCTTATTTGCAAAAGAATTGATTATCTCAAAATCTTCATGCTCGGGAATATTAACATGAATGGTTTCTGTTGAGATAGGAATATCCTTAATGGAATAATTTGTATAAATATTTATTGGATTGACAGGAGTGTTAATAGACGGTATTATAGCATCATTATATGTTTGCCTACTTGATAAAGAAAGCAATTCTGTGTCTGTTAATGTCATACATGATAAGGCAGACATTAATAGGATATTGGTATTTATGTAAGTCGTTAAACTATTCATTTTCAAAAACAGGTTTTAGACTATTTAGGAAGTCTGGTTTTAACAAAGAGAAAAACAACTTTTTTTCGCATTTATGAGCCATATTTATTTCTTGTTCTATATTAGAAGTGAAATAGTTGTCGGAATATTCACGAGACGTATCAATGTCAATTAATGAGCCTACCATTTCTATAGAATTAGGATGTGGTTTGTAGTTTGCATTATTTACAAATTGTAGGGTGTTCATAAAATTACCATCTTTGACATCTGTCCGTATCAATAAGTTTTCAGATGTGTATTTTTCTGTCATGGAAAAAGACATCGTAAGACCATTGGTAATATCTCCTTTGAAAAAATTAATATATCTATGTCCTATTCTTGATACACGCTTTATTATTCCAGAACTAATAACCTTGTTGATTATTGAAAATGAATGTTTAGAAAAATCGCTCCAACCTATATATGGCATTTTTGAGCTTATGCTCAAAACATCATATCCTATTTGAATTACAAATCTTTCGTTTTCAATTCTGTATAGGGGCTTAAATTTTAAGTTAGGGTCAACCTCCCTAATTTGTTCTGGGATTTGTAAAATGGGCAAATTAATGACATTTCCTCTATACTCTTCTTTTATGAGATTGTATATGATGCCAAAAACTGCGCTTTTGGTAATAGCTGCTTCAAAACGGAACTCAATTAAAGCGTCTATAAGTGGGCATGCTTCTATTCTTATTGGCAACAATCTATCCATAATACAAATTTTAAATTTATTTTCTTGCAAAGTTAGGAATTTCTTTTATTTGTTTCTTGATTTTATACGCTAAAAAGTTTAAAGTATATTAATCTAATAGCTTCACAAGGTCTTTTTTCATTTCTTCGTCAATATCTCTGTATCGCCTGAAAGCTTTGCTTCCCTCCTTGTGTCCCGATAGTGCGGAAACGAGGTTCGGGTCTTTCACCTTTTTGTAGATATTGCCGATAAAAGTACGCCTTGCCAAATGGCTGCTTGCCACTTCATAAATCGGTCGCTTGACTTCGTTATGCGTTAACGGGTCTAAGATAGTTACGATTCGGTCAACCCCAGCCATTTTGAATATCTTTTTTATGGCATCGTTGTACTTTTGTTCAGATATGAACGGCAGAAGCTTCCCTTTATATTCTTTGTAGTGTTCAAGGATTTCTTTTGCCTTGTCATTAAGGGGAACACGTACAGTAACCGGATTCCCTTCTTTTGTTTTCTTGGGAATGTATTCTATGGCTTCATTGACCACATTAAGTTTGGTCATGCGGTATAGGTCGCTCACTCGACAGCCTATCAGTGTTTGGAATATAAATATATCCCTCTGTATTGCCAATTGTGGAGTGGCAGATAGGTCGGCATTGAAAATTCTGTCCCTTTCTTCAAGTGTTATATAATAAGGTGTACCGTATGTACATTCTTCTATCGGGAATTTGTCGAAAGGTCTGTTTGTGGTACGCTTGTTGTCGAAGCTCCATAGGAAGAAAGTGCGTATCCTTGAAAAGCAGTCAATCAGTGTATTCTTGCTTCTTGGTTGTGGCGTTCTCTTTTCGGGGATGGTTTCATAAATACTCGGATAAAGTTCATAGTATTGGTATTCGTTCTGAAAGAAATCCCACATATCCCGAAGTGTGTCTGGTGTTACCAAATCCACATCGAGGACAAAGTCTTTTTGTCCTCTCTTTGTTTCCCTTACATAGAGTTCATAACGCAGTAGGGCTCTTTTGACAACTCGGAAATTTTTCTTTCGCACTTCTGATAAAGGGTGCTTGTTTAGAAATTCATCGAATAGTTCTCCGGTGGTAGGTTTGATAACCACTTGCTCTGGCATGAAGTATTTTTCAGGATGGTAGAATTTATCAAGTGTTATTTTTAGCCACTCTTTGTTTATGGTTTCCTTTTCCTGTTGATACACTTTTTCTATATAGGTTTTCAAATGGCGTATCTCTTCGTTTATATGAGTACGCATCTCTTCATTGCAGACTGCTTTTGTTTTTACACATTCATCTTTATCATCCCATAGGTTAGGATTGATAGCCAACTGGGTAGGAGCAACGGAGTCTAATTGCCTGCCGTTTCTAAAGCGTACATAGATTGTAGCCATTGATTCTGTATCATATCGCTTGGCTGCTTTTTTAATGATAAAGGTTACTTTCATGGGCGTACGGGTTAAGTTTCTATTCTGATACAAATATAGATATTTTCCCCACATTTTCCCCACATCTGCTGAATATTTTGCAATTTGATTAACCGAGATTAAAATTTAATCTAATTGTAAATGCTTGAAATATAGTTGGATTGCTGTGTTTTTCTGCGCTTTTCTTTTTACCCGCATTTTCCCCACTTTAATTATTTCAAATGCGGCTCTGGGTACAAAGATAAAAGCTAAGTGTTGAGCAATCATCATTTAGCTTTTTATTTTGCCTAAAATTTTCCCATATTAGGCCCCATATTTTCCCCACGCGTAGAGCAGTATTTAAGACCAATTATCTTTGCTTGTAAAGAGAATTGATAAAAACAAAGCAAACGAAAAGAACAATCGGTTCATTTTCTCTCGTTTGCTTTATAGGATATGTAAGTTTAACTGCTTAACCACAGCGATGCATCAATCCAATATATGTTCTGGTATAGATGTAGTGCTTAACATTCCTGTAATTTGATAATCTGTATTAGGAATAGTCAGTTTCATAGTCATGTCTATCGGCGCAGGACTTTTTGTATGTACACTATCGAAGAGTTTGCCCCACTCTACGCCCAAATAGGCTTGAATAACACTTAATACTTGTGAGGAGTTTGCATTGATCTGAAAGTCATAAGATTTTGTCGTGGCGTCATTATCTGTAATATTTAGATGTAAACCGGGAATGCCATTAAATTGAGGTAGGGCATCGTCGGGTGTGACAAAAAACTCATAACTGCCTTTTGCTATCGGTTGTTCAGATAACCGTCCGTGAATTTTGTCTATGGCGAAAATATAGCACTCTTTTTCTTGGTTATTTACGAAAAAGAGCGTTGTATTGGCTTCCAGTGCTGGATAATTGCTCTCGGATATAGTATATGCCAAATAGCAGTCCGTTACTTTAACCTCTACTTTTTCCACATCATTTGTTACATTGTCAATAATAGTCAAGGTTGTGACTCCTTTCTGCATACCATACAGATTGATATGCCCTTTTAGGTTATCTTCCTCCCAATCATCGTTGTATTTCGAATAAATGGCTTGTAATACGTCTTCATTTTCTATGTCCAAGCTGATGTCTCCGCTGCCATTTGTGATTGAAATAGAAGTGGAACTTCGTTCTAGTCGTATTTCATAGTAGTCTTTTTCGAGAATGAATGGTGTTGGTGTATTTTCAATATTATCATCACTGCAAGCTACAATAAACAGGTACGTAATTAAAAGAACCGAATTGATAAGTTTATTCATATCCGCACAATTCCCTATTGGCTCTGTCGGGATATTAAATTTACAGATTGAAAAACGTGAGCCAACTATGTCACGTCTAAGTGAAGGCCATAGGAAATCTTTGATGCAAATGTAACAATAGCAGTCCACGCTATATGCGTAAAAACCAATATGCTATTTCTTGCATCGGTTTGCAAACTTCCTACATTTTCACTTATAAGATAAACATAACGTTCCTTCTTTTTTAAAGTGTCTTGGAGAGAGTTCCCTCAATCCACTCACAAAGATATGCGGTTTAGTTGAAATCCAGTCAAATACTATCAGATTACATTCTGAATACCCTATTTTTCTTCTCTATCTGTATGGAATTGAGCAGACTTTGCTGTAATTTCTCCCATTGCACCTTGAACCATTGGATTATTGGCGTATTATTTAGGGATTGTTTCTACAAAATGGATAGGATATTTGTTCCAGTATTTTTTATAAATTCTATTTTCTTGACCGTCTAAGTTGAGTTGATACATTCGAAATGTAACCCATTTGTTTTTAGGTTGCCACAATTCGTTATAGGAATATCGGTATTTCATACCGATGGCTTGCATCACCCTTCCGCTTCTTGGATTGTTTACGTCGTGTGTGGCCGTGATATAGGGTATTTCGATATGTTTTAGTTTTTCAATGACTACTCGGCAGGCTTCCGAACATATACCTTTGTGCCAAAATTCTTTTCTTAGTCCATAACCTAGATCGTAGCTATCACCGCCGCTTATATGGATATATCCGATGGGTATATTGTTACCTTTCAAACAAATAGCGTAGTAAAACAGAGTCTTCCCCGAATAAATTGCCGTATGTTTCTCGTGAAGATATGTTTTTGCTTCTTCGATGTCCTTTAATGGAAACATGGGGAGAAAAGCGTTTACCTCTACGTCGCTAAGAATGATGAACAGAGATTCTGTGTCTTGTTCTGCAAATGGTCGTAATATTAATCTCTCTGTTTCTAAGTAATTCATTTGGGTATAATTTGTCCTACAAATATAGCGTGAATATTGGATCGAAAGCCATATGGACAATGGATTTATATAATAATTTTTCATATAGATGTAATATTATATCAAACTTATTTTAATCGAAATTTTTTTGCTATTTCAATATTTTTTTCAATCTTGCAATGCTCTTAGAATTCTATTAATAGGAAATGGACGATAGCGCTTTAACCCATCAGTTAAAACAGGGTAACCAGTTAGCTTTTACCATTCTTTATGACACTTATTCAGAACAGGTGTATAGACTTGCGTTTAAATATTTGTGTAATAAAGAGCTGGCAGAAGATGCTGTGCAGAATCTTTTCATGAAAGTTTGGATTAAACGAACCTCTCTCGATGAGAGCCGCCCATTGAATCATTTTTTATTTACCGTTTTAAAAAACGATTTACTTACTATCCTTCGTGATCCCAAGAATCATATCTTTGTTTTGGACGATTGTTTGGAGTTATTGGAGCGTATAGACGGGGGCAACCAAGACGATGAGGATATGGATAAAGAGCAATTGGATTTGGTGCGCCATGCTATCGAACAGTTGTCTCCTCAAAGGAGGAAAATTTTTTCTTTGAAAATTTCGGGAAAGTATTCTAACCAAGAAATTGCAGATAAGCTAAATCTTTCTGTCAATACAATAAAATTCCAGTATAGCCAGTCTCTGAAACAGATAAAGGAGATTGTTCGTAAGTGTGCTATTTCCCTTTTGATGTAATGCTTAAAATAAGTTAATGTAATATCTGTATATAATACTTTTTGAAATTTATATAGTATTATATAATGAAAGCCAATGAAACATGCATTTTAGAAAACGACATCAGACCGATTCTGAGATATTGAAATATATATCCGGGCATATCGACAAAGATATAAACCGGCTGTTAAATGCCGAATCTTTGCCAATGGGAGGATGCGATGTGCCGGATTTCGATAAATTCGGCGTGTATGAAAGTTTGGCGCAGAGAATAGGTCGAAGCGAAAGACGAAATGTCTGGACGGTTTGTAAATGGGCTTGTGCCATTGCATTGGTATTGTTGAATGTCGGATATTTGGCTTATCAGAATATCGATTTATCGAAGCCTGTCTATAAAGAGGTTTGTTCTTTGAAGGGAGAACGATTGGTCGTATTGCTCGAAGATGGAACGCGAGTGTGGTTGAATGCAGACTCGAAGTTGGTTTATCCAGAGCAATTTGCGAAGGATAAAAGAGAAGTATCGTTAGTAGGCGAGGCTTATTTTGAAGTAAAGAAGGATATATCTAAACCGTTCATGGTACAGGCAGACGAAATGAATATCCGTGTAACGGGAACGAGTTTTAACGTATCGGGATATCCTACGGATTCGGTGGTTACGACCACGTTGGACGAAGGGGGTATAGTGATAAGTTATCCGTATGCAGAAAAATCGGGAACGTATCAGATGGCTCCCGGCCAGACGGCAATTTATGAAAAAGGAAGTAGGCTTTGTAAAGTCATGAAGAACGAGTATTATAAAGATGCTTCTGTTTGGAAGGAAAATAAATTGATATTCAGAAATGCTCCTTTGGAAGAGGTCTTGACTACATTGTCTCGACAATTTGACGTTTCTTTTGATATCCGCAGTGAAAAGATAGCTGCGTTCACATATAATTTCACCTGCAAGCTAAACAATTTGTCAGGTATTTTTGAAATGATGTCTGCCATTACCCCAATTAAGTTTAATGAAATATCGGAGAATGTATATGCTGTGAAAGAAAAATAATTAGTCTAATAACATATAAACACTAGAAATTTATGCTGAAAAAACACGTTTTTTCATACATCAGAAAATGGTGTATGGTAGGAGGGCTTTGTCTTGCTTTTCCGTGGGTTGCTTATGCTCAGCAACAGAAAATCTCGTTAAACATTCAGAATGTTACATTGAAACAAGCGATGGAACAGATAAAGGAGCAAGCTGTTGTAAATGTGGCATATAGTAAGGAATTTGTAGACCCGAACAAGACCGTTTCCTTGAAGGTCGAAAATGTGAGTTTGCAGACGGCGCTGACCCAACTATTTAAGGGTACAGATGTCGGATTCCGTTTCTTGGATAATAGTGTCCTTTTATACAATCAAAAGGAACAAGACAGTTCGGGAGCTGCATCGAAAGAGCAACAAATCGTATCGGTCAAAGGTACTGTCGTAGATCAAGTGACCGGCGAGCCTATTATCGGAGCGTCTGTTGCCGTAGAGGGATCATCGAAAGGAACCAGTACCGATTTGGACGGTAAATATTCTATTACTATCGACAACTCGGTTGTAGGTGGAGTACTCGTATTCTCATATATAGGAATGAGTACTCAGGAAGTTGCGATAGGAAACCAAAACGTTATCAATGTGACTCTAAAGTTTGATACTGAAAAAATCGACGAAGTGGTAGTCGTAGGTTACGGTCATCAGAAAAAAGCCAGTGTCATCGGTTCTATTTCCACTATTGATATGGCAGGTGTTAAAGTTCCAGGTTCTTCTATTTCGAGTGTACTGGCGGGACAACTAGCAGGAGTTGTTGCGATGAATCGCACGGGAGAACCGGGAAAAGCCAGCGCAGCCGATTTCTATATTCGAGGGGTATCTTCTTTTACCGGTGGTAACACTCCATTGGTATTGGTAGACGGAATCGAACGGGATTTGGACTTAGTAGATGTAGAGGATATCGCTTCTTTTTCTATATTAAAAGATGCTTCCGCTTCCGCTGTTTATGGTGTGCGAGGAGCTAATGGTGTAATCTTGATTACAACCAAGAAAGGGGCAGAGGGTAAACCTGTTATTAATGCCAGAGTAGAAGCTGGTTTTACTCAACCTACCAAAATGCCGGAATTTGTAAACTCTGCACAATGGGCTGAATTATACAATGAGATGAAAGGTTATGAATATTATACTCCAGAGCAAATAGGATATTTCCAGAATGGGACAGATCCCGATTTGTATCCTGATGTTGACTGGATGCATGAACTTTATAAGAATATGGCCTCTAACCAGCGGGTAAATTTGAATGTATCCGGTGGAGGTGATATTTGTAAATACTTTGTTTCCGGTTCGCTGTATAATGAAGGTTCTATTTTTAGAAATGCAGGGCAACGATATGACTATGATACATCTCTTCGTTACAATAAATATAGCTTCCGTGCTAATATGGATTTTAATGTAACAAAGTCTACTGTTCTGAATGTAAATCTGGCCAATATATATGAGAAGTTTTATGGTCCCGGTGTAGAGAAAGATAAAATCTAGTCGAGAGCTTTCGAAGCTTCTCCCGGTGTTTATCCTAAAGAATATTCAGACGGAACTCTTTCTTATCCGAGTATGCAAGGTGGCGAGAATCCTTGGAATCTTTTAGTTCATTCCGGATATCGCGAACAATTTTGGAATTCCGCACAGTCACTTATCGGAATCAATCAGGATTTAGGAGATTTAGTCACCAAAGGGCTGACAGCTTCTATTAAATTTTCCTGGGATGCGGTTAATACTAACACCATTGTTCGTTCTAAAACACCGAATCAATATTATGCTAAGGGTCGTGATGAAGACGGGAATTTGATTTTTGGTAGTCCTATTGTGACCGGAACAGACGAATTAGGACTTAGTGAAAGTGGTAGTGGTTCCATTACTACCTATTTGGAAGGTAGTATCAACTATAATCGGTTGTTTGCCGAGAAACATCGTGTAGGTGCCATGCTTTTATACAATCATAAGGTTACAAACAAGAAACTGACTTATAGCAAAACCCTTTCATTACCTTATAAATATCAAGGACTTGCCGGGCGTGTGACTTATGCTTTTAAGGATACTTATTTTGCTGAATTTAATATGGGATATAACGGTTCGGAAAACTTTGCCAAGGGACATCGGTTCGGATTTTTCCCGGCTTATGCTGTCGGTTGGATGATTTCTAATGAGAAATTCTGGGAACCAATTCTTCCGGTTGTCAGTGAATTGAAATTGAAAGCGTCCTATGGTAGTGTGGGAAATGACGCGATTGGTGGAGACCGGTGGATTTATCAATCAACTATCAGCACCAACAATGGGTGGAATTATGGCGAGAACGGAAGTGAAGGAGGCGGAGGTATCCAAGTCGGAAATGTTGAAAATTTAAATGTCAGTTGGGAAAAAGCTTATAAAACCAATTTGGGATTTGAAATGAGACTGTTTGACAGAATTAAGATACAAGCTGATTATTTTCATGAAAAACGTGAAGGGGTATTTATTAACCGACAAGGACTTCCGGCTATCGTCGGACTGACAACAAAACCGAAAACCAATATCGGGGCGTCTGTTAACCGGGGAGTGGATGCAACACTCGAATATGAGGAAAAAGTCGGAGAGGTGTTTTTGACCGGGCGGGCTAATTTTACATTCAACCGGAATAAATTACTGAATAACGACGAAGTAGAACACCTTTATAAATATCAAAACAGTATTGGAAAAACATTCGGAACTGGAGGAAACCATACTTTCGGACTTATAGCTGAAGGATTGTTTCAAAGCCAGGAAGAAATAGACAATGCTCCCGAACAGAATTTTGGAACTTATCGTGTGGGTGATGTCAGATACAGAGACGTTAATGGAGACGGAGTGGTTGATACATATGATAAAGTGGCTTTAGGATATACAAATATTCCGGAGATTACTTATGGTTTCGGACTGACTGCCCAATGGAGAAGCTGGGATATCAATGCTTTCTTCCAGGGAATAGCTCATTGTACTTTCTATATTGGCGGCACTGCAATGCGTCCTTTCTCTACCGGTAATAT
>ERZ773193.4608-NODE-4608-length-10860-cov-3.331606_pt1 | contig 10860 bp, 9 predicted proteins | sample MGYA00511110_ERZ773193 | MGnify/ENA primary metagenome ERZ773193 (study PRJEB29015, sample SAMEA2737784) | human gut metagenome | biome: human gut; feature: human-associated habitat; material: faeces | place: China | collected 2012 ...
TTCTAAGGTTTACTATTTTGTCAGGAATGCGTATAATCATTCCTGACATAAATGTATGTCTTAGCCATTAAACATTATATCATATTTATGATATTATAATTTAAAAATTATATGCGGAGTAGTAATTTAATATTTATAGCAGGCCTCATTTTTATTCTATTGACAGATACCATATTCTGGATTCAATTGAAACAATATTTGAATAAAAAGTGGCAAATTCTATTATATGGATTACATACTCTCTTTTTCACCTGTACCTTAATTCTTTTTCAGTACAGCGTATCCCGCTTAAAAGGTCCCGACAGTTATTTTTGGATAGAAAAACTGATCGGTCTGTTATTTTTATTCTATACACCGAAACTCATTTATACCGTTTTCAACGGAATCGGTCTGTTATTACGGAGATGTTGTCAGAGGATATCCAAACTGATCCGTTTATTTTCGGGTATCCTGGCAGGAGCACTTTTCCTGATTCTACTATATAGTCTTACTCTAGGGCGTTATAATTATAAAATTGAAACCGTAAATCTGACTTTGGAAAATTTGCCGGCCGAATTCGATCATTTCAAGATTGTACAACTTTCGGATATCCACTTGGGAAGTTTCGGAGAAAGTTACCCCGGTATGCGGAAATTAGTCGGGGAAGTCAATCGTTTACAACCGGACATCATTGTATTTACAGGAGATATGGTCAATAATTTCGCAGCAGAAATGTCCCCCTGGATCACTCTATTTCAAGAAATGAAAGCTTCTTACGGTAAATATGCCATTACCGGGAATCATGATTACGGCGATTATACCCGTTGGCCTACTGAAACGGACAAACGGAACAACCTGAACCAATTTTTTGAAAATATGAAGTCGATGGGATTTCATATGTTGAACAATGACCGTATTCCCATCGTCGAAGGCAGGGACACGCTTTGGCTTGTGGGGGTCGAGAATTGGGGCAATCCCCCTTTTCCCCGTTACGGGAAATTGGATGTCGCTATAGATTCTCTCCCCGGGCAAGCTTGCATCATCCTTTTATCCCATGACCCGTCACACTGGAGAGGTGAAGTATTACAAGTACCCCGGATAGCCCTGACCCTTTCCGGTCATACCCATGCTATGCAATTCGGAATCAAGATCGGAAAAAACGAATGGAGTCCGGCACAATATATTTATCCGGAATACGACGGATTATACCGGCATCAAAATCAATATTTATATGTCAGTCGCGGACAAGGTTATCTTGGGTTTCCCGGTAGAATCGGTTTGAGACCTGTGATCACCGAATTCATCCTGCACCCAAACCGCTAGCTAACTTCTCCCTAAGTGCCTCTTTATCATCTATGAAAATAAGTCAGAACATCAGTTTTTCAAAACAATTGATTATTTACTTAATCCTTGTTTTATTCGTCGTATTTTTCTTAATCTCTCTGGCTCTGGTCAATTCACTGGAACAATTTATCAACAACAATGCTTACAGCCAGGCAAAAGCAATCGCCAATAATGCCTTGATCATCTTCGAACGTGAAATTGCAAGAATCGAAAGCATTCCGCAAAATGTAACCGATATGCAGGGAGAACTGAATTATAAAAATATCCCTGATTTACCCATCCGAATTCTGAGAAGTTATAAGACACTCATCGGAAGTTCGGTCCATTACGATCTGAAAAATCCGGAAGTAGCCGATTTCATTCATATCAATGCTTACCGTACAGCAGATGAGAAAATCCATTTCACTCAACCCGATCCTTGTTGCAACTATTGTCATCCGGACTCAGCTAAAATCATCAAGTCGGCACCCAATAACGGATATTGGATTTATTCCGAAGTAAACCACTGCAAGACCATCGCTTTATGCCATCTGATCCACAACAGCCAGCATCAGCCCTGTGGTATTTTGAAAGTAGACTTTCCCTTGAAGAATCTGAATGCTCTGATCGGCAGCTATAAGTTGTTCAGATCCGGAAATTTATTTGTCGTCGATCGGGAAGGAAATTACATTGCTCATCCGGCTCCATCGCCGAGTGGGAAACAAAATCTGATCAGCCACCTCACAGGTCCCAAAGCCAGCTTTATCCACCGGAGTATATCGAGAGGGGAAACCTGTGCGACCACCGTGGAATTGGACAAACAAAAACACTACCTCTATTACACCCCTTTTTCTCCTATGGATTGGCAAATAGGTATCATCTGTCCCTATAACGAGATCTTATATTCATCCGGTAAACTTTATTTCATGTTATTCCTTTCTATGGGGTTGGGATTACTCTGCCTGTTTATCGGTATCGTTAACATTGTCAAGCGTTTATCCTCTCCTTTACTCGAGTTGGCTTATTCCACCCGTCGTGTTGCGGAAGGACAGTTCGATATCGTACTTCCTATCCCGAAATCTTGTAAAGAAATTTATGACTTATACGATTCTTTTCATTATCTGCAACAAAACCTGGTGAACTATATAGAACGGCTGAAAATCACTACGGCCGAGAAAGAACAGTACAATTCTGAGATGCGTCTGGCCCGCCGTATTCAACAACGTTTTCTTCCCCGCCCTATCCTTCTTCCTCCTAATATCGAATTGGCAGCAGACTTACGGCAATGCCGTGAAGTAGGCGGAGACTTTTACGAATATTTTCAGCTGGGCAACCAACTTTACTTTGCCATCGGAGATGTAGCGGGCAAAGGCACTCCGGCCGCCTTATACATGGCCTCCATCAGTAAACTATTCCGCTATATCGCCAGCAATAACACTTCTACAGCACAAATCTGCAATCTGATCAACAAACATATGTGTGACGATGCCGACGACGATATATACACCACGATCTTTATCGGGATTATAGATATCAATACCGGAATCATGACATTTACCAATGCCGGTCATCCTTATCCATTGATCATACATCACAATGGACAGACCAGTTTTCTGAATAAATACCCCGATGTTCCGATCGGTGTACTCGAGGAACATGAATTTTCAGAACATATCTATACTTTCAATAAAAATACAATCTTGTTATTTTATACCGATGGCATCACCGATACGGAAAATCAGTCGGGACAGTTCTACGGTCAGGATAAAATGATCAGATGTGTGGAAGCACAAACAGTGAAAACACCTGCTTTTATCATTCAGGCACTTCTCGAGGATATCCATAGCCACATCGGTCAGGGCAATCAATCGGACGACCTCACCTTACTGGCGATCAAATACAAAGGGATTCCGGGAAGCAAATGATCTACTGGCGGTTAAAATCCTCATTGATCGCTTGCAGATAGGCTTTCAGCAAGCGGCCATCTTCTTTTACACTGTCTTTCTCGACAAAAGTCTGGCTCTGTAAACTGAAATAAGTAGACCCTTTTTCGGTCACTACACCGGCTCCATTGGGATAAGAAAAGAAAGCAAAAGGAATCACCTGATCGGCCAATAAATTACGGCTGAACTTGTATCCGGAATGATCCATACCCAATTGGGCCAAAACCGTAGCCACCATATCTGTTTGTGACCCGATGGTCGTCACCACGGTATCCTGCACATTCAATGCCCCTCCTGACAATATCAGGGGGATGTGATAAGCTGCCGGAGTAGAAGGATCCACATGCCGGATATGACGTGTCCCATGGTCTGCCATCAGGATGAAAAGCGTATTGTCCCATAACCCCGAAGCTTTACATTTCCGGATAAATTCTCCGATGCAAGCATCGCTATAATGAATGGCATTGAGGAATTTATGCTCTGTGTCGTCGCCGGGTATCGCAACTTCGCCGGGGACATTGAAAGGTTCGTGGCTGCTCATATTAAAAGCCATGTACATGAAAGGTTGCCGGGCCTTGGCAATATCCTCATAAAGTCGTTCGAACATATATTGATCGTGTACCCCCCATTTGAAACGATTGGCCATAGCTTCACCGGAAAAGTCATCTTCGGTCACCATCCCCTGAAAGCTCATGGTGACTAAAGAACGGAAACTACCGAAATCGATATCCCCGGCATAATAATAACGGGTCGAATACCCGGCTTCTTCGAGATCTTTCGGAAACCTCGGACGTTCCATGATTTTATTGGGATACTTGATCATAGCAACGGCAGGATGTGAAGGAACGGCACTGATTGCAGCGACCATTCCGCGGTCGGAACGCGACCCCGTAGCATAAATATTCGTAAACAGTACTCCCTCTTTGGCCAGCTGATTCAAATTCGGCGTCACTCCGGGAATCCCCCCTAAAACTTCGACTGCATTCGCCGTAAAACTCTCCAAAAGTAAAAATACGATATTCGGACGTTCTGTTTTCAGCAAACGAGGATAATCGGTTCCTGTATGCATCAGGCTATCTACCACTTGTGCCACCTCCTGTTCCGGCAAATAATTATATTTTTTATCCAGATTTTTCATGTGCATCAGCTCGTAAATAAAATTCCAAACCGCATTTACAGCAGCCTGATTGGCATACATATTCTCAGCATGATAAAACACAGCACTACTATTCAACGGAGCCAGGTTCACTCCCCCTCTTACCGGTAAAATCATAGCACCACCGATCAGCAGAAATACGGGAATCCCCCAATAATTTCCCCTTTTATATCGCAACCCTTTCAAAACATAACGACGGAATACCCAAAAGGATAAAACGACACATCCCAGCATAAGCAAGGTAAGACATAAGTTCAGCCACAAAGGCGTAGAAGCCATCGCTTCTTTCGGGGTTTTCAGATACATCAGCGGAGTCGTATCGATGTGGAATCCCCAGTTCTTAAATAATTCCAGATCGACCACAACAACTCCCCAAAAAAAGAGAAGTAACGACAGCGTCAAACCGGCAAATACGGCCCGGATAATCTTTTCCCCGACGAAGACCGAACAAATCAGGATTACTGAAGAAAGCATCAGGATATAACCGCTCAAAGATAAATCCAAACGGATTCCTCCGGCTAAAATATGCCAAAAGTCAGCAGCGGACAAATGAGTCGTATCGGACCATTGATAGAATAAAAACATGATTTTTGCCACAATGGATATAACGACCCAAAACAAGTAATACTTCAGTAAAAAAATCAATTTTGCTTTCATCATCTCGTTATTTCTTAAACGGTTACCCGCTCTTATGTCTTATGTTGTTTTTTACGGGCAGCGGGAAACAATATATTATTCAAAATCAACCGATATCCGGCAGACTGTCGATGTAAATCCAATTCGGTTACAGGATCACCTACAAAGTGTTGATAATCTTCGGGATCATGTCCGCCCAAAAATGACCAGGTACCTTTCCCGTATTCTCCATGGATATACCTGACTTCTCCGGCAGCCTTATTTTCTCCCATAATCAGGACATTCGATTTGATCAGTTTCCGGTTATATGCGGTAGTCTGTCCCATAAACCCTTTAATCATGTTCATATGATTTTGGCACAACATCGTCGGCACAGGATCCCACTTGGCAGAAAATTCAAACAACAGGAAATAATCATCCCGTTCGGTTACTTTTCGGGTGTCTGTGACATCGATATCCGAGTATTCATAAATATTCGGATTCAACTGCAATTTAAAATCTTTGAAGGCAAATGTCTTCGAATAATCGAGCTTTTCCTGTGCGCCGGGCTCTACCGGATCACCGTCGAACATGACATCACAAATATCTACCTCCATCGCAGCCAAAGCAATATCGAAAGTATCGGTAGCCGAACACATCGCAAACATAAACCCTCCGGCAGACACATAATCGCGGATCGTCCGGACAACCGCTTTCTTCAATTCGGAAATTTTTGAAAAACCATATTTACGGGCCGTTTGTTTATTAGTTGTTTCTTCGGCTTTATACCAATCCATATGCCGATAATTCCGGTAGAATTTTCCCATCTGCCCTGTAAAATCTTCATGATGCAGGTGCAACCAATCGTACTCTTTCAGACATCCGTCCAGTATTTCCGAATCATAAACGACATCATAAGGAATTTCTGCATAGGTTAAAGCCAAAGTCACCGCATCATCCCAGGGTTTCTTTTCCTTCGGGGAGTAAACGGCAATCTTCGGCGCTTTCTCCAGTTTAACCGCATCTGCATTTACCTCCGGTGAAGCTATCTCAGCCAGGATCGCATTCAGCCTTGCCGGAGGAATCACTTCGAAGCCCACTCCTTTCAACAGACATTCCGTTCGTCCGTCCGCATCAAAAGGCAGTATAAAACTTCCTCCCCGGTAATTGAGCAACCACTGCACTTCCAATCCTTTTTTCAGCGTATGATAAACAACTCCATAAGCTTTCAAATGATTGCTCTGTGTATTATCCATCGGAATCAGAATATGATTCGCCAGACTGATCCATCCCATCAGGCAAAAACAACCGATAAGCAGCAGCCTCTTCATGATCCGATTTAAAAAGGAGCATTATTATCGAAACTATCCCTCATACCTTCGAATCCCTGATCCAATGCAGGCACAGGTTCATCGTTCATCTTCGAACTGAACGTTTGGGTAACGATCTCTCCGGTCGAAGTACTTGAAGCAAAAGGCGAAGTCGTATCGAGGTCACAGAATTGTGTCAATTCGGCCCGGAAACGCAAATTCACCTCGCCGACAGCACCACTACGGTGCTTGGCAATAATAATCGTCGCAATCCCCAACAGAGAGTTTCCTTCATTATCGACGGTTATCCCATATTTTTCAGGACGATGGATAAACATAACCATATCCGCATCCTGCTCGATAGATCCGGATTCACGCAGATCGGACAACATCGGTTTTTTATCCGGCCGGGATTCTACCCCACGGTTCAACTGGGACAAAGCCATAACAGGAATACTCAATTCCTTGGCAATAATTTTCAGCTGCCTTGAAATCAAACTCACTTCCTGTTCCCGGTTTCCCCGCATATCGGCACCGGCGGTCATCAACTGCAGATAGTCGATAATCAATACTTTTATTCCATATTTCTGTTTCAATCGCCGGCACTTGGCCCGCAATTCGAAGATAGACAAAGCCGGGGTATCGTCCACCAGGATGGGAGCCTCCACCAAAGCCTTGATCCGGCTGTGCAATTGCTGCCATTCTTCGTCGGTGAGACGCCCTGTTTTCAATTTCTCGGCACTCAATTCGGTCTCACTGGCGATCAAACGATTCACCAACTGCACGGCCGACATTTCCAAAGAGAAAATAGCGACAGCCTGGTGGTGTTTCACCGCCATATTCCGGGCCATAGAAAGCACAAAAGCCGTCTTACCCATAGCAGGACGGGCGGCAATGATCACTAAATCCGAAGGCTGCCAACCGGAAGTCACCGCATCCAAAGCATTAAAGCCCGAAGGAAGTCCACTGATCCCGTCCGGCTTTTCGGCAGCAGCCTGAATACCTTTTATCGCTTCGTCGATGATCGGAGCTATCTCGGCCGTATCTTTTTTAATATTACCGTCGGCAATATCGAATACAGCTTTCTGAGCCTTATCCATCAAATCAGAAACATCGGTCGCTTCATCATAGGCCATCTCCTGCAATTCTGTACAGACCCCGATCAGTTTACGCTGCAAATATTTCTGAACAATGATCTTTGCATGGAATTCGATGTGGGCGGCCGAAGCTACCCGGGTCGTCAGCTGGGACAAATAATAATACCCCCCGACCTGTTCCAGTTCCCCACTTTGCTTCAATGCCTCGCTCACCGTGAGCAAATCCACCGGGTCATCGTTCAGGAACAACTTATGAATGGCCCGGAATATCTTTTGATGCGCATCCTTATAAAAAGCATCCGGTTCCAATAAATCCCCGACGATAGAAAAAGCATCCCGTTCCAACATCAGGGCTCCCAATACTGCTTCTTCCAAATCGACGGCCTGTGGGGGCATTTTCCCATATTCCGCCTGCAAATCTTTTACGCTTCTACTCGTATTAAAATCCGATTTTTTTGCCATAATCAATAATTCAACCTCTATCTCCCTTTTACTGACCGCTTCATTTTTCCGGTTCTGTCTACTTGATGACTTTTCTATTTTTCAGTTCCCAAAAGCAACGGGCTGTAGCCTCCACATCTGCCAATGCATTATGCGCATTGTCAAAACCACTGCCGAACAATACTTGGTGTAATTCCGCCAACCGGGGAGATTTGAATCCTTTTTTCCCGGGAAGCTTACAATAATCTGTAGAAAGTTTCATCGTACAATATTTCGGCTTCAGGAACAGGGTCGTCATCATTCGCAAACGCTCGAATTCAGCCCCGACAATACATTCGTCGAAGCTGATATTATGCCCAACCAAAGCTGTCGCTTCATCGATCTTTCGGGCAAATTGCTCCATCACTTCTTGTAAAGGTTCCCCCTTTTCACGTGCCACCAAAGTCGTGATCCCATGCACCCGCGAAGCTTCCGGAGGAATAGTAAATCCTTCGGGCTTTACTATGACATCCCGGCTCTCGAGCATGTTTCCCCGGTCATCGTACATGATCCAGGCCAATTGTACTAATCTGGGCCAATTTTCCAAGTCTGTTACAGGTGCATTCCACCGTTTAGGTAATCCTGTCGTCTCTGTGTCAAAGAATAAATACATATTCCGGATTTTTAAATTGAAGACGGAAAATTACCCTTTTTTAAGACAAACTGCAAAAAGTTCCCCTATTTTTTATCTTCGTTATCAAAACTCTTATTATACTGGTGCATAGCCCTATAACTCATACCCATACTCGAAAATCCTCCATCGTGGTAAAGATTCTGCATCGTAATCTTCCGGGTAAGGTCGGAAAACAGGCAAACGCAATAATTGGCACATTCTTCTGCAGTAGCATTTCCAAGGGGCGACATCCGGTCGGCAAAGTCTACCAGCGAATCGAAACCTTTGATTCCGCTCCCCGCTGTAGTCATTGTCGGTGACTGGGAAATCGTATTCACCCGGATGCGTTTTTCCCGTCCATAAATATATCCGAAGCTACGGGCTATCGATTCCAGCATAGCTTTTGCATCGGCCATGTCGTTGTATTCGAACATCGTACGCTGAGCTGCCACATAAGACAAAGCGACCACCGATCCCCACTCATTGATGGCGTCCAGTTTTTTGGCCGTTTGCAGCACTTTATGGAAAGAAATTGCGGATATATCCAACGTCTTTTGCAAAAAATCGTAATCCAGATCGTCATAGGTGCGTCCCTTGCGGACGTTGGGCGACATGCCGATCGAGTGGAGCATGAAATCGAATTTGCCCCCGAAGTGCTCCATCGTCTTGTCGATCAGGTTCTCCAGATCCCCGACGCTCGTGGCGTCGGCCGGAACGACGATCGTATTGCACTTCTCGGCCAGCTTCGAGATGGTTCCCATGCGGATTGATACGGCGGTATTGGTGAGGACGATTTCGGCGCCCTCCTCCACGGCGCGTTCCGCCACTTTCCAGGCAATCGACTGCTCGTTGAGCGCTCCGAAAATCAGACCTTTCTTTCCTTTCAATAAATTGTATGACATCGTAATTCAGTTTAAAAATTCGGACAAATATAACACTTATTTTTGAATTGGCCCGCCAATCGGCCTCAAACGAACGCTCTTGCGCCCCAATGCGGCAGGCTGCGGGGCCACGCGCGGGAATTGAGAATCGCGGAATTACGTCGCCGTCGCTCCGTGATCCTCGGGATTCCTTGATTGAGGAATTGACTTCGCTGCACTCCGCCCGACGGCTTCGTGCCGCTCGTCTTTCCCTGCCCTGCCGGGGGCGTCCCTGCAAGCCCAAGAAACGGCGGCCCTGCCGCATTTCGTTTTGTATTCGAGCCGGTCCCGAATATATTCAGCCCGGCCCAAATACAAAACGGGTTGCAAATTCGATTTGCAACCCGTTTCTTTTTCTCGGCGGAAAGTGAGGGATTCGAACCCCCGGAACCTTGCGGTTCAACGGTTTTCAAGACCGCCGCGATCGACCACTCCGCCAACTTTCCGGGGACAAAAGTAGCACCGTTTTTCCATTCCGCCAAATCTTTACCGCGATTTATCGTCCGCAACGGCGGTCCGAAAATCAAAATCAGACGATAATTTTCTTCTTTATCCGAAAATTGCATATCTTTGTCAGTAAGTTAGGACCGAGAGGTTAGTTTCTTCACGCACGACACCATGAACAAAGCGCAGTTTGTCGAGGCCATCGCCCTCGACGCGAACATCTCGAAGATAGACGCCCGCAAGGCCGTCGACGCCATGATCCGGGTCACGGTGCAGTCGCTCCGCGAGGGCGAACGGCTGACCTTGACGGGACTGGGTACGTTCAGCGTGCAGCAGAAATCCGAACGCGTGGGCCGCAATCCCCGCACGGGCGCCGCCGTGAAGATCCCGCCCCGCAAGGTCATCAAGTTCCGTCCTACGGCCGAGGTGGAATAACACCCCGTCCGCAAAAACACCGCAACATGCCCGAAATTTCACTCCGCGCCGAGCAGATGCCGGCCTCCCCGATACGCAAACTCGTCCCGCTGGCCGACGCGGCCCGCGCCCGGGGAACGAAAATCTACCACCTGAACATCGGCCAGCCCGACCTCCCCTCGCCCAAGGAGGGTCTCGAATCCCTCAAACACATCGACCGCAAGGTGCTGGAATACAGCCCCAGCGACGGCTACCGCTCGCTGCGCGAAAAGCTGGCGACCTATTACGAGCAGTATCAGATCAAGCTCTCGCCCGAGGAGATCATCGTCACCACGGGCGGCTCCGAGGCCGTGCTCTTCGCCTTCATGTCGTGCCTCAACCCGGGCGACGAAATCATCGTTCCCGAACCGGCCTACGCCAACTACATGGCCTTCGCCATTTCGGCGGGCGCCGTGATCCGCCCGGTGGTGGCCTCCATCGAGAACGGATTCGCGCTGCCCCCGATCGAGGAGTTCGAGAAGCTGATCAACGACCGCACGCGCGGCATCCTGATCTGCAACCCCAAC
>ERZ773193.4612-NODE-4612-length-10847-cov-13.690604_pt1 | contig 10847 bp, 13 predicted proteins | sample MGYA00511110_ERZ773193 | MGnify/ENA primary metagenome ERZ773193 (study PRJEB29015, sample SAMEA2737784) | human gut metagenome | biome: human gut; feature: human-associated habitat; material: faeces | place: China | collected 2012 ...
CGGCACGGCTTCCGCAGAGGATAAAAGGAACGGCTTCGCGCTGCGAAGCCGTTCCTTTTATGTTTCTTCCTTTTCCATCCACGCAAGCTCTTTCGAGCCTGTGGGATTCACTTTGCGTCTTTTTCTTTCTCCAGCGCCTTTTCCAGCGCGATGGAGAGCTGGTCGGGGCAGGAGGTCGGCTTGAAGCCGCAGCGGATGCCGCGCATCCGCTCAATGGCCTTCATGCCGCGCACAAGGCTCGAAATGCCCTGCAGGTTGCCGTTGCAGCCGCCGAGCACGCGCACATCCTTGATGACGCCATCCTCCAGATCAACTTCCATCTGCTTCGAGCAGGTGCCCTTGGGATAATAGGTATAGCTCGTCATGTGGTCTCCTTACTTGGTCTTGATGATGGCCGCGAACAGCGACGCGGGCTTGTCCGTGCGGTTGGCGATGCCGTGGCTCTCGCCGTCATAGCAGATGGCGAAGTCGCCTGGGTGCATTTTGCGCTCGGTGCCGTTGTCGTTGAGCGTGACCTCGCCCTCATGGAAGAAGAACACCTCGTACTCGCCGGTGTGGGTGTGTGTGCCCAGCGAGCAGCCCGGCTCGAGCTTGATCTCGGCAAACATTTTCGCGTTCTCCGGCATATTTTCCAGCACGCAGTCGCGCTTGTCGAGCGTGCCGTCGCCGCCGCGGGCATTGGGCGTCAAAATCTGCTTTCTATCCTCTGCACGAATGATCATTGTCATCTCTCCTTTGCTGTGCAGCCTTGTGCTGCGCACAGCATACCACAAAGCGCGGCGGGACGCAAGCCCCCGCCGCAAAAAGCAAGTCTCACCTTGACGCGGACGCCATGCGGGTGCTATCATGGAAGCATCTTATATTACAGGAGGCTGTTTCCAATGAAAACTGTCATTGCCACCACTGCGGCGCCCGGCGCCATCGGTCCCTATTCGCAGGCCATCGAAGCAGGCGGCTTCGTATTCGTCTCCGGCCAGCTCCCGCTCGATCCCGCCACCGGCGCGTTCGTCCCCGGCGGTGTGGAGGAGCAGGCCGAGCAGTCGCTCCGAAACCTCAAGGCCGTTCTCGCCGGCGCGGGCTGCACGCTCGGCGACGTGGTCAAGACCACCGTTTTTCTCACCGACATGGGCGCGTTCGCCGCGGTGAACGCCGTGTACGCCAAATATTTTGAGGGCGATTGCCCCGCGCGCAGCGCGGTGCAGGTCGGCGCGCTGCCCAAGGGCGCGCTGGTCGAGATCGAAGCCATCGCCGTCAAGAAATAACATGGCGCAGCCGACACGCTGCGGCTGGGCCGGGCCGGAGCCGATCTACCTCGATTACCACGACCACGAGTGGGGCCGCCCCACGCACGACGATCGCGCGCTCTTCGAGCTGCTGTCCCTCGAGGGGATGCAGGCGGGGCTTTCGTGGATCACCATTCTCAAAAAGCGCGAGGCTTTCCGCGCGGCCTTCGCGGACTTCGAGCCTGCTGCGGTCGCCCGCTTCGATGAAGCAAAGGTCGCGGAGCTGATGCAGAACGCCGACATCGTCCGCAACCGCCGCAAGATCGTCTCCGTCATTGAAAACGCCCGGCATTTTTTAGAGGTGCAGCGGGAGTTCGGCAGCTTCGACCGCTTTCTCTGGGCCTACGTTGACGGCAAGCCCATCGTCAACAGCCCCGAGACGGATGCCGACGTGCCCGCCTCCACCCCGCTCTCCGACCGCATCAGCCGCGACCTGAAAAAGCGCGGCTTCACCTTCGTCGGCACCACCATCATCTACTCCCTGCTCCAGTCGGCGGGGCTGGTGGACGACCATCTGAAGGGCTGCGGCTGGCACGCCAGCTGCCGTCCGCCGGAATAACGCGAAACAGAGGAGAGCTCCGCGAGCTTTCCTCTGTCCGTTTTGAAAGACACGCGGCGGCGGTTGATTTTCTCCTCCGCGCGGCATACTAATCAAAAATACTTTCAGGAGGTTTCCTATGTGTACCGCAGCAACGTACCAAACCAGAGACTTTTACATGGGCCGCACGCTCGACTATGAGTTTTCCTACGGCGAGGAGATCGTCATCACCCACGAGAGCATGGCGCCGCGGTTTATGCTGGACGGCATCGAGTACAGGGCCGTGCGGTATTCGAGTCATGTGCGCAATATCCCGATCCTGCGGGTGCGGTGCGAGGTGTGCGATCCATCGGCGCTGGCGGTGGAGAGTGACCCGAAGCGGCTGCGGGTGCAGAGATTGCTGCACTACGGCCTGCCGATGCTTGTATGCCTTGCATTGGCGGTGGTCTGGGTCTGCACCCGGAATATGCCGCTTTGGCCCGACAAGGCGGCTATGCTGCTGATGCTGGGCGCTCTCGGCATCGGATACGGCTTCCGCGGGTGGTATCTCTATTACAACGACCGGGACCAATAAAAACGGGAGGCAGCGCGGGCTGTCTCCCCATTTGATTTATCCCAGCAGCAGCTTGTGCAGCTCCTCTACCGTATCGGCCAGAGCGGCGGCCCCGGCGGCGGTCAGCTCCCCGGCTGTGCCGTAGCCGTAGACAGCACCGATGCAGGGCAGGCCGTTCTTTTTGGCACCCAGCACATCATGCTCGCGGTCACCGACCATGACAAGGCCGGTCTTGTCGGTGATGCCCGCAGTTTCCAGTGCGTAGGCAATGACCTCGGCCTTGTCGGTGCGGGTCTCATCCAGCGTGGCACCGCAGATGAAATCGCAGTACCGCGCTAAATCGAAGTGCTCCATGATGCGCCTGGCGAACGCCTCGGGCTTGCTCGTCGCGAGGATGACGGTTTTCCCGGCAGCCTTCAGATCGGCCAGCAGGGCCGGGACGCCCGGGTAGACCTCGTTCTCAAACAGGCCCTTCGTGGGGAAATACTCCCGAAAGGCGCTGACGGCGCGGTCTGCGTCGGCGGCGTCCAGCCCCATCAGCTCCCGGAAGGAGGCGATAAGCGGCGGGCCGAGAAAGCGGCGCAGCGTTTCCTCGCTGGGGATAGGCAGTCCCAGCTTGCGGCAGGCGTAACGCACCGAGTTTAAAATGCCCGGCGCGGAGTCGGTGAGCGTGCCGTCCAAATCGAACAAAATAACATCGTAATTACGCATAAAACTTCCTTAATTGAACTTGAAGATCTTCTGGGCGATGCGGTAGCCGCCGATGCTGATCTTGCTGCCCAGCCAGCCGGGCAGGTTGCAGCCCTCCGCCACCGAGAAGCGGCAGCGGCGGTAGAGGTGGCCGTCGTGCGCCTTGAGGTCATCCCACAGCTGGCGGCGCTTGGCCATCGCCTCCTTGCTGCCGTCCAGCGTCAGGAAGATGCTGGAGATCGCCATCATCATCGAGAAATAGTTCAGCATGTAGGCACGCAGCTTGGCCTGCTCCGGCGGCAGGGCGTAGACATCGACCACGTTCATCATAATGCGGGTGACGCGCAGCTGCTGGTCAACGCGCTTGATCATGTTGGCCTCGTTGACGCTCTGATCCTCGCGCCCGATGAAGTAGCGGTAGAGGTCAAGGTTCATGTAGTAGATGGTTTTGACCTGCGGCAGCGGCTGGTAGACAAAGATGTTGTCAACATAGAAGGTGTGCTTGGGCAGCTCCATGCCGCAGGCGCGCAGGATCTCGGTGCGGTAGATGACCGAGTGCATCAGGATGTTTTTGCTCGGCGGAAACTTGCCGATCTCCTTCCAAGTGAAAACGCGGCCTTCGGGCAGGATACCCTTGTAGTCCACGACATTCTGGGTGTTGTCGGCCACATGCTCATAGACATAGTTGGCCATCATCAAATCAAGCGGCTGCTCGTCGTTGAGGTGGGCGCGCAGCTCGGCCAGGACCTGCTGCAGGGCATCGGTGTCGAGCCAGTCGTCGGAGTCGACGACCTTGAAGTAGACGCCGGTGGCATTGCGGATGCCCTGGTTGACGCCCTCGCCGTGGCCGCCGTTCTCCTGATGAATGACGCGGACGATGGTGGGGTACTTTTCGGCGTAGGCGTCGGCAATTTTGCCGGTGTCGTCCTTGGAGCCGTCGTCCACAAGGATGATCTCGGCGTCCTCCCCCGCGGTGAGCAGGGTCTCGATGCAGTGATCCATATAGGCAGCCGAGTTGTAGCACGGCACGGTAAAGGTGATGAGTTTCATAGGTCGCTCCTTTTGAAAGGCATAATATACTTATTATAGAATACCGTGTTTTGACAAAAAAAACAAGAGGGAGTTTTGAAAGATGCCGCACGGTAGGGGCCGGACATGCCCGGACCGGAGGTATAAGGCGGACGGGCGCTTACGGGAAAGCCGCGGGCCGGACATGTCCGGCCCCTACCTACACTACGATTCACGCCGCTCTTTTATTGCAAAATAAACCCCCACCCCGGTGCGGGGCTTGCGGGCCGCACCGGGGTGGGGGTTGTGGGATTCAGACGGCTTTAAAAAAGATCGTTGCGGTTGAAATTGTGGACGCCTGACGGAATCACGTCATTGTAAACATCCTCCGGCAGTCCGTAGGGACGTTCGGGATCCAAAAACCCGTGCATCCATTCGGCTAAAGTGTGCAGCTTCAACATAGTAACCCCGTCTCCTTTCCTAGTGTAGGGCTAAGTGTTCCGGGGGCTTTCGCTCCCCTCTTTCTGTCTTTATTATATGCGAAAGGCCGGACTTTTGCAAGCTGCATTTTGTACAAACTTACAAAAGTTATTTGTATATTTTCAACTATTTCGGCATAGTGTACATATGGACGTTGCGAGTGTGCGCGTTACGCGGACAGTTCCTCCCATGCCTCCTGCATGGTGTCTGCTGAAAAAAGGAACTCTCCATTCTCGGCAAAGACTTCGATGTGGCCGCCGACGTATCTGAACTGCTGGGTCATGGTGGATACCGCCTTTCTGTGTCCGGTTTTGCTTTCCATGCTTTTATTATACCAGACAGGCAGTACGATAATTTGGACTTTAATGCCGGGAGGCGGATTTTTGAGGGTGATAAACGGTACTTTCAACACCGCGCAGCACAAAAATGACCCACCCGCACAGCAAAAACCAGTAGGCGGTGTATTTGGGGCAGACCAGCCCGGCCAGATTGCCCCACTCGTCGGCGTAATCCCAGACGGCGGTGTGCAGCACGCGGCGGCAGACTGCGCCGACGGCCAGCTCCAGCCCGCTGACGCACGCCGCCCCGACAGCCGCCGCCGGGCCCAGCGGCAGCGGACGATCCGCCAGCGCCTGCAAAAGGCAGAGACAGACCCCGCCGGTCAGAAACATCGTCCAGTGCGTGGTGCCGCGCCAGGCCAATTCCAGCGCGGCATACGCCCCGCCGCCGAGCAAAAACAGAGAAGCACGTTCCAGCATACAAAATCCCCCTGCACAAGCTGTATAGCCACAGTATGTGCAGGGGGCGCGGGTTGTAACCGTTTTGTAAGGATGGTGGGAGTTTTTGGGAAGGTGTCTGCGGCCCCGCCCGCAGACGGATGAGGGGCTGCGTTTCCGCGGCGGCCCGTAAACGGACGGTATTGGCAAACCTGTCCCTCATCAGCCGCCTGCGGGCGGCAGCCTCCCCCAAGGGGGAAGCCAGAGATCTTTATTTCGACAGCTTCTTCAGCAGCGCGCTGCGGGTATCCCACAGCTTCTGGCTCAGGTCAACGTAGTAGCGGTGGGGGTTCTCGAAGCGCTTGACCTCGTCCCAGAGGGTGTTGACCTGCGCCTTGCAGAACTTCTTGATGTCGTCCAGGCTCGGGGAGCTGTAAACGCGCTTGCCGTTCTCGTAAATCGGGGTGGACAGGCAGCGGGCCGTGCAGTTGACGTAGGTGCATTCCTTCCAGGTCTCTATCGGGTCAAACAGCGTGATGCCGTGCTGGGTCTCGACGACCTCGTCGGCCATCGTGATAAGGTCGGCCATCGCCTTGCCGTCCTGGTCGTAGATACGCCAGACCTTTTTCAGGCAAGGGATCGTCATCTTCTCGGCGGATTCGGACAGCTTCATCTTCGGGGTGTAGCTGCCGTCGTCCTCCCTGACGGCGGCCAGCTTGTAGACGCCGCCGAACACAGGGTCGCTCTTGGCCGTGATCATGTTCTCGCCGATGCCGAAGCTGTCCACGCGGGCACCCTGCAGGATCAGGTCGCGGACGATGTACTCATCCAGAGAGTTGGACGCGCAGATCGTGCAGTCGGGGTAGCCGGCCTCGTCCAGCATCTTGCGGGCTTTCTTGGACAGGTAGGCAATATCGCCGGAGTCGATGCGGATGCCCTTCGGGCGCTTGCCCATCGGCTTCAGGACCTCGTCAAACACCTTGATGGCATCGGGTACGCCGTGGCGCAGCACGTTGTAGGTGTCCACCAGCAGCACGCAGGCGTCGGGGTACATCTCAGCGTATTTCTTGAAGGCGTCGTACTCCGTCGGGAACATCTGCACCCAGCTGTGGGCCATCGTGCCGGAGGCCGGGATGCCGAAGTCACGCGCGGCCATGACGCAGGAGGTGGAGCCGCAGCCGCCGATGTAGGACGCGCGTGCGCCGAAGTAGGCGGCGTCGTACCCTTGCGCGCGGCGGGCACCGAACTCCATGACCGGGCGGCCCGCGGCGGAGCGCACGATGCGGTTCGCCTTGGTGGCGATCAGGCACTGGTGGTTGAAGGTGACGAGCAGCAGCGTCTCGAGCAGCTGGCACTCGATGGCCGGACCCTCGACGGTGACGATGGGCTCCTGCGGGAAGATGGGCATGCCCTCCTCAATGGCCCAGATGTTGCAGTGCAGCTGGAAATTCTTCAGGTAGGTGAGGAACTTCTCGTCAAACGCCTTGGTGGAGCGCAGATAGTCGATGTCCTCGTCGGTGAATTCCAGGTGATCCACGGCGTCGATGAACTGCTGCAGACCGGCCATAACGGCGTAGCCGCCGCCGTCCGGCACGCGGCGGAAGAACATATCAAAGACGGCGATCTTATCCACATATCCCTCGTCCAGATAGCCCGCCGACATCGTCAGCTCATAGAAATCGGTCATGGTGGTCAGATTGCGTTTTACATCCAGCATGGGTAAACCCTCCTGTACATGCGGCTCAGTGTGTCTTGCGTGAGGCGAGCAGGACGCGGCCGGCAATATATATTCCATAGCAGCCAACGACGAAGATCGTCAGCGCAATGACGACTTTGAAATATGTGCTTGAAAAAAAAAGGCTCACGCGCGAAAGCGTGTACAAAACCTGATTGCGCGAAACGTCGCTGCCCGCAATTAAATCGGCGGTGCCGATGACCTCACCCTGAATCGTCAGTGTGACGGTGCCGACGACGTCGCCCTGCCGGATGGGCGCGGCCAGCTCGTCCGGCACATTGAACACCGGCTCGGTCAGCGCAGCGCCGCCCGCGGCGGGCAGCAGCGTCATCATATTGTCAGCCGGATAAAGCATGACGGTGTCCGTCTGGGTCGAGTAGGCGACCCGGACCTCGGTGATGGGCTGGGTCGTGTCCAGCGCCGGGGCGATGGTGTAGGTGTCGAACACCCAGTCCATGATCGTGCCGGTCTCCGCCAGCGCGGGGCGCATGCCCTCGGGGTCGGCGTCGTAGGGCACGTTCAGCAGTACGCTGATGTAGCTCTCGCCGTTCTGGCTGTGCCAGCCCGCAAAGTTCTGCCACTCGCCCAGGCTGCCGGTCTTGCCGCCCCTGGTGTAGTCGCGGTGGTAGCTGCTGTTGGTCACGAGCTTGTCGGTATTCTGGATGATATAGGTGCCGGGCGTCGTGTAGCGGTCATTTGTGCCCATGTCGTAGCTGGGGGTGGCGATGACCGTGGCGAACACATCGTAGGCCGTCAGGGCGCGCAGGATGAGGTAGGCGTCCCGCGCCGTCGTGATGTTGTTGGGGTTCAGCCCGCAGGGATCGACAAACGTTGTGCCCGTGCAGCCCACGGCCTTCGCCTCGTCGTTCATCATGGCGACGAAGTTGTCGATGCTGCCGCCGCCCATGTAGTCGGCCACGATGTAGGCGGCCTCGTTGCCGCTGGGCAGCAGCATGGCGTAGAGCAGGTTGCGCAGGCTCTGGGTCTCGCCCCGGCGGATGTCGGCGGTGGAGGCGTTCGTGCTTTGCTCCCAAATTAAATCGTAGATGTAGCTTGGCGCGGTCAGGCTGATGGAGTCGAGCTGATCCTGGTAATTTTCCAGCAGGAGCAGTGTCGTCATCATCTTGGTCAGGCTGGCGGCGGAGAGCTGGGTCTCGCTGTTTTTCTCGTACACGACGATGTTGGTGTCGAGGTTGACGACATACCCGGCGGGTGCTGTCAGCGCGGGCGCGGTGTCAAAGAGGGAGTCACTCTCCCCTGCCGCGTCCTCTGCCGCGACGGGCAGCGCCAGCATCAGAACGAGCACGAAGGAAAATAAAATCGCGCAGAATTTTTTCATAGGCAAGATTTCCTTTATAAAGTTACCTATCAGTATAGCAAATTTGAAGGGAAAATAAAAGGGATAGAAAGGAATTTATCGCGGGAGAGCAACGGGATACAATAGCACAGCTGCGGCGGGGTGAGGGCAGGCCGCCCCGCAGGGCAGAGTGCCTTCCCCCTTGGGGGAAGGTGGGCGCGGCCCCGCCCGCGCTCGGATGAGGGGAAACTTGCCGGGAAATCCCGCTTGCGGATTGCCTGTGGGAAACTCTGCCCTCATCAGCCGCCTGCGGGCGGCAGCTTCCCCCGAGGGGGAAGCCAAAGAAGGCTGCTAATTCATCGCCCCTGCCGTCTCAAACAGCCGCTCCACCTCATCGGACAGCGCACGGTGCGCGGGGTCGATCAGATTCGGATCCTTGGCCAGCAGGGCCTTGGCTTCGTCCTGCGCGACGCGCAGCGTGCGGGTGTCCTGCACTAAATCCGCCACCCGCAGCGTCGGCAGACCGTGCTGCGCCGAGCCAAAGAAATCACCCGGGCCGCGGGTCTCCAGATCATACTTCGCCACGGCGAAGCCGTCCGACGTGCGGCACAGGAATTGCAGCCGCTCGCGCACCGCGTCGTTGCCGTTGTCGGAAATCAGAATGCAGCAGGAATCCGCCGCGCCGCGTCCCACGCGCCCGCGCAGCTGGTGCAGCGCCGACAGGCCGAACCGCTCGGCGTTCTCAATGACCATGACCGTCGCGTTCGGCACGTCAACACCGACCTCGATGACTGTCGTCGAGACAAGCACGTCCAGCTCACCGGCCTTGAATCTCTGCATGACATCGTCCTTTTCTTTTGGCTTCAGCTTGCCGTGCAGCAGGCCGATGCGCCGATTGGGCAGCAGCGCACAGGCGGTTTCGGTGTAGTAGGTCGTGACGGCCTGCAGATCGCCCATGGCTTCGTTTTCCTCAATGGCCGGGCAGACGATGTAGACCTGATGCCCCGCCGCGATCTGCTTGTCCAGAAAGCCGTACATGTCGCGGCGCTTTTTGCCGGTGATGAACCACGTTTTGATGGGCTTGCGGCCCGGCGGCAGCTCGTCCAGCACCGAAATATCCAGGTCGCCGTACATGAGCAGCCCCAGCGTGCGCGGGATGGGCGTGGCGCTCATGACCAGCAGGTGCGGGCTTTGTGCCTTGCCCGCCAACAGGCCGCGCTGCCGCACGCCGAAGCGGTGCTGCTCGTCCACGATGGCGAGGCCGAGATTTTTAAATTCCACGGTGTCGGTCAGCACGGCGTGCGTACCTACGACTAAATTTGCCCGCCCATCAGCGATAGCCTCCAGCGCGATGCGCTTCTCCTTCGCTTTCATGCCGCCGACCAGCAGCGTGACGTTGACGCCGAACGGCTCGAGCCGGTCCGCCAGTGTGGCGGCGTGCTGGCGTGCTAAAATTTCCGTGGGGGCCAGCATGGCGCTCTGCCAGCCGTTCTGCGCGGCAAACCAGATGGCCGCGGCGGCCACCAGCGTTTTGCCGCTGCCGACATCGCCCTGCAAAAGCCGGTTCATCGGCACGTCGCCGCAGAGATCGGCCAGAATTTCCTCGGTGGAGCGCTTTTGCGCACCGGTGGGCGGGTACGGCAGGCTGCGCCAGAACGGGCCGAGGTCCAGCGGGTGCATGGGGGCGCTGGTCTTGCGCCGCCCGTGGCTGCGCAGCAGGAAGATGCCGATTTGGAGCAGGTACAGCTCCTCGAAAATCAGCCGCCGCCGCGCCGCGGCAAGGTCGTCCGCGTTTTTGGGTGCGTGGATGCCCCGCACGGCCTGCGCCTTGGCGGGCATCCGGTAGCGGGTCAGCAGCTCGGGCGGCAGCGGGTCCACAAGCTGGTCCGCGAACGCCAGCGCTGCATGGGCGCAGCTGGCGTGGCGGCTGGCGGGCAGACCGTCGGTGCCGGGATAGACTGCCACAAACGGGCAGTCAGCGACCTGGGCCTCGGTGCGCACCAGCGGGTGCAGCAGCTCGCGGCGGGTCAGCGCCCCGCCGATGCGCCCCTCAAAGTAGTAGGTCTCCCCCACTTCCAGCTTGTCCGCCGCGTAGGGCGCATTGAACCACGACAGTGCCAGAATGCCGGAATCGTCCGCCGCCAGCACCCGATTCATGACCCGCCCGCCCTTGACGCGCCGGGCGGGCTCCTTTTGCAGTACGGTTGCGCGGACGCAGCATTCCACGTCATACGGCGCGGACACGACGGTGTAGGGCTGCGTGTAGTCGATGTATTTGCGCGGATAGCACAAAAGCAGGTCGCGGATGGTGAGGATGCCGAGCTTCTCAAATTTTTTGGCGAAGGCCGGGCCAACGCCCTTGAGGAATTGGACGGAATCGTTGATGGTGGGCATGGGGGCCTCCTTTCTTTGGGATGGCGGGCAGCAATGGGATGTGGCGCGGGAGGGATGAATCCCTCCCCTACGACTGGCGGAAGGCTTGCAGCTTGCGTTTGTAGGGGGCGGCGTCCTCGACGCCCCGCGGAGGGGTCAAGACCCCTCCCTACG
>ERZ773193.4619-NODE-4619-length-10815-cov-4.059294_pt1 | contig 10815 bp, 10 predicted proteins | sample MGYA00511110_ERZ773193 | MGnify/ENA primary metagenome ERZ773193 (study PRJEB29015, sample SAMEA2737784) | human gut metagenome | biome: human gut; feature: human-associated habitat; material: faeces | place: China | collected 2012 ...
TATCTTACATCAGTTTGAAGGTTTACACAAACTAGAAACGGTCTCGCGAAATGAATCATTTCGTTCTTCTATTCAAATTTGGCCACTTTGATTTCGCGTATCATATCACGTAAATGTTCTGCTTCGTTATTCATTTCCTGGCTTGCTGCAGCACACTCTTCAGAAGTTGCCGAATTGCTTTGTACAACATCATTAATCTGTTCGATTCCTACATTTATCTGCTGGATTTCCTCTGTCTGGGTTGCAAGTGTATCTGCAATTCCTGATACTTCTTCGGTAATCATTTTCGAACTTTTTGCGATTTCTTCAAGCTGTTGGGCAGTCTCTTCTGCAAGCAAGACTCCTTTTCCGACAGCATTGACAGATGTTTTAATTAAAGCAGCCGATTCTTTTACTGCCTGTGCACTTTGATCTGCCAGCTGATTCACCTGATTAGCTACAACTGCAAATCCTCTTCCTGCTTCTCCGGCTCTTGCTGCTTCAATGGAAGCATTTAATGCAAGAAGATTCGTCTGCGATGCAATATCATTAATTGTTTCAATAATCTTATCTATCTGCATAGATGAATCCTTGATTTCAAGCATGGATTGAACCATCTCATGCATCTTAGAATCATTTTCTAAAATATGATCTCCTAGTTCCACTACCTTTGTACTTATTTCGCTGGCTGTCTCTGAATTATGTCTTACCTGTTCTGAAACATTCTCAACTGTTGCCGTCAATTCTTCTACGGATGCTGCCTGATTCGTAGCTCCATCCGCCAACTCTGTTGACCCTGCTGACACCTGTTCTGCGCCACCTGACACCTGATTGGAAGCTTGTTGTATCCCTTTTACCATCTTCGCCATACTTTTTTCAAAATCCATAAAAGAGTGTAAAATTCCAATAAAGTCGCCCTTCCATTCTACATTAGGCTGCACATCAAAATTTCCTTCTGAAAACAGTTTCATCGCACGATCAATATCATCTACATATGAACCAAGAATCCGAATAGATTTACGCATACTATGTGCCAATCGTCCAATTTCATCTTCTGAACGATAATCTAACGTACTATGCAAGTTTCCCTCTGTTAATTCTTTTGCAACATCCTCAATGGCATGTAAAGGCTCTAAAATACTGTAAAGAACTTTCTTGCTCGTTTTTCTTGAACTGATCCATGCCAAAGTTAAAAAGAAAATAATACAAATAATGCCTACAACAGCATAAAGTATGGTGTTTCTTACTGCCTCGTTGCTGACGTTATCAGTAAAATCATCTAGTTCTAGAGCAAGATTTACCAATTTATTTAATGCAGGAGTACATTTTGTAAGAATATCCTCAATCCCTTTCTCTTTCTGTCCCGATTTGATCTCATTCAAAATAGATGAACATATAGTTTCCCAATCAGATAAGGCTGTTGCATATTCCTCATACTTCTTCTTTGAAACAATGCCCGAGCTTTTTATTATTTTCAGCTGTGAATCAATATCGTCAAGTAAGTTTGCTATGGTCTGTTCATAACTATTATAAGATGATGTGTCATCCTTTAGTGCCATTTCTCTCACATTTCTTGCTGCAGCATTTACATCCACTCTGCACATCTTAACAGCTATATCAGAAGTATTAATTTTATTAACATAATGTACAAGACTTGCAAGCAACATGCCTATCGCTGCAATAGAAAGTATTCCAGAAATAAGCATCATTATAATTACTTTTTTATATCCGTAGCCTATTCTTTCTCGTAACTGCATATTTTCGATTTTTGTCTTAAAAAATTTAGTGTACATTATTCTCTAGTTCCTTTCTTATAGTTTGTATTCTTAATTCTGCAAGATTTTATCATTCTCATATATATATTTCTTGCAGAATTGTGTTTACAAATGATATAATTGTGTCGAAAATGCATTAGGAGGCATCTAATATGAAATTTGCTGATTACAATTATATCGCCACAATGATAGGTGATTTTTCCGGAGTTCCAGTACATATTTATAAAAACAATGAACTTATTTTTTATTATTCTATAACTCATTTTATAAAAGATCCCATTTCCATACATCAGTCAGATATTCTTAAAATCTCTGATCACATCGGTTATTTGCTGACAGATAATTTCAGTTGCTATGGCATTGTCAATTCTAATGAATATAAATTTGTGATCGGACCAACAAAACAAGTTTCCAGCACTGCTTCAAATCTGCTGGAACTAGCAATTCAATTAGATATTCCAAAAGAAGATATTGATGAATTTATAATTGCCATGCAGGAAATTAAACACATACCTTTTGAAAATCTTATGCAGATCATGTGCTTTTTAAATTATATACTAAACAATGAAAAATGTTCTCTTGAAGATATTTTTATTGATGATTCCTTACAGGAGCATTTTGCAAAAAAAACAAGCCGTCATGGAACAGACCATTCTCTCTCGGATAAGCTTTCTGAGCAGGATATAATATTCCACAGTACGTATGATCTGGAAGAAAATTTTATGAATATGATTCGAAAAGGAGATTACATTTCTATATCGAATCTACTTGAAAATTCACCGATATTCAAGAAAGATGTAATGGAAAGTAACCATCTGCGCTTTTTTAAAAATTCATTTGTTGCCATTGCAACACTTGCTTCACGTGCAGCAATCCAGGGTGGTATGAATCCTGACGATGCTTTTACACTAATTGATAACTACATTCTTATGTGTGAATTACTAGATGATTGCAATCGGATCAATAATCTTGGTCGTCTTATGGTCATAGACTTTGCAAAACGAGTAAATCAACTATACAAAGGAACACAAGCATCGCACCTTATTTTAGATGTATCGAATTACATTAACCGTCATATGTCAGAGGCAATTACCGTAGAAGCAATGTCAAAAGAATTTTTTATGAGCCGGTCTTATCTTTCGAAACGTTTTAAGGCTGAAAGCAATGTTACTTTAACAGATTTTATTCTTACTAAAAAAATAGATGAAGCCAAACATCTGCTCCGTTACACGAAACAATCTCTAACTGCTATCAGTCTTCATCTTGGTTTTTCTTCGCCCGGACATTTTTCGCGTGTCTTCCGGAAATATGCTTCTATTTCACCTAAGGAATACCGTGAGAAAAACACGAACTGACATATGTTAAATCTTTATACAATCTTAATACCGAATTAGAGACTTTTATACCATCTTTGAAAGCAACTATATATAATAAAATCAGCACAAAGATAGCAGTATTTAGAATCAATAAGAAGGAGTGCTGATTATTTATGTTAGAAAAAACATATAAGAAAAAACATCTGACATCCTTTCAGTTAATTATTCTGGGGTTTGCAGGAGTGATCCTTTTGGGAACCGTTCTGCTGATGCTTCCATTTTCTACTTTAGATAAAGTATCAACTCCATTTCATGAGGCCCTTTTTACAGCTACTTCCGCAGTATGTGTGACAGGCCTTGTTGTGAAGGATACTGGAAGCTACTGGTCCGTGGCAGGACAGACGATTATTCTTGTACTCATACAAATTGGCGGACTTGGCGTGGTAACGGTGGCAGCATCTGTTTCCCTTCTTTCTGGGAAAAAAATATCTCTTATGCAAAGAAGCACCATGCAGGATGCGATATCAGCACCTAAAGTGGGCGGAATTGTCAGACTGACAAGATTTATCTTAAAGGGAACATTTCTGATAGAGGCTGCAGGAGCGCTGTTGTTACTGCCGGCTTTTTTCTCTGATTATGGCGGAAAGGGAATCTGGATGTCAGTGTTTCATTCAATCTCTGCTTTTTGTAATGCCGGGTTTGATATTCTGGGGACGGATGACAATCCCTTTCCTTCGTTGACCGGGTATTCTGGAAATGTCCATGTAAATGTGGGAATTATGCTGTTGATCATTGTAGGAGGGATTGGTTTTCTCACCTGGGATGATATTTATACGAATAAACTGAACATTAAACGTTACCGTATGCAAAGCAAGATTATTCTGATGACTACTGCAGGCCTGATCTTAATACCTACAGTTTTTTTCTTTGTCTGTGATCTAAAAAATTTATCCGCAGGAAAACGCCTGTTAGCTGCGGTGTTCCAATCGGTAACGACAAGGACAGCCGGATTTAACACGATAAATATTTCAAAGATGAGTGAGGCTTCAAAAGCTGTTATGATCCTGTTGATGTTAGTAGGTGGTTCACCGGGTTCTACAGCAGGTGGAATGAAAACGACAACCTTCACGGTGCTTATTTTAAATGCGATTGCGACATTTAGAAGCCAGGAAAACGTAGAGGCTTTTGGAAGAAGATTGGAACATTATGTGATAAAAAATGCAGCAACGATAGCTATGCTTTATTTTACCATGTTTTTTTGCGGTGGAATCGCAATCAGTGTATACGAAGGTCTTCCACTTTTAGATTGTCTGTATGAAGCTGCTTCAGCTGTAGGCACGGTAGGACTGACACTGGGGATTACACCGGGACTGCATGTTTTTTCGCAAACCGTGCTGGTTATACTTATGTATCTGGGACGTGTGGGCGGTCTGACTTTGATATATGCGGTGTTTTCCGGAAGAAGCAAGGGGAATGCAAAACTGCCCATGGAGAAGATTACAGTTGGATAGAAGGAGAGAGATAGAATTATGAAGAATGTATTGCTTGTTGGACTTGGAAGATTTGGAAAGCATATTGCTATGCAGTTAAGCCAGCTGGGACATGAAATTATGGCGGTTGACTGGAATGAAGAAAGGGTGGGCGAGGTACTGCCGTTTGTGACCAATGCACAAATCGGTGACAGCACTAATGCGGAATTTTTGCGCTCTCTTGGGATTGGAAACTATGATATTTGTTTTGTGGCCATTGGGGGAAGCTTCCAAAATTCCCTTGAAACAACGTCACTTCTTAAAGAATTGGGAGCAAAACTGGTAATCTCCAGGGCTGAACGTGATGTTCAGGAAAAATTTCTTTTACGTAATGGTGCCGATAAAGTGGTTTATCCCGAAAAACAGGTTGCAAAATGGGCCTCTATCCGTTACACAGATGACCATATCCTTGACTATATGGAGGTAGATGCGTCCAATGCGATCTTTGAGGTAGAAGTGCCAGAAGGATGGGCTGGAAAGACAGTGGGTGAGCTGGATGTCAGGAAACGTTATAACATTAATATCCTGGCAGTAAAGGATGAAGGGGAATTTAGTATTGCAATTTCCCCGGATACGTATTTAGCAGAGAATAATAAAATACTGGTGTTAGGAGAATACAGGGCACTTCAGAAATGCTTCCGTATATAATTAAGTTGCCGGATAGACTGGTAAAGAGGTGATGGTAATGGTACAGGGAATGTTAGCGGTTGCTGTGTTTTGTATGTTTGGTTTTTGCTTTTATATTGCCAATAAAATAGATCAGTTTTTTGATGCCATCCAGGAAACGGTCAAAGATAAACCGGAAAGAAAGCAGACAGGATTAAAGATACTGTTTTTGAACACTCTTTCAGATAATGAATTGCTAAAAGAGGTTCACGAGTGTAAAAGGCAATATAAAGAAGCGAAAATTATCATTTTTGATGGACAGGCTGAAGAGGCAGAAAAGATTTTGACTATAACGCAGTCGAATGATATAATTTCCAAAACGTTAGAAAAAGGGGATTGGAAGGATGAATCAGAAAATTGAAGATGATACTCAAAAGGCAGATGACCATATTCTTGTTTGTCTGTCCGCAGCACCCTCGAATCTAAAAATAATAGATACAGCAGCAAAGATGGCAAATGCACTGCAGGCGCATTTTACGGCTCTGTATGTGCAGACTGGTACAAAAGCAGAAGCCATGGATAAAGAAAAGCTGGGAGAACATATCCGGTATGCGGAAACACTTGGGGCAGAAATAGTAATGACCCATGGGGAAAATGTGCCCGTGCAGATTGCAGAATATGCCAGACTTTCCGGTGTTACAATAATTGTTATAGGACAAAGCAATGCCAGACGAAATCACTTTTTCAGCAAATCAACTTTGACGGAAAAGCTAATTGAAATTATACCGGACATTGATATTCATATAGTTCAGGATGCGGTGAAAAATAGAACCTATTCGAAACGATCATTTACAGAACTTGCGGAAAAACCATCTGTAAAAGACTATGTCTTAACAGCTTTTATATTTGTAGTATGTACTTTAATCGGTCTATTATTTCAAAAGCTGAATTTCACGGATACAAATATTGTAACTATATACATTTTTGGGGTTTTGATTACTTCAATCGTGACAGATGGATATTTTTGCAGCATAGCCGGGTCTTTTTTAAGTGTATTTTTATTTTGTTTTTTTCTTACAGAGCCGAGAATGTCTTTTCAGACGTATGCGGTGGGATATCCGGTAACATTTCTTATCATGCTTATTTCGTCTGTGCTTACAGGAACACTTGCGGCAAAGCTGAAAACACATGCAAAACTGTCCGCGCAGCTTGCCTTTCGTACACAGATTCTGTTTGACACAGATCGCCTGCTGCAAAGGGAAAAAGGAGAAACGGAGATTCTTGGAGTTACCTGTACACAGTTGATTCGCTTATTAAACCGCAATATTACAGCGTATATTGTGAAAAATGGAACTTTATCAGAGGGGAAACTTTTCTCTGGGGAAAAAGAAAATTCGGATGATTTTTTGACGCAAGAAGAGCAGGATGTAGCCAGATGGACCTACGAAAACAGACAGCGTGCCGGTGTATCCACACATCATTTTCCTAAGGCCAAATGTTTATATCTGGCAATTCGAAGTGGGAATAATGTTTATGGCGTAATTGGGATACCGATGCAAAAAGAAACACTGGATTCTTATGAATACAGTATTTTGCTTTCTGTGATAAATGGATGTGCACTTGCTATGGAGAACGCACAAAACGCTATGGAAAAAGAGAAAAATGCGATTTTAGCCAAAAATGAGCAGCTCCGTGCAGATCTTCTCCGTGCAATCTCTCATGATCTTCGGACCCCGCTCTGTTCCATTTCCGGCAATGCAGATATGCTCCTTGGCAACAGCGAACGCTTGGACGAAGCTACTAGGCATCAGATTTACACCGACATCTATGATGATTCCGAATGGCTGATCGGAGTTGTGGAGAATCTTCTTTCCATTACCAGGTTGAATGATGGAAGATTGAAATTTAAATTTACGGATCAGCTTTTGGATGAAGTGATTGCGGAGTCACTTCGGCATATAAGCCGGAAACATGATGATTATAAAATTATGACAGACTGTGAAGAACTTGTTCTTGTACGTATGGATGTACAGCTTATTATACAGGTTCTGGTAAATTTAATTGATAATGCAATAAAATATACGCTGCCAGGTTCCGTAATCTGCATTCGGGGAATCAAAACAGAGGGGAAAGCACAGATAAGTGTAGAAGATAATGGACCTGGAATTCCGGAAGAAATGAAGTCACATATTTTTGAGATGTTTTATACAGGAAAAACAACAGTTGCAGATAGTCATCGGAGTCTGGGACTTGGCTTGGCGCTTTGCCATTCTATCATAGAAGCACATAACGGAACTCTGATCCTTACGGATCATGCTCCCCATGGGTGCAATTTTATTTTTACATTACCATTAAGTGAGGTGACATTAAATGAATAAAGCATTAATACTTGTGGTTGAGGATGACAGGCCCATACGTAACCTGATCATTACTACATTAAAAACACATGATTATAAATATCTGGCAGCAGAAAACGGATCTTCAGCTATTCTGGAAGCTTCGTCTCATAATCCGGATATTGTTCTTCTGGATCTGGGTCTCCCGGATATAGAAGGAGTAGAGGTAATAAAGAAAATTCGGACATGGTCGAATATGCCGATTATTGTGATCAGTGCCAGAAGTGAGGATACGGATAAAATAGAAGCATTGGATGCAGGGGCTGATGATTACATTACAAAACCATTTTCAGTAGAGGAATTACTTGCACGCATCCGTGTCACTCAAAGGAGGCTTGCTATAACACAGACAGGGGATCAGCTGGAAACCTCTATTTTTGAAAATGGGGAATTAAAGATAGATTATACTGCCGGCTGCACATATCTGAAGGGAGAAGAACTACATTTGACGCCTATAGAGTATAAGCTGCTCTGCCTTTTATCTCGCAATGTGGGCAGGGTACTGACACATACCTATATTACCCAGCGGATTTGGGGACGATGTTTGGAAAATGATGTCGCTTCTCTTAGGGTTTTTATGGCAACATTGCGGAAAAAACTAGAACCTGAGAAAAACGGGGAAAAATATATCCAGACGCATATTGGTATTGGATATCGTATGCTTAGAATTGAGAAAACAGAGCATGAGACAAACAGCTAAGAAGTAGTTTCTTGTTCGAGTATATGCTCAAATTTTTACTTCTATTAGTTGCGTGGCACAATATCTGAGATGATGTTGTCATATCCGGTATGAGGATTAAGTCATATGCTTTTGGTTTGAGCAGAAATGTTCAAGCAAACTGCCAGTGGTTATTCAGAGGGAAGCGTTTTCGCTTCCCTTTTTTTGGGGGTGCGCCTAGCGGAGAACGTTTCTAATGCAAGAAAATTTTTGTTTGACTTTTTCGAAAAAGAAAAATATAATACTGGTAAACGAGTAGCAGACTAGCGTAAATCCAGTTTTACTACTCTTTTTTTGTGTACCTGCTGTCGCACATTATGAAAATATATCATGCAGTTAAAAGTGTGTAGCTTATCAGCGTAAGTCCAGATTATGAGGTAAGTATACACTTTTTTTATGCAGAAAAGGAGGATTATTAAGATGGCAGAAAGTAACAAGATGAGAGAGATGCCGGTAAATAAGCTCATGGTTCAGATGGGAATACCGATGATCTTATCTATGGCATTGCAGGCGGTTTACAACATTGTAGACAGTGCCTTTGTTGGAAACATGAGGTCAGGAAGTGAGGCGGCACTTAATGCACTTACACTGGTGTTTCCAGTTCAGATGCTCATGGTAGCAGTTGGAATCGGAACAGGTGTGGGAACAAATGCACTTCTTGCAAGAACACTTGGACAGGAAAATGGTAAAAAAGCAGCAAAAGTTGCGGGAAACAGTTTGTTCCTTGGAGTGATTATTTATGTGGTGTGCCTGTTGTTTGGGATTTTTGGAGTAAGGGCATATATTTCATCACAGACAATTGACCCTGAAGTTGCATCAATGGGAACAGACTACTTAAGAATATGCTGCGCAATTTCATTTGGAATTATTTTCTTTTCATTATTTGAAAAACTCTTACAGGCAACAGGACGTTCACTATATTCTACAATCGGTCAGGTTGTGGGTGCAGTGGTGAATATTGTTCTTGATCCGATTTTGATTTATGGTATTGGACCGGTTCCTGAAATGGGAGTGAAGGGAGCTGCATATGCAACTGTTATTGGACAGGTTGCGTCTGCAATAGTATTGTTTGTATTTCATATGAAACTGAATAAGGAATTTGAACATGATGTAAAGTATATGAAACCGGATAGCGGAATAATCAAGGAAATATATGCAATTGGACTTCCTGCAATTATTGCACAGGCACTTATGTCTATCATGGTATATGTGATGAATCTGATTTTGAAATTCAGCCCTTCCGCACAGACTGCATATGGATTGTTCTATAAAGTACAGCAGTTTGTATTATTCCTTGCCTTTGGGCTTAGAGATGCAATCACTCCGATTATTGCATTTGCTTATGGAATGAGAAGTAAAAAGAGAATTCGGGATGGGATTAGGTATGGACTGATCTATACAGTTGTATTAATGATTCTTGGAATTGCAATTACTGAAATTTTTCCTGGAGCTTTTGCAACTTTGTTCAATGCAGGACAGTCAAGGGAATATTTTATCGGAGCAATGAGGATAATCTCAATAAGCTTTCTGTTTGCTGGAATAAATGTTGCTTATCAGGGAATTTATCAGGCACTGGATGGCGGCGTTGAATCTTTGGTTATCTCTCTTCTGAGACAGCTTATTATTATCCTGCCATTGGCTGGAATTTTTTCTGCGTTTGTCAGAAATGGTCAGATGGGAGTTTCGCTTATCTGGTGGGCATTTCCAATAACTGAGGTTATTTCATGTCTGGTAGGATATGTATTTTTCAAGAGAATTAGAAAGAATAAAGTAGATGCTTTGAATTAAGGAGGAACCGTAAATGGAAAAAAGGATTATTACAATCAGCAGGGAATTTGGAAGCGGTGGTCGATTTATCGGTGAAGAAGTGGCAAAGAAATTTGGCATAAATATCAAATACAAGAAGATAAAAAAGAAAATTTAAGAGGGCAGAAGTTTTCTGCATATCAAGTTGCTAAAATTGCATGGTTGTATGAAGATTGGAAGTCTTAGTCCATTATTGATAAATGATAATTTTGTTAACCTGTCATTGTTTGTGGATGTATATGCTTAAAAATATTTGATAAAAGCACTTATATTATATGGGGTAGACATTTCAATTCTCTTTTCTGCGAGAGCAAGAGCGGTTAACTTATTCGTTTTTCTCTCTGACAGTAACAAGCGTTCATAGAGAGAAGTGGAACTCTGCCGTTTTAATTCGCATATAAAACTGAATTAAACCAATAGTTTAATGACAGATAACGATTGTAAGCATAAAATTAAATACAAATTAGAGGTGCTAACAGCTTATATATTGAGAATTGAATGTTGATGGTTTGCGTAGTATAATTTATATACAATTTCAAAGAGGGGAGGTTTTGCGATTGAAAGAAAATGTATTAGAGGGATTAAACTTAAAAGAAGATCATGAGCGAGAATGTAAGCTGGCAACCGGCGGACTCCCTGAGAGCATATGGGAGACTTACTCTTCTTTTGCTAATACAAATGGTGGCACGA
>ERZ773193.4620-NODE-4620-length-10815-cov-3.109665_pt1 | contig 10815 bp, 5 predicted proteins | sample MGYA00511110_ERZ773193 | MGnify/ENA primary metagenome ERZ773193 (study PRJEB29015, sample SAMEA2737784) | human gut metagenome | biome: human gut; feature: human-associated habitat; material: faeces | place: China | collected 2012 ...
TAGATCGGGTGGAAGGGGATTATTTCGTTGGACGTACGCAATATGATTCCCCGGAAGTGGATCAGGAAGTGTTTGTAACAAGTGAAAAAGCGTTGCAAATAGGGGAATTTTACGAAGTTCTTATCACGGAAGCGGGCCAATTCGAGCTTTATGCTAAGTGTGAATAATGGAAATCTATTTTTAGTTGTAAAAAAATAAAAGATCGGGAATATTTTTTCATTTTTATTCGTACTTTTACTCATCAGGGTTCGTTTAAATCTTGACGAGTATTTTTTGTATGACTTTTACTAACTACAAATATATAATACCATGTTAAACGATCTATTTTGGATAGTACCTGTATGTGCTATTATCGCTCTCCTTTTCGCAAGGATCTTTTTTAAAGGGATGATGAAAGAGTCGGAAGGAACCGACACGATGAAACGTATTGCCGGGCATGTCCGCAAGGGGGCTATGGCTTATTTGCGTCAGCAATACCGGATGGTAGCCCTTGTTTTTCTTGTTCTATGTGTGCTTTTTGCTTGGATGGCTTACGGGCCCGGTTTACAGAATCCGTGGGTTTGGTTTGCGTTCCTGACGGGTGGTTTCTTCTCCGGATTGGCCGGGTATATCGGGATGAAAACAGCTACCTACGCATCAGCAAGAACGGCCAACGCTGCACGTAGAAGTTTGAATGACGGTCTGAAAGTCGCTTTTCGTTCGGGAGCAGTCATGGGTTTGGTTGTTGTCGGTTTGGCTCTACTGGATATTTCTTTATGGTGGTTATTATTAGATTATTTCGTGGAAGAGGCAACAGCGACTGAAAAGGCTATCGTGATCACGACCACGATGTTGACTTTCGGTATGGGTGCATCCACGCAAGCACTTTTCGCCAGAGTGGGTGGAGGTATTTTCACGAAGGCTGCGGATGTTGGTGCAGACTTGGTAGGTAAAGTGGAAGCCGGAATTCCGGAAGATGATCCTCGAAATCCAGCGACTATTGCCGATAACGTGGGAGATAATGTGGGAGACGTGGCCGGAATGGGAGCTGATCTCTACGAATCTTACTGTGGTTCTATATTGGCAACGGCAGCATTGGGTGCAGCTGCATTTCGTGCGGAACCGGATGCACAATTCAATGCTATATTAGCTCCGATGTTAATTGCCGCATTCGGGGTGATCTTATCATTGCTTGGTATATTTCTGGTAAAGACAAAAGAGGGAGCTTCTCAACAACAATTATTACGAGCCCTTGATCGGGGAATCAACGTGAGTTCCTTGTTAATCGTGGGTGCCAGTTTCCTGGTTATTCATTTGCTCGGTTTGAGTTATTGGATATGCGGATCTGTGATCGTGGGATTGGCAACGGGTATTATTATCGGAAAAGCGACAGAATACTACACTTCTCATGCTTACAAACCGACTCAGGATATAGCCAAAAGTTCGGAAACGGGGCCTGCAACGGTGATTATTAAAGGTATCGGGACCGGAATGATTTCGACGGCCATTCCGGTGCTTACGATCGTCGCAGGCATTATACTTTCGTTCCTGTTTGCGGCGGAATTCAGTTTTGCCAATATGTCCATGGGATTGTATGGCGTGGGGATCGCTGCCGTGGGAATGCTCTCTACATTAGGTATAACTCTGGCCACGGATGCTTACGGACCGATTGCCGATAATGCCGGGGGTAACGCTGAAATGAGTCAGTTGGGAGAGGAAGTTCGTCACCGTACGGATGCGCTTGACGCTTTGGGTAATACTACTGCTGCTACGGGTAAAGGATTCGCTATTGGTTCGGCAGCATTGACCGGATTGGCTTTGATAGCCTCGTATATTGAAGAAATCAAGATTGGTTTGTTGCGGATGGGCGAGGAAGTGCTGAAAATTGGAGATAATGTGGTGAGGACGGCTGATGCCACATTGACTGATTTTATGAATTACTATGATGTTACCTTGATGAATCCGAAGGTGTTGTCCGGGATTTTCATCGGTTCGATGATGGCTTTCGTGTTCTGTGGTTTGACTATGAATGCGGTAGGGCGGGCTGCCCAGAAAATGGTGAATGAAGTCCGTCGGCAATTTCGGGAGATCAAAGGAATTATGGCAGGGGAAGGAGAGCCGGATTACGCTAAATGCGTGGAAATTTCCACGAAAGGGGCTCAACATGAAATGGTTTTCCCGTCTTTGCTGGCGATCATTATTCCAATCGTTATGGGGTTGATTTTTGGCGTTTCGGGTGTGATCGGGTTGTTGGCCGGAGGATTGGGTACCGGGTTCGTGTTGGCTATTTTCATGGCAAATTCCGGAGGTGCCTGGGATAATGCTAAAAAGTATATCGAGGAAGGTAATCTTGGCGGTAAAGGTTCTGATAATCATAAAGCAACGGTTATCGGGGACACCGTGGGCGACCCGTTTAAGGATACTTCCGGACCGAGTTTGAATATTCTGATTAAATTGATGAGCATGGTGGCTATCGTGATGGCCGGGGTAACTTGTGCGTTTAGTCTTTTATAATATTTATGTTCCCTCCTCTAACTCCCCCTTGCACAAGGGGGAGAATAAACAACCTTGATTTATTCTAAATAACATAACTTTTCCCGAAAAAATGCGTATATTGTAGAAAATAAATCATTGAGATATGGAAAGAAAATTTAAAGAAGCTTTAGCGCATAGGAGAAGTTATTATGCTCTCTCGAATAAATCACTTGTTTCTGACGAGGAAATAGAGAATATTGTAAAATTTGCTGTTAAGAATATACCGTCTGCATTCAATTCTCAATCAACGAGAATGGTACTTTTATTAGGTGAACAGCACGTAAAACTGTGGAATATCGTAAAAGATACGTTGCGAAAAGTGGTTCCTGCGGAAGTTTTTAAGACAACGGAAAACAAGATTGATAAATCTTTTGCATCTGGTTATGGTACGGTGCTTTTCTTTGAAGAGCGGAAAGTCGTGGAGGGATTACAGAAATCATTCCCAACTTATCAAGAGAAATTTCCCTTATGGTCACAACAAACTTCTGCAATGCATCAATTGGCCGTGTGGATCATGTTGGAGGATGTCGGCTTCGGTGCCTCACTACAACATTATAACCCGTTAATTGATGAAACAGTACTTAAAGAGTGGCAGTTACCTGAGACTTGGGAATTGATTGCTCAGATGCCTTTCGGTATACCTTTACAAGAACCCGGAACCAAAGAGTTTAACCCGATAGAGGAAAGAGTGCGTATTTTTAAATAATCACTATCTTATCCGGAAATTAACCCACACAGCTTTGTGATCTGTTGGCCATACTCCTAGAGGTTCAATGAAAATGTCTTTCCCGGATTCAGCTACACGTTGACTGTTACGAATACTGGTCTTGGGGCCAAGAATCGCTACATCTTTCAAATGTAGACCTTTACAGGGATAATAGAAGATATAATCAATGCGCTCACGCTCATCGGCATCGGGAGTCCAAGTAATTTTGCTTGGAGGTAAAGCGAGATTATCAGATGGGTAAGTGTAACCCGGATGTGTAACCGGATTCGGGTATTTTTCACGATAAGAATCTTTAAAGCCAGCTTCATGGAGAAGGGTGGTTACCGGCCAAGGAACTACTACTCCATGATGATCGGCACTGTCTTTAGTCGCTTCAATCCAGTCGAAGTGAGAAGGTTCGTTAAAGTCACCCCCTAAAAAGATCCAATTCCCTTTTTCAATTTCTTTTTGAGCATCTTCGATAAAAGCTTGGATGGCATCATCGCGTAATGAACGGTTATTGCGCTCCAGAATGGTCGGAACATCAGTTAGAGGGGCTTCCATTTTGTGCCAATTATTACCATCATAACCCCGTATTTCATAATACGTGTCATTCTGATAGTCTAAATGGGCGGTGTAAACAGCACACGTTTGTTTCCCCACGGTCGTTTTCATTTTATAAATAGTCCCGTGGTCATCCTGAATCGGGAATATCGTACTACTGTCAGTTATAGGATGTTTGCTAAGTAATCCTGAATCATAACTATAAAAAGAATAATATGTTTTACCCCTTTCTTTCAAGGCATTCACGATACGGTCACAAAATCGGGTATCGTGATAATTTCGAACTTCACTCAGCATGATAAAGTCTGGTTCCAAACGGGCTATTTCATCAGCGACGGCGTTAAAACCACCGGGAATCATCGTTCCTTCCTGCCAGATGTTAAACTGTAACATACTAAGGTTTCGATGAGAAGAACAACCTGACAATAAAGTGATTATTCCCACGATACATCCTAAAAGCATTATTCTCTTTTTCATTATGTTATAATTTGAACCGATCATAGGATACAAAAGTAGCAAAATTCCCAATGTTTAACACATTCTCATTTTTTGCTAAAAAATATAATTTGTATGCCCATGAGAATCTTTCTATCATATACCACAAACAAACGAAAGAAGGAGTGACTACCTGGAGTTGGAGTTTACTTCCATTTGTGCCATTCGTAACGTGGAGTTACCATTTTTAGAAGATGATAAAAATAAAGCTGGAAACTTGATAAATAGTAAAGTTTCCAGCTTATATTTACAAAATTCAATAAAATCTGACTAGATATTAGATTTTTGAATTCACGATATTCAAAATATCCGTTTCCATTTGTTTGGCCATTTCAACTACTTTTTCACCCCTGGAAATAATATCGTTTGCATATTCTTTGTTATCCAGTCCGGCAGCATTGATCTTCACGTTCAAGAATGCACCGATTACTCCGGAACGAGCGGCCAAAGCACCAACTCCGGCATCCGTTACAGAATTCGGGTTACCGATCTCGGCCATGGCTTTCACCACTTCCATACATTCGTAGCAAAGCATCATCGTTTTGAACGGTACTTCAGTAGCGAACTTGGTTGCATCTTGAATTGCTTGGTGACGAGCTGCTTTTTCTTCTTCTGTTTTCTTCGGCAATCCGAAGGCATCCATAATCCGATTGAAAGCATTAGTATCCTCGTCAACCATTTTGATTAATTCAACTTGATAAGCTTTTCCTCTTTCAGCCCAATTACTGAATTCTTCCCAACGATCGTCCCAACCGCGTTTGTGTGAAGATAAGTTGGCAACCATCGTGGCCAATGAAGAAGCAAGAGCTCCCATATATGCTGAAATAGAACCACCACCGGGTGCCGGAGATTCTGAAGCTGTTTCATCGGCAAATTCACGAAGATTCATGTCAATCAAGAACTTCTTACCTTGATTCATCTCATCTTCCAAAATATACTCGATGATTTTCTTTCGGGGCTCGAACGGGTACAACTCATCCAATCCTAAAGATTTCACGGCAATCTTGATTAATTCTTTATCTGATACTCCGGTAGAGCGTTGTTGTTTACGCAAGAAATAACGTCCGGCATCCAACATCGCTTTTAATGGAATTACACCTACTAACTCAGAACCGGTTACACGAATACCGCGATCCTGTGCTTTACGGCATACTTCGTCAAAAGCTTCATGTACGGAAGTTACGGAAATATCTGTTAAATTCATGGAAATCTGGGCAATTCCGTATTCTTCGATATACCAACCGATAGCTTTAACTGATTTCAGAGTACCGGGGATCATCACATTTTTACCGTTTGCATCTTTCACGATCTTTCCGGTAATAGGATTTCCTTCTCTTTTAGCTCTTCCTCTTTCGCGCACGTCAAAAGCGATAGCGTTGGCACGACGGGTAGAAGTCGTATTTAAGTTCACGTTATAAGCTACCAAGAAATTGCGGGCTCCCACGGCAGTAGCTCCGGTTTTAGCCGTCCACTCGTTCAACTCGCGGGGACCGAAATCGGGATGCCATTGTTCACTGCTCAAACGCTCTCCAAGAGCTTCATATTCTCCGGCACGGCAAGTAGCCAGGTTCTTTCTTTCCGGGGTAAAGGCAGCATTCTCGTAGCAATATACTGGAATATTCAATTCTTCCCCAATACGTTTTGCCAAAGCACGAGCGTATTCCACGGTCTCTTCCATCGTGATGTTTGATACCGGAACCAAAGGACAAACGTCAGTAGCTCCGAAACGGGGATGCGCTCCCTTGTGTTTTTTCATATCGATCAACTCGGATGCTTTCTTAACAGCACGGAAAGCAGCTTCACATACTTCTTCCGGAGTACCTACCATGGTAACCACCGTACGGTTCGTTGCTTTCCCCGGATCCACGTCAATAAGACTAACTCCTTCAACAGCCTTGATTTCTGCTGTAATCTGATCTATAATGTGCATATCGTTCCCTTCACTGAAATTCGGAACGCATTCAATTAATTTTTTCATATATATTAATTTTATAATTTGACAAAATAAAAATCAACGTACAATTTTAAACTTCAATCTAAAATCTAAGGATATCTTATCCGGTACGCTTTCCGGATCCATACCTTTTTGTAATGTGAATAGGGCATCGCTTCATTAAATTTGTTCTCCGTTTAAAAATACTGCTTCAACTAAATCAGTCCCATAAGCATACGGAAGGTACTCTATTCCCGTAATCGGAGTAGTTATATAAAAATTTGCTTTTTTGCCCACGGCGATACTACCCAACTCTTCTTCTACGCCCATGGCGTATGCCGAGTTGATAGTGGTCGCATTAATCACTTCTTCCGGTAACATTTTATAATTCACACATCCGAGAGACATCACGAATTTCATGTTTCCGGAAGGAGAGGAGCCGGGATTAAAATCCGAAGCCAAAGCAACAGGAAGTCCCGCATTGATCATTTTACGAACAGGAGAATAAGGCATATTCAAAAAGAAGGCAGCTCCCGGCAACACGGTTGGCATGGTCTCGCTACCTTTCAATGCAGCGATTTCTTCATCCCCGACATATTCAAGATGATCCACGGAAAGAGCATTATATTTTACCCCAACTTGAATACCACCCGAGTAGTCTAGTTCATTAGCATGAATCTTCGCACGTAATCCGTATTTCATTCCGGCATTCAACATCCTATCCGTATCTTCCACTGTGAAAAAACCTTTATCACAGAACACATCTATATAATCAGCCAAATCTTCGGCAGCAACAGCCGGTATCATTTCATTGATGATTAAATCCACGTATTCTGTCTGCCGTCCCTTGTATTCAACCGGAACTGCATGCGCTCCCAAGAAGGTTGACTTTATGGTTAAAGGAGTTTCTTTGCTTAATCTTTTAATCACGCGCAACATCTTGAGTTCACTTGCCGTGTCCAACCCGTAACCGCTCTTGATTTCAACGGCTCCGGTTCCGAGAGAGGCTATTTCTTGTAAACGAGCATAAGCGGAATCATATAACTCTTCTTCTGATGCTTTCCGAATTCGTTCTGCCGAGTTCAAAATGCCACCACCTCTTTGGGCAATTTCCTCGTATGATAAACCTTTGATTTTGTCAATATATTCTATTTCCCGACTTCCGGCATATACCAAGTGCGTATGGGAATCACAGTAGGCGGGGAGAACCAAACGTCCTTTGGCATCTATTTCTTTCACCGTGTCTGTACCTTCGTAAATTGCATCTTGATTCAATTCGTTCATTTTACCGAAAGCTTCTATTTTATCCTCGTTAATCAGAAGGTAAGCATCATCAATGATACCTAGTTTTGCCATGTCGGCACCCGCAACCCATTTACGTGGTTCTTCCTCAACCTGAACAAGTTGCTTTATGTTTATAATTAATGTTTTCATTCTTTTCGTGTTTAATTCATTTGGGAACGAATGTATTAAAATCCTTGAAAATCCACAAGGAAAGCGTTCAGAAAGTTTATTTATTATCTAAAGACTTGTAAACGATTGGCATCTAATCTCAAAAATATAAATATAAGAATGGTAAAAGACCATAGTGATGATCCCCCGTAACTGAAGAATGGAAGAGGAATCCCGATAACTGGTGCCATTCCGATTGTCATTCCAATATTGACGGCCACGTGGAAGAATAGGATAGAGGCTACTCCATAACCATATATCCGGGAAAAACTGGAGCGTTGCCGTTCTGCCAGTTTGATAATTCGTAAAATAAACACCGCCAGCAGCACGATGATGAAGGTACTCCCGACAAAACCCCACTCTTCGCCCACCGTGCAGAAGATAAAGTCTGTACTTTGCTCCGGAACGAAGTTCAATTTAGTCTGCGTTCCTTGTAGGAATCCCTTACCCAGTAATCCCCCGGAACCTATTGCAATTTTGGATTGCGTGACATTATATCCTGTTCCTTTGGGGTCTACTCTTATACCCAGTAACTCGTTAATACGATCCTGCTGGTGAGGTTGAAGATGGTCAAAAGCATAATTCACGGATGGAGCGGCCCCGACACATAACCACGAGATCAGTAACAGGGTAATCATGTTTTTCATCTTCCGCTTATATATCGGATATATTGCGGTTATACTTGTAATCACGTAAACGGTGAGTAACATATAATAATCGGAAATCAATAGATTAAACATCCATTTAATCAAAACGAAAAGCCCAAAACCACACCCGATGAACAGGATAATCTGGAATAATTCCCGAATATCGTGCCGATAATAATAAAAGGCAATCAGCGTTCCCCCGATAATGACAAGCAATACCGTGAAAGGAGAATACAGTAATGCCATGATAAATATAGCTGCCGCCACGAAACAAAGCAATAGGATAGAGCCATGCAATCCTTCCCGGAAAAGAACGAGTATAAAACTACTGTACACGAGAGCTGACCCAGTGTCATTCTGCAAGATAATCAATCCCGCTGGAAGAGCTAAAATTAACCCGATGGTTAAAAGGCTGGAAAAGCGCATTACTTTAAAATTATGACGGCTCATGACATAGGCTATGGCTAAATTGGTTGCGAACTTGGCAAACTCCGCCGGCTGAATGCGAAAATCCCCGACTTCAAACCATGAACGAGCCCCTTTTGTTTCCGTACCCAAAAACAGGACGGCAATCAACAAGAATATCATGATGCCGTAAATGACCATCGAGAAGGTGGTAAAGAATTTACTATCCGTGAGTAGAACAAGAAAAGCAAGCACGAAAGCCGCCCCGATCCAAATCAATTGTTTCCCGTACTTTTGAGAAATATCGAAAATACTGCTATGATTTTCATCATATACTGCCGCGTAAATATTTAACCACCCGATTAATACAAGCAGCAGGTATAATAGAATGGATACCCAATCTATGTTGGCGAGTAGGTTATTAGATCTGCTATTCATTGCTCGTTTCTTTTACTTTACTGGTTGTATTATGGATCAGACTACCCTGGAACATCTCTTTTTCAAGAGGCTTTTTCTTGTCGGATATTTTTCCTTTCAAATATTTCTCGATCAACAGACCGGCAATCGGAGCCGCATAACGTGATCCCCAAACCCCGTTTTCAACATATACAATCAATGCGATTTTAGGATCTTCTACCGGGGCAAAAGCAATAAACACGGAGTGATCGTCACCATGTGGATTTTGCACGGTTCCTGTTTTTCCGGCTATTGCAATCGAATCCACCTGTGCACGTCGTCCAGTTCCCCCCTTGATAACCATTTGCATTCCTTCCACGATGGGGTCAAAGTGTTTCCGGTCAATGGGAATAACGTGCTTTTTTATTTGGCTGGAGATCGAGTCATTTATCGATCTTACAATATGTGGTGTAATATAGTATCCTCGGTTCGCCAGAATCGTGGCCAAATTCGCCATTTGAATCGGTGTGATCATTAATTCTCCTTGACCAATGGAAAGAGAAATCATGTAAGAGGGGTACCATTTTTGAGTTTTAAACACATTGTCGTAATATTCTTGCGTGGGAATAGAACCGGATACTTCATTGGAGAAATCCGGACATATCTTATTGCCGAACCCAAAGGACATCACGTATTTCCGCCATTCCCCGTAGGCATTTCTCACCGTTTTATATTCCGGCAATTCCAGAATTCTCTTGAAAACATTAGCGTAATAAGGGTTACAGGAGTTTTCAATGGACTGGAGTAAATTCACGGGAGAACTATGATGGTGACACTTCATGAATTTTCCCCCGACAATATAAGCACCTCCACTACATGTACATTGTGTTTGCAGTGAAATCGCTTTCGTTTGTAAACCAATCAGAGCCTGGACGGTTTTGAATATGGAACCTGGGGGATATTGTGCCATCGTTGTTCTGTCAAATAGGGGTTTTAAGGGGTCATTTAGCAATTTAGAGTAATTTTTACCCCGATCCAAACCGACCATTAATTGCGGATCATAACCGGGACTGGACATCTTGACCAATATTTCCCCCGTAGAAGGTTCAATGGCCACGATTCCGCCTTTTTTGTTCTGCATGAGTTCGTAGGCGTATTCTTGTAGGTCAACATCTAATGTGGTATATAGATTTTCACCGACAATGGCATCTTCGTCATATTCTCCATCCGCAAACGAACCTTTCACCCGGTTTTTATTGTCGACAAGAACGACCCGTTTTCCCTTGGTACCGCGAAGGTGTTTCTCGTATGTTTTTTCCAATCCACTGATCCCAATGTAATCTCCTTGTGCATAATAGGGATCTTTCATCTGTTCGGAATTCACCTCTCCGATATAGCCGAAAACATCTGCAGAATGGTTTACATTATATTTTCGTAACGTTCTAGTTTGTATGTAGAAACCCGGATAACGATAAAGTTTTTCTTGAAGAACAGCATATTTGTTTCCGGGGATCTGAGAAACAAGAACCGAAGGTTTGAATTTCGCATAATCCCGACAATCTTGAATCCTTTTTTCCAAAGATTCTTTCGTTATATCCAGAATGGAAATTAATTCTAAAGTATCAAATTTTTTTACCTGATTGGGAATAATCATTAAATCGTATGCTGCTTGATTATCAACCAAAAGTTTGTTATTCCGATCA
>ERZ773193.4623-NODE-4623-length-10809-cov-2.997303_pt1 | contig 10809 bp, 10 predicted proteins | sample MGYA00511110_ERZ773193 | MGnify/ENA primary metagenome ERZ773193 (study PRJEB29015, sample SAMEA2737784) | human gut metagenome | biome: human gut; feature: human-associated habitat; material: faeces | place: China | collected 2012 ...
AATAAAAGTATCCAAATCGGTTGTGCTGTGAAAAAGAACTTCTAAAAGCATCGAATAATCGCCGGTCACGCAATTGCATTCGATCACATTAAGACAGGAACGGATATAAGGATAAAATTCCGCTTTCTGGTCAGCAGACAATTCCAAATTGATAAATGCGGTAATATGATACCCCAGCTTTTGTCGGTCAATAATCGTATTATATCCCAAAATAATTCCTTGTTTTTCCAACTTGTCAATTCTGGAGGAAACAGCAGGGGCTGACAAAAATACTTTCGATGCCAGTACTTTCAGCGGTGCTCTCGCATTTTCCTGCAACAATGTAATGAGCATTGCATCAATTTTATCCATCACGGAATCTCCTTTCCAAACTTTCATTTTTTTCGCATGCTCTTCCAAAAAAGCGGCATGCCATCGCATATGACAATATTATAACAAAGAAAGATGTACGAACGTTAAATTTAAAATAAAACTTTTATGCAAACTTTCTTTTTTTATTTTTTTCGGTTGTGAATCCGATTTTTCGTTTGTTGTACCTCTTGTAAATTCGTGTTGAGATACTGTTCGGTTTCGGTTAATAAGTGCATGACATAACTCTCTGAAGCATTCTTGATTTCCTCAGAGGCAGCCTGTGCCTTGGTCAGCATTTCCACTGCCCGTTCCCGTGCTTCCATAGTAATGGTCTGTTGTTCCACCAATTTTTTTGCACGCTGTTCGGCTTCCTGCACAATGCGTTCCCCGTTGGTCTGGGCTTCTTGGATGATGCGATCACAGTCAAATTCAATCAGCTTTGCACGGCGAATCTCCTCCGGCTTATTCATCCGCATATCGTTAATCAGTTCCCGCAGCCGGTCACCGTCCACAATCACTTTATGAGAGGCAAACGGAATGGGCTTTGCATGATCCAAAAGCTGATCCATCAAATCCAGGATTTCATCAATTTTCATGTTGGTAACTCCTTTGAGAGGCGTTGCAAAATCTCATCGTGCAGCACATCCGGAACAAAATGCCGAATATCGCCGTTGAATGCCGCAATTTGTTTCACGACACTGGAACTGAGATACATATTTTCGGTGCAGGCAGTCAAGAAAATGGTTTCTGCCTGGTCATATAGCTTTTTGTTGGCAAGTGCCATTTGAAATTCATATTCAAAGTCGCTGACTGCCCGCAAGCCCTTGACAATTGCAATTGCATGCACGTCCCGCACATAGTCCACCAATAGCCCACCGGAAAGGTCGACTCGTACATTCGGCAAATCGGTCGTTACCCGTGTAATCATGGAAACCCGTTCCTGTGGCGTAAAGCTTTCATTGGATTTCATGATATTTTTGGAAACCAACACAATCAATTCATCAAACAGCTTCGAGGCACGACGGATGACATCCAGATGCCCCACTGTTACCGGGTCAAAACTTCCGGGATAAACTGCAATTCTCTTCAATTTTGCGTCACTTCTTCCTTATAAATGTACACGGTTACTGCAATGCTGCCGTACGAATACGTTTTCTTTTTCCGCCAGACACCCAGTTCCTCCGGCAGTTCCAATTCCCGTTCGTGTTCACAGATAATCTTTCCATCCGGTGCAACGTGGTGTTCCAACAGCAACAGCATTTCCTGAATGGTATCGTGCCGATACGGCGGGTCTAAAAAGACCAAATCCCATTGCATTGTGGGAGCACTGCTCTTTAAGAATGCAGCTGCTTCCGTCTGAATGACTTCTGCCTGCTCCGAAAAGCCAGCGGCTGCAACATTCTCCCGAATGACAGACAGTGCCTTTGGAGAATGGTCAATCAGATATGCCCGTTTTGCTCCACGGCTCAACGCTTCCAGCCCCAGCTGTCCGCTGCCTGCAAACAAATCCAGAACAGTTGCCTGCGGCAAGTCAAACTGAATGGAGGAGAAAATGGCTTCTTTCACCTTTTCGGTGGTTGGGCGAACATCCATTCCCTCTAACGTCTTTAATCGTCTGCCCCGTGCCGTTCCAGAAATAATTCGCATAACTGCCTTGCTCCTATCTTTTCATTTCTTACATTTCTTGTTGAATAAACGTATATAATGCTTCCCCGACTGCCTGCGAAACGCCGGCGGCTTTCGCAAGTTCCTCTGCCGAGGCTGCTTTCAACTGTTCTTTTGTCTTAAATTGCACCAACAACGCCTGTGCTTTTTTCTCGCCAATGCCCTTGACCTGCGTCAGCTCCAACGCATACGACGTTTTTTTATGATGGCTTCGCATATAAGTGATTGCATAGCGATGGACTTCATCCTGTACCTGTGTCAGAAAATGAAAGGCGGCACTGGTACGGGAAACGGTAATTTCTCCGCCATCCCTGGCAATTGCACGGGTACGGTGCTTCTGGTCTTTGACCATGCCGTACAAGGGGATGTGCAGCTGCAATTCCTCTAACACGGTCTGCACAGCATGGACGTGTCCCTGTCCGCCGTCCAGTAAAATCAAATCCGGCGTTTTACAGAATCCAGCGTCACCGTCCTGCTTCACCAGATGCAGCAACCGCCGCCGCAAGACCTGCTGCATACAAGCATAGTCATCCTGTCCCGGCATTTGCTCCAGCGAAAAGCGTTTGTATGCTTTTTTAGCTGGCTTGCCCTTCTGGAAAACAACCATCCCAGCCACCATGGATGTGGCAGCTAAGTTGGAAATGTCATAGGCTTCAATCCACTCCGGCGTTGCCGGAAGTCCCAGCACCTGTTTCAACTCTTCCAATGCCTGAATTTCTTTGCCCGTCCGGCTCATCTGGAGGGCAAGCGTTTCGTTGGCATTGTGTTTCGAGAGCTGCAAAATATGGGCAGCTGCTCCACGCTGCGGAACAGATAGCCGGACACGATGTCCTGCCCGTTCTGCCAGCATTTTTTGCATCAGTTCCATATTTTCCAGCGGTACAGGCAATAGCAAATCGCTTGGAATTTTTTCCGCTTGGTCATAATACTGCCCGATAAAGGACGCTAACAGTCCGGCGGTGGGTTCTACCTGTGAAAACAGATAGGTCTGTTTATCAAAAAGTCTTCGATTCCGATATAAAAGCAGAGAAATGCACTGCTTTCCGCCGCTTTCGCTGACTGCCAGCACATCGGCTTCTTTTATATCCGAATCGAGAATTTTTTGTGTTTCGCCTGCTTTGGCAATGGCTTTCATCCGGTCACGCAAAATGGCTGCCCGTTCAAAATCCAGCCGTTCCGCAGCCGCTTCCATTTCCTGTTGCATTTGCTGCACGGATGCCGTACTGCCGTTTTTGAGGTAGGCAATCGCCTGCTGAATAATTTCCTGATATGCCTTTTGGGAAATATTCCCCCGACAAAGCCCCATGCACTGTTGCAAGTGATAATTCAGGCAAGGTCTGCCCCGATGAAACGACGCTGGAAACGATTTCTGACAGGTTGGCAGCCGGAACACCTTGTTCACTTCTTTGACTGCCTCTTTCGCAACAAATCCACTCATATAAGGGCCTAGATATGTCCCCTTTTTCTCCTTGTTCTGCTGAACGGAGAAGCGAGGAAATGGCTCATCGGAAATGAAAATATAATGGTATCCCTTATCATCTTTCAGAAGAATGTTATATTTTGGCTGATACTGCTTAATCAGACTGCATTCCAACACCAACGCCTCATATTCCGAGTCTGTCACGATGAAATCATAGTCATAGACCGATGCCACCATGCTGGCAACTTTTGGCGTATGGTCAGCGGAAACCCGAAAATAACTGGTCACCCGATTTTTCAGATTTTTCGCCTTTCCCACATAGATAATTGTTTTCTTCTCATTTTTCATGAGATAGACACCCGGAGATGTCGTCAATTTCGCTGTTTTCTCTCTTAAAAACGGCAATCTTGGATTCATAAAGCACCTCCGGATGTATGCATCCCAATCTCGTTACTGTAATGCCTGTAATGCACGCTGTCCGATGTCGTGCCGATAGTGGACGTTCTCCCAGTGAATCTTTGCAACGCCTGCATAAGCCTTTTCCAATGCAGCCGGCAAGTTTTCAGCGGTTGCTGTCACGCCGAGTACTCTTCCGCCAGCGGTCAACAGCTGCTGTCTATCTTCTGCCAGCTTTGTTCCGGCATGATAAACGGTGCAGCCTGCTACCTGTCCGCCATCATCCAGACCGGAGATTGCAAGACCAGTTTCATACTTTTTCGGATAGCCGCCGCTTGCCATAACGACACAAGCTGCACAGCCATTCTTCCAGACAACCGGCAATTCTGCCAGCTTCTGTTCCGAAATCGCACGCATAATATCAACCAAATCGGTTTCCAGCAATGGCAACACAACCTGTGTTTCCGGGTCGCCGAACCGACAGTTATATTCAATGACCTTTGGGCCATTCGGTGTCAGCATCAAGCCGAAATACAGACAGCCTTGGAACGGTCTGCCCTCTGCCTGCATCGCACGAATGGTCGGCAGGAAGATGGTTTCCATACAAGTATCTGCAATTTCCTTTGTATAATACGGGTTCGGTGCAACTGTTCCCATACCGCCAGTATTCAAGCCCTTGTCCTGATCGAGTGCCCGCTTGTGATCCATCGAGGACACCATCGGAACAACGGTCTTGCCATCTGTAAAGGAAAGTACCGAAACTTCCGGCCCTGTCAGAAATTCTTCTACAACAACGGTGCTGCCGCTTTCGCCGAACATCTTGTCTTCCATCATGCTCTTGACAGCCTGTTCTGCTTCTTCCAGATTGGCTGCAATGATAACGCCTTTTCCCAGAGCCAGACCATCTGCTTTGATGACGGTCGGGAACTGATTTTCCTGCTTGATGTATGCAATGGCTGCATCTGCATCGTGGAAAATTTCATACTTTGCGGTCGGAATGTGATACTTCTTCATCAATTCCTTGGAGAATGCCTTGCTGCCTTCGATGATTGCAGCCGCCTTATTTGGGCCAAAGGTTGCAAATCCAGCTGCCTGCATGGCATCGACCATACCCAATACCAGCGGGTCATCCGGTGCAACAAAAACCAAATCAACTGCCAGCTGCTTTGCCAGTGCAACCATGCCTTCTACATCAGTTGCCTTCACCGGAAAGCATTCTGCATCTTTGGAGATTCCGCCGTTTCCCGGTGCACAGTACAGGGCATCCACCTGTTTGCTCTCTTTCAGTTTGCGGATGATGGCGTGTTCTCTGCCGCCGCCGCCAACAACTAAAATTTTCATGGATTCTTTCTCTCCTGTCTGACTGACGGGCTGCCAGTAATACCAGCAGCCTGCCAATCCCATTTTCTCTTAGTGGTGGAAGAACCGAATGCCGCAGAATGCCATGACCATATGATACTTGTTGCAGGTCATAATAACATGGTCATCCCGAATCGAACCGCCCGGTTCTACAATATAGCTAACACCGCTCTTGTGTGCCCGTTCGATGTTATCGCCAAACGGGAAGAATGCGTCTGAACCCAGACAAACATCGGTATTCTGTGCCAGCCATGCCTTCTGTTCTTCTTTCGTGAAGACTTCCGGCTTTACCTTGAAGATGTTTTCCCATGCACCATCTGCCAGAATATCCATGTATTCATCTGAGATGTAAACGTCAATTGCATTATCCCGATCTGGGCGGCGAATGCCGTCTACAAATTGCAGACCCATTACCTTTGGATGCTGCCGCAGCCACCAGATATCTGCCTTGTTACCAGCCAGTCTGGTGCAGTGGATTCTGGACTGCTGTCCAGCACCAATGCCGATTGCCTGTCCATCCTTGACATAGCAAACAGAATTAGACTGCGTATATTTCAGGGTAATCAGAGAAATCAACAGGTCGTGCTTCTTGTCTTCCGGCAAGTTCTTGTTCTCTGTTACGATGTTTTCCAGCATACTTTCATCAATTTTCAGGTTGTTTCTGCCCTGTTCAAAGGTCACGCCGAATACCTGTTTCCGTTCCAGTGCGGCTGGTTCATAAGATGGATCGATCTGAATGATGTTATAAGTGCCCTTCCGCTTGGATTTCAGGATTTCGAGTGCTTCCGGTTCATAGCCCGGTGCAATGATTCCGTCAGAAACTTCCCGCTGAATCATCTTTGCAGTCGGAACGTCACAAACATCCGACAGAGCGATAAAATCGCCATAAGAAGACATTCGATCCGCACCTCTTGCTCTTGCATAAGCACAAGCCAGCGGAGAAAGTTCGCCCAAATCATCGACAAAATAAATCTTCTTTAAGGTATCGGAAAGCGGCTTGCCAATGGCAGCACCTGCCGGAGAAACGTGCTTAAACGAAGTTGCTGCACAATATCCAGTTGCCTGCTTTAATTCCCGTACCAGCTGCCAGCCGTTGAACGCATCCAGCAGGTTGATATAACCCGGCTTGCCGTTCAATACGGTAATCGGCAGGTCGCTGTTATCTGCCATAAAGATTCTGGATGGTTTCTGATTCGGATTGCATCCATATTTCAATTGCATTTCTGAAGCCATAACTGCATCTCCCTCTTGTTTATTGGTTCTTGTTGACAATCCGTGTTTCTGCCTTGCCGGTCTTCAGGTCGATGAACCGTACAAACAGAGAAACCTTGTTTTCCGGATTCAGGCTGTCCCAAACGGCATTGGTAAAGGTGTCAATATCGCCTTCAATGGCAACCTTTTCCGGTTCGCCTTCAAAGCTCGGCAGCGGATTTCCATCGCCCTGATAGGTGTGAATGAAATGACCCACGCCAGCAATCGGGTTGGAATAAGTAAAGGTATATCTCTGGCAGGAATCCGGATTGCCGTCTGCACTCTTCAGAATGGACAGTGCATACTGATAGCCGTCTTTCCGTTCGATGATGCCAGAAATACGAGGGGTATAGTTCGGAGCATCCGGTTCAAATTCCCGAATCCGCAGGGATTCTTCAAAGGTCTTTCCAGCCAGCATCTGGTCATAAACCGTGTCGGTCTGGTCGCCATTGGTGACAATGGTGGTATCGCCCAGCACCCGAACCGGTGCATAGATGATCAGGCTTGGGTCAACCATCTTGGATGGGTCAAATGCCTGTGTGCGGATGCCGTCGCCATCGGTTACAAATACCCGATTCCGGCTGTTTTCGCTTCTGCCCATGATGAAATAAGCAGCAACTGCAGATGCACCATCTGCGGATGTTCCCAGCACGATGCCTCTGCCTGGGTAAGCATTCTGTTTCAATGTATCAAAAAGATTGTTGGTCTTCATAAATCTGTTCTTGCCTCTCTTTGCGTTTTCCAGTTGGACGAATAGGGATCAGGACAGCTTTGGCTGTTCCAAAAGGGTCACTTTGTTGTCATGCACTTCCAGCTTGTCTGCACAGAACAACCGAACGGCTTCCGGCAGCAGCTTCCACTCTGCTTCTTCCATGATTCGCTTTTGCAGGGTCTGCGGCGTATCGCCCTCTTCCACTGCAACCGGCTTTTGTAAAATAATCGGCCCACCGTCTGCAATTTCGTTTACGAAATGCACGGTTGCACCAGAATATTTCACGCCCCGTTTCAGGGCACATTCATGCACCCGCAAGCCATAGAATCCTTCTCCGCAAAATGCCGGAATCAAGGATGGATGCACGTTGATAATCCGGTTTGGATAGGCTGCAATGATGCGTTCATCTAAAATGGTCAGAAATCCGGCAAGGACAATCAAGTCTGCCTGTTCTTCCTTCAATGCCAGCAGCATTGCATCTGTATAAGCAGAGAAATCCGGATAGTCTTTCTTTGCAATGACTCTTGACTTGACATGGAACTGCTCTGCCCGACGCAGGGCGTAGGCATCGCCCCGAGAGGAAATCACGCAAGTGATCGAACCGCCCGGAAATGCTCCCGCCTGTTCTGCTTCCAGCAGTGCCTGCAAATTCGTTCCGCCACCGGAAACCAGTACAATGATGTTTTTCATTGGAAACCGTCCTTACTTCAGGATAACGCCTTCATCAGAAGAAACCAATGTACCCAGTACATAAGCATCTTCTCCGGCAGCCCGCAGGGTTTCCAGAGCCTTATCTGCATCTTCCTGTGCCACGCATACCATCATACCAACGCCCATGTTAAAGGTGTTGTACATATCGCGTTCAGGGATATCCCCTGTCTTCTGGATCAGCTCGAAAATCGGCAGTACCTTGACATCCTTCTTTTCAATCTGTGCGGACAAGCCCTTCTTCAGTGCTCTCGGAATGTTTTCATAGAATCCGCCGCCGGTGATGTGTGCGATGGACTTTACGGTTACCTGTTCCAGCAGGGACAGAATCGGCTTTACATAAATCTTGGTCGGCATCAGCAGAGCTTCACCCAGTGTTGTGCCCAGTTCCGAGAAATGGCGAGCCAGATTCTGGCTGTTAACAGTAAAGACCTTCCGAATCAGAGAATAGCCGTTGGAATGAATCCCGCTGGACGGGAGTGCAATCAGGACATCCCCTTCCTTCTGGGTGTTCAGATCCAGAACCTTCTTCTTATCCACCAGACCAACTGCAAAACCAGCCACGTCGTATTCATCCACCGGATAGAAGCCCGGCATTTCAGCGGTTTCGCCGCCAACCAATGCACAGCCAGCCTGTACGCAGCCTTCTGCCACACCGGAAACAATTTCTGCAACCTTTTCCGGAACATTCTTGCCCAGTGCAATATAGTCCAGGAAGAACTGCGGCTTTGCACCACAGCAAATAATATCATTGACGCACATTGCCACGCAGTCAATGCCGATGGTGTTGTGTCTGTCCATCAGGAATGCGATTTTCAGCTTCGTACCAACGCCGTCTGTACCGGAAACGAGCACCGGATGTTCCATGCCGGTTACGTCCAGTTCATACAGTCCGCCGAAACCGCCGATGCCGGTCAGCACATTGTCTGTCATGGTGCGTGCGATATGTTTCTTCATTAAGTCGACTGCTCGATAGCCAGCTGTTACGTCAACACCGGCCTTTTTGTAGCTTTCTGAGTAGCTCTTCATGCTTTTTGATTCCTCCACGGCAATTATTCGCCGATTTTACTTTCAAATTTGTCTTTTGGCATTTCTTTTGGCACTGCGATCGGATATGTTCCATCAAAACAACCCGTGCAGAACCAATCTTCCTCCTGTAAATCTGGAGAAGTCAGGGATTTTACGCCCTTTAAGCTCAGATATCCGAGAGAATCTGCTCCGATATAGGAACAGATTTCCGGAATCGTCATCTGGCAGGCAATCAGGTTTTCCCGGCTGTCAATATCCACGCCGAAATAGCAAGGGTTGGTGAACGGCGGACACGAAATCCGCATATGCACTTCCGTTGCTCCTGCTTCCCGCAATAAGTTTACAATCCGCTTACAGGTCGTTCCTCTGACAATGCTGTCATCTACCAGAATGACCCGTTTTCCTTTTACGACACTCTTCAGGACATTCAGCTTGATGCGAACAGAATTTGTCCGCATTTTCTGAGATGGCTGAATAAATGTACGGCCTACATAACGGTTTTTGACAAAACCAATTCCATAAGGAATGCCCGATGCCATGGAAAGCCCCAGTGCGGCATCCAGACCGCTGTCTGGAACACCGACAACAACATCTGCTTCCACCGGATGCTCCTGCCAAAGAATCCGACCAGCGTTCAGCCGTGCGGTGTGCACACAAGTGCCTTCAATCACAGAGTCCGGACGTGCAAAATACACATATTCAAACACACACATCGACCGCTTCTGTCCGCAGTGTGTCCGAATGGAATGTACGTTGCAATCTTCGACCACGACAATTTCTCCGGGTTCAATATCTCGCTCAAATTCCGCATCGACACTATCCAGTGCACAGGATTCCGATGCGAATACAATGCTGCCATCCTTGCAGCGACCCATACAAAGCGGACGGAATCCGTGGGGATCTCTCGCTGCAATCAGCTTGTTCGGCGACATCACGACCAGTGAATATGCACCCTTCAGGTCATACATGGCATACTCAACAGCTTCTTCAATCGAAGAACGCTGCAACCGCTGCTCTGTAATCGCATAGGAGATGACTTCTGTATCATTGGTCGTGTGAAAAATCGCACCTTTTAACTCATATCGTTCCCGCAGTTCTCTGGAATTGGTGAGATTCCCGTTGTGGGCAATGGACATCGAACCCTTCACGTGCCGTACCACAATCGGCTGTGCATTTGCACGGTTCGGTTTTCCGGTTGTGGAATACCGAACATGGCCGATGGAGATATTGCCGTGTCCGAGTTTTTCCATGTCCGCTGCCTGAAACACTTCCGGTACTAAGCCCAGATCTTTGTGATGGGCGAAAACGCCTCTGTCATTTACGACGATCCCGCAGCTTTCCTGCCCCCGATGCTGGAGTGCATACAAAGCTGCATAGGTCATTGCTGCTACATCGGTTGTGTGTGGTGCATAAACACCAAATACGCCGCATTCCTCATGCAGTCCTGTCATCAACTTCAATCATTCCCTTCCACTCCAACAATAGGAGCAAAGCTGACATTCTGGCTTTCCGACCGCCTGAACGGTTCCCTCTAAGGACTGGAACTCTAAGGAAGTCAGCTTCAATCGCCGGCAAATCTCATCTCTGAGCAATTTGCCTCGTTCCGTATTGGAATTGCTGTATTCATGAATGTATTTTATTCCGTCAATGCCTTCGTGTTCGTCAATAATCTGTCGTGCAATCAGTTCTAATTCTGATGTGCTTCTTGAAAAATTGAGGTACTTGCAGCCATACATAATCGGCGGACAGGCTGAACGCATATGCACTTCTTTTGCCCCGTTCTCATAGAGAAATTCCACCGTTTCCCGCATCTGTGTGCCTCTTACAATGCTGTCATCTACAAACAGCAGTTTTTTGCCTTCAATCAAATCATGCACCGGAATCAGCTTCATTTTTGCAACTTTATTCCGCATGGTCT
>ERZ773193.4625-NODE-4625-length-10806-cov-29.711376_pt1 | contig 10806 bp, 9 predicted proteins | sample MGYA00511110_ERZ773193 | MGnify/ENA primary metagenome ERZ773193 (study PRJEB29015, sample SAMEA2737784) | human gut metagenome | biome: human gut; feature: human-associated habitat; material: faeces | place: China | collected 2012 ...
GCTGACCATCGTGCTGAGCTTCGGTTTCTACATTCCCGTTGTTCTTTGGGCCAATGCCATCCCCATGATCGGGATGCTGATGATCCCTAAGACCTGCGCCTATGTGTGGACTGTTCTCATCGGCTATTCTGCCATGAAGAAGGAATGTAAGTGATTTGTACACCGTACCGATAAAAAGCAGGGATGTCACTTAAAAGAGAGCTGCATCCTGAACGTCCAAGAATAGGCTTACTAACAAACTTTCAGCGCTCTGCCTTTTGGCAGGGCGCTTTTATATTGCAAAACGTCGTACTTTCTGTTATAATCAAATCAACAACTGATGAGCAAACGAAAGGTTGTATAGAAAGAAGGCGGGACAGATGTATTTCCAATACGGCGAAGCGGAAACGGCGTATCTGAGCGCAAGAGACGAGCGGATGGCGGCGGTCATCGCACAGGTGGGACACATCGAGAGAGAAGTGGATACCGACCTCTTTTCAGCGGTGGTACACCACATCGTCGGCCAGCAGATCTCCACGAAAGCGCAGGCGACCATCTGGAAGCGGATGCGGGACGAGTTCGGCGTGGTGGATGCAGCTGCCGTCCTCGGAGCCGGGGTTGAGAAGCTGCAGAGCTTCGGCATGACCTTCCGAAAGGCTGAATACATTACGGACTTTGCCCGGAAAATCGAGAGCGGAGAATTTGACCTCGAGGGTATCCGGCAGAGGCCGGACGATGAGGCCATCCGGGAGCTGAGCGGCCTGAAAGGCGTCGGTGTCTGGACGGCAGAGATGATATTGCTCTTCTGTATGCAGCGGCCCGACGTGTTCAGCTACGACGACCTTGCCATCCAGCGTGGGCTGCGGATGGTGTACCACCACCGAAAAATCGACCGGAAACTGTTCGAAAAGTACCGCTGCCGGTTCAGTCCCTATTGCAGCGTGGCCAGCCTCTACCTCTGGGGGGCAGCAGGCGGCGCGGTGCCGGGCCTCAAGGACTACGCGCCGGCCCAAAAGCCGAAAAGGAAGGGATGAATCGTCATGACCTATACGATGCATTACGACTCGCCGCTGGGAAGGATACTGCTGGCAGCAGACGAAGAAGGGATGACCGGAGTATGGTTCGAGGCACAGAAGTATTTTGCGGCGAAGCTTCCTCCAGAGCATGAAGAGGGAACAACACCGGTGCTGGGAGACGCCTGCCGCTGGCTGGACGTCTATTTTTCAGGCCGGGAGCCGGACTTTACTCCGAAACTCCATCTTATCGGCTCCGATTTCCGACAGGCGGTGTGGGCGCTGCTGCTGCAGATCCCCTACGGACAGACCACGACCTACGGCGCACTGGCAAAACAGCTGGCGGAGATAAACGGCGGAAAGCGCGTCTCTGCGCAGGCTGTGGGCGGCGCGGTGGGGCATAACTCTGTTTCCATCATCGTACCCTGCCATCGGGTGGTGGGCAGCGACGGCAGCCTGACCGGCTACGCGGGCGGCATCGAAAAGAAGATACGCTTGCTGACGCTGGAAAACGCAGAGGCGGCAAATCTTTACCGATAACAAAAAGCAGGCCATCCCGGCGGGATGACCTGCTTTTGCTATATGTATAGTTTACTTGTTCTGGATGTACTCGTCGATGGCCTTGGCGGCAGCCTTGCCTGCGCCCATGGCCTTGATGACGGTGGCGGCACCGGTGACGGCGTCACCGCCGGCGTACACGCCCTCGCGGCTGGTCTTGCCCTCGTCGCCCTCGGTGACAATGCAGCCGTGCTTGTTGGTCTCGAGGCCCGGCGTGGTGGAGCGGATGAGGGGGTTGGGGCTGGTACCCAGGCTCATGATGACGGTGTCCACGTCCATCGTGAACTCGCTGCCCTTCTTCTCGATGGGGCGGCGGCGGCCGGAAGCATCCGGTTCGCCCAGCTCCATCTCGATGCAGGTGATGGCCTTGACGAAGCCGTCCTCATCGGACAGAATTTCCACGGGGTTGCAGAGGGTTTTGAAGATAATGCCCTCTTCCTCGGCGTGCTCGACCTCTTCCTTACGGGCAGGCAGCTCAGCCATGCCGCGGCGGTAGACGATGTAGACCGTCTCAGCGCCCAGACGCAGGGCGCTGCGGGCAGCGTCCATTGCCACGTTGCCGCCGCCGACGACGGCGACCTTCTTGCCGGTGCGGATGGGGGTCTTTCTGGTGGGCAGATAAGCCTTCATCAGGTTGGAGCGGGTGAGAAACTCGTTGGCGGAGTAGACGCCCTTCAGGCTCTCGCCCGGGATGCCCATGAAGCGGGGCAGGCCGGCACCGGAACCCACGAAGACGGCCTCATAACCGTACTCACCCATCAGCTCGTCGATGGTGAGCACCTTGCCGATGACCATGTTGCACTCGAAATCGACGCCCATCTTCTTGAGGCCGTCGATCTCCTGCTGGACGATGGCTTTGGGCAGACGGAACTCGGGGATGCCGTACATCAGCACGCCGCCTGCGACGTGCAGGGCCTCGTAGACCGTGACCTTATAGCCCAGCTTGGCGAGGTCGCCTGCGGCGGTCAGACCGGCAGGTCCTGCACCGATGATGGCGACCTTGTGGCCATTGGACGCAGGCACGACGGGGGCAGTGTGGACATTTTCACGGTGCCAGTCGGCCACGAAGCGCTCCAGACGGCCAATGCCGACGGGCTCGTTCTTGATGCCGCGGGTACACTTGCCCTCGCACTGGCTCTCCTGCGGACAGACACGGCCGCAGACGGCGGGCAGGGAAGAGGAACGATTGATGACCTGATAGGCGGCTTCGAAGTCACCCTCGGCCACATGGCCGATGAACTCGGGGATGTCGATGCCGACGGGGCAGCCGGTCTGGCAGGGCTTGTTCTTGCAGTGGACGCAGCGCTTGGCCTCGTTCACAGCCATCTCGGCGGTGTAGCCCAGAGCCACTTCCTCAAAATTCTTGTTGCGGACGTTGGGGTCCTGGGTGGGCATGGGACACTTTTTGGGGTCCATATTGAAAGCCATTTTACATTCCCTCCTGAGTCTTGAACAGATTGCATGCCTTTTCCCGGGCCTTGGCCTCAAAGGGGCGGTACATGGTGCCGCGGGCCATTGCCTCGTCGAAATCCACGAGGTCGCCGTCGAAGTCGGGGCCATCCACGCAGGCGAACTTGGTCTCGCCGCCCACGGTCAGGCGGCAGCCGCCGCACATGCCGGTGCCGTCGATCATGATGGGGTTCATGGAGACGATGCTCTTGAGGCCGTGCTTCTGGCAGGTCTTGACCACGAACTTCATCATGATGAGCGGACCGATGGTGATGACCAGGTCGTACTGGTTGCCGGCAGCCACCAGTTCGTCGAGGGCGGCGGTGACGACGCCCTTGGTGCCGTAGCTGCCATCGTCGGTCATGATCCGCAGCTCGTCGCTGCAGGCCTTGAACTCGTCCTCGAGGATGAGCAGGTCCTTGCTGCGGAAGCCGACCACGCTGTGGACAACGCAGCCCTGCTCGTGGAGTTCACGGGCGATGGGCAACGCAATGGCGCAGCCCACGCCGCCGCCGACGACGCAGACCTTCTTCAGGCCTTCCACCTCGGTAGCGCGGCCCAGCGGGCCGACGAAGTCGTGGACGCTCTGACCTACTTCGAGGCTGTTCAGCTCCATGGTGGTGCCGCCGACGATCTGGAAGATGATGTCCACAGTACCCTTCTCGCGGTCATAGCCTGCGACGGTGAGGGGGATGCGCTCGCTGTCTTCAAACGGGCGCACAATGATAAACTGGCCGGGCTTTGCCTTTTTGGCAATGAGCGGGGCTTCAATGACCATCTTTGTAACGGTGGGGTTTAGCGCCACCTTTTCCGTGATCTTGTACATTGCGTTTGCTCCTTATTCCTATATTCTCCCCTGCATGAAAACACGCCTGTTCCTCGGTGCAGCAGCCCGAAGCGGCAGGCGCGAAAGTTCAGCAACGATTTGACAATCTTAATTATAACGACATTAAGAAAGGAAAGCAATTAAATTTTCTTCGCGTCAGCTGAGACAAACTTGAACGGCGGCGCAGCTTTGTACGCAGTGGGGAGACGGAAACGTCCCTTTTTTCAAAAAATGCAAATTTGTAGTTGACAAGAGGCGAAAGCTGCGGTATAATAATCGACGTCGCCGGGAACGCCCGGCGCGCCACAATGGATATGCGGCCGTAGCTCATCTGGTAGAGCGCCACCTTGCCAAGGTGGAGGTAGCGAGTTCGAGCCTCGTCGGCCGCTCCAATACGAAGCCATCGTTGATGCAGAAATGCAAAAGCGATGGCTTTTTTGTTTTGTGTGGCAATGGTCGAAAATGTTCTCCGCTTGCCAAAGCAAAGAGCCGCCGTACAACACGATGCACGGCGGCTCTTCTTACAATATAAATACAGCACTATCGCACGGCGTCTTACATCACCATGGTGATGATCAGCGCACACAGCGGCAGGGTGACGATGCTGAGCAGGGTAGTCAGCACCACGCTTCCGGCGGCAAAGTGCTCATCGTGGCCGAACTGCACCGCAAATACCGAGGTGATGGCGGCAGCCGGGCAGCATTCCAGCAGCGTTACCACCTGTGCGGCAGTGCCGTGGAAGCCCAGCACCCCGAATAGCGCCAGCGTAGCCGCCGGGATCAGCAGCATACGCACACAGGCAAGCTTCCAGATGTGCTTGTCAGTCACGATGCTGCGCACGTCACCGGCGGCGATCAGCATCCCGGTGATGAGCATGGACAGCGGCGTGTTCACCCCGGCCAACAGTTCCAGCGGCTGGGTGATCAGGGCAGGCAGCGGGATCTGCAGCAGATAGATGCCCAGACCCACCACAATGGCGTACAGCACCGGGGTGCGCACCAGACTGCGGGCAACCTCTTTTACGCTGGAACCGCCGCTGACAAGGCCATAACCCAGCGTCCACAGCAGAATGTTGAACACGGTAACGTAGGCACTGGCATACAGAAGACCTTCGGAGCCGAACAGCGCCGAAATAAGCGGGAAGCCCATGTACGCTGCGTTGGAAAAAATGCAGGCAAACCGGAAAATGGGCATCCGGCTGCCGGTCTTGTGTGCCGTGAGCAGCAGGGTGATCACGGTGCCCAGCAGCACGGACAGGACACTCATGCCAAAAGCCGCCAGCAGATTATGCAGGATCTGGGTGCTGAACTCCATGCGGTAAGAGTTTACCACCATGGCCGGCACGATGATGTACACCAGCAGATTGGAAAGCGCCTGCTTGTTTTCCAGCTTGAGCACGCCGGTCTTGACCGCCACCATGCCTGTGCCGATCAGCAGGAACAAGACCACGACCTGCTGCGCGGTGATGAGAGCCAGTTCCATAAAATTTCCTCCTCTAAGGTCGTAACGGATATACTACGAAAGATACAACACTGATATAGCACAAAACCCTGCGGATAGCAAGGCTAAACGCAGGGTTTTGCAAGATTTTGCTGTTACGGCTTACAAAATGACATTTTTGATCAGCAGGGAGATGCTGCCGTCATCAGCGTGCAGGAATTCTACCTCGGATTCGGCGTTCAACAGCTCAGTGGGGATCTTTACCTCAATGCCGTTGGCGGTGCGCAGGCTGCGGCTTTCCATCCGGCGGATGCGGGCGGGGGTCACGGTCACCGGCTGGGCGGCGCTGTCAAGGACATCACTCTTTTCCACATAGTCGTCAAATGGCACGGCGGCGAGGGGGTATTCCTCCTCCAGCTGCTGGCGCACCTGCTGGATGGAGACCTGATTGTCGTTGTCGGCGGCCTGATTGGCGATCATCATAGCCACCTGCGCCTCCACATGGGGCGTTTCGGCGTAGTTTTCCTGCACAGCCTGCACGGCGGCTTCCTGAATGGCCTGCAGCTTTTTCTTTTCCGGCTGGGCGGTGGTGTACTGGAACACCACGGTGGAGAGATAAAACTCCTTGTGGCCGTCAATATCATACTTCTTTTCCAGCAGACGCATGGAGTAATCGGTCAGGTCTACCAGTGCGCCCTCCTCCACCTTGCCGCTCTGGGTAGGCAGGCAGGCGCGCTGTTGGATGATGGAGTTCACCGGGGCACCCTCTACGGTTTCGGTATAGTGGGTGTAGCCGTTTTTGTAGTTCAGCTTCAGAATGCCCAGCCACGGCGCACCGTCCCGGGTAAAATCCACCACGGCAAGGTCTGCCCCGGGGATGGTGGTGTGGGCGTGCATATAGTCGAACAGCACCCCGGCAATGCGGCAGGAAAGATCCACGAAATCCTGATTGTGCTCCAGCTCATTTTTAAAGGCCGAGTCCGGCAGCGGGCGGCACTGGCGGATGTCGTCGCTGGCCAGCAGCTTTTCAATGTGATTTTGCAGGTAGGCGTTCTTTTCGGCAGTCAGCTCCATGGGCCCGCCGCTGAGCACCGGCGCATCCATGGTGGTATCCAGAACGTGCAGAATGGCCTGATGAATGATGATCTCCATTGTTGCTCCTCATTTCGTGACGTAGTGTTTGCGCCCAGTATAGCACAACCGCCGGAAAAAGGCGAGAGCCGCCCGGGGATTTTGCGGATTCTACAATTTACAAATCCCGCCAAAAGGGCTATACTTATAATATCTGTGCAAAAGGAGGTGGAGCTGGTGGACGAGCAGTTGGAACAGATTGAAGGCGTCGTGGAGGATATCATCTACGAGAACGAGGATAACGGCTATGTGGTGTTCGAAATCTCCGGCGGCGGGGTGCTCACGGTGGTCTGCGGCATCGTAGGCGAGCTACACGCAGGGGAAAGCGTCATCTGCCGCGGCCGATACGAAAACCACGCCACCTATGGCCGCCAGTTCCACGCGCAGGAATGCGAGACCGATATGCCCAAGGATCTGGAAGCGGTGTATGCTTTTCTGGCCAGCCGTTCCCTGCCGTATATCGGCGCAAGGACTGCGGATAAGATCATTGATATGTTCGGGGCTGAAGCGCTGGAGGTCATCGCCAACGAACCCGCCCGGCTGACCAAGATCCCCGGCATCTCGCCGGATAAAGCCGATCGCATTCAGCAGGAGTTCAAGCGGATGTTCGGCATGCGGGAGCTCATCGCCTATCTGGCGCAGTTCGAGATCAGCCCCCGCAAGGCCATGGAGGTGTTCAAGGCCTTTGGCGTGGGAGCAATGCAGGCCATCGCGTCAAACCCCTATCTGCTGTGCGGCGAGCCGTTGCAGCTGGACTTCCGTCACGCGGACAGCATCGCCCAGTATTACCACATGGAAGGGGACTGTGCCCAGCGGCTGGAAGCGGCCCTGCTGCGCACTTTACGCCACAACGCGGGCAACGGCCACACCTGTCTGCCCCGGGCACAGCTGCTGGCGACGGCGTCCAACTTCATCCATCAGCCGCCGGAAAAGCTGGCCCGTGCACTGGATCATTGCATCGAGACGGAAGAACTGTGCGTGAAAATGTTCGATGCGGTACCTTATATTTACCTGCCGGATCTGTTGGCTGCGGAGCAGGACATTGCCGACCGGCTGAATCTGCTGGCAAAGCGCGGCAAGAATACCGTGCGGGAGCTGGATAAAAACATCCAGATCTTAGAGTTGACGCAGGGCTTTGCCTACGCCCCCCTGCAAAGGGAAGCCATCCGCAAGGCTATGACAGAGAACTGCCTTGTGCTCACCGGCGGCCCCGGCACCGGCAAGACCACCACGGTCAACGCTATTTTGCAGCTGCTGGAAAATCAGGCCGAGCGGGTAGCCCTGTGCGCCCCCACCGGCCGCGCCGCCAAGCGGCTCAGCGAGCTGACCGGCCGCAAGGCCAGCACCATTCACCGCCTGTTGGAGGTGGACTACACCGGCGGCGTGGTCAGCTTTATCCACAACGACAAAAACCTGCTCAAGTGTGACGTGGTCATTCTGGACGAGATGAGCATGGTGGATGTCAAGCTGTTTCAGGCACTCATTGCGGCACTGCGCTACACCTGCCGTATTATTATGGTAGGCGATGCTGACCAGCTGCCCAGTGTAGGCGCGGGCAACATCCTCAGCGAGGTCATCCGCTCCGGCTGCGTGCCCACTGTCTGCCTGAACGAGATCTTCCGGCAGGCAAAACGCAGTCTCATCGTGGAAAACGCGCACCATATCATCTCCGGCGAGCCGCTGCAAAAGGGCAGCAAGACCGACGACTTCTTCTTCCTGGAAACGGACGGCGAGGCTGCGCAGCGTCTGGTGTGCGACCTTGTTACCACCCGGTTGCCCCGGAGCTACGGCTTTGACCCCATCCGGGATATTCAGGTGCTGTGTCCCACAAAGCTTGGCCCTACCGGCACGCAGGCGCTGAACGTGGAGCTGCAAAACCTGCTCAACCCGCCCCAGAAGGGTAAGCCCCAGCTGCAAAGCGCCGCCCGGGTGTTCCGGGTGGGGGACAAGGTGATGCAGGTGCGCAACAACTACGAGATCGTCTGGAACCGCATCGGCGGCGAGCAGGGCGTAGGCGCCTACAACGGCGATATCGGTATCGTGGAAAGCATCAACCTGCGAGAGCGCTCCATGGTGGTGCGTATGGACGACCGGCGGCTGCTCTACCCGGCGGAAAACCTGAACGAGCTGGAGATCGCCTACGCCATCACGGTGCACAAAAGTCAGGGCAGCGAGTTCCCGGCGGTGATCCTGCCGGTGGCACAGGTGCCGCCAAGGCTGTGCTACCGCAACCTGTTTTATACCGGTGTCACCCGCGCGCGCAGGCTGTGCGTTGTGGCGGGCCGCAGGGATGTGGTGAACAGCATGATGAGCAACATCCGGCAGAATCTGCGTTACAGCGGCCTGTGCGCTCTGCTGCAGGCCGGACAGCCGCCACAGCAGCTCAGCACAGAAGGGGAAAGCCCCTGATAAAACCGCGCAGAACAGCGGCAAAGCTTGTATACTTTTTGCCGCAACTATGTTATACTAAAGCAGTCTTTGTTTTTTGCTCGCCGCTGCGGGCGTTACATACATGATAGAGGAACGCAGAGAAAGGATTCAGGCAATTATGGCACAGAATGATATCGGCATCGACCTTGGTACTACTACCATCATCATCGCGCAGGAGGGCAAGGGCGTAGTGCTCAACCAGCCCAGCGTTGTGGCGATGGATACCCGCAAGAACACCGTGTTGGAGGCCGGCGACAAGGCACTGGCCATGGTGGGACGCACGCCCAACTATATCTCCGCCATCTTCCCGCTGAAGGATGGCGTCATCAGTGACCACACCATGACCCGGGAGCTGATCTGCCGCTTTGTTAAGCAGGTGTACAGCTCCCACATGGTCAAGCCCCGGGTGGCAGTGTGCGTGCCCGCCGCCATTACCGGCATTGAGAGCGATGCCGTGGTGGAGGCTGTGGTGGCAGCCGGTGCCCGTCAGGTGTACCTGATCGATGAGCCTATTGCCGCTGCTCTCGGCTCCGGCATCGACATCACCCTGCCGGACGGCCGCATGATCATTGATATCGGCGGCGGCACCACGGATATCGCCGTGCTGAGCCTTGGCGGCAAGGTCAAGGCCACCAGTGTGCGCGTGGCCGGTAACCACTACGATGAAGAGATCCTCAAGCACGTCCGCAACAAATACAGCATTGCCATCGGCCAGCGCACCGCCGAGGAACTGAAAAAGCACGTTGCCTGCTGCCCCCAAAAGACCGATTTCCACGAGAGCATGGAGATCAAGGGCCGCAGCCTGCTTACCGGTCTGCCGGTGCGCGTGACCGTTTCCACCGACGACCTGTACGAGCCGGTGATGATGCTCAGCGAGCAGATCGGCACCGCAGCCCATCAGGTGCTGGAAAAGACTCCGCCGGAGCTGGCAGGCGATATCTACCGCAACGGCGTTATGCTGACCGGCGGCGGTGCCCAGCTGCACGGCCTGACCGAATATCTGAGCCAGGAACTGAAGGTGGAGGTCACCGTCTCGCCGGACCCTGTAAACTGCGTTGCACTGGGCACGGCACAGAGCCTTTCCATCGGTGATAAGCTGGAAACCGGCTTTACGGATGCCACTCCGCGCATCGGCCGCCGCTAAGATTGGTTCGTTTTGTCCATGTCATATCACAAAGCAGCAAAAATAAAATTTGTTAATTTTTGTTGAAATGAATGGCAAAATACGGTATACTATACCCAAATTGATTTTCTGCTAACGATGTTGTATCGCTTGCAGTATCCAACAAACAGGAGGAAAAACCATGGACTTAGGTTTCGATGTGGTCGTTACCATTACTGGTATCGTGCTGGTGTTCCTGATCCTCGTGCTGCTGATGGCTATCATCACGCTGGAGGGCAAGATCTTCGACTCGATGAATGCCAAGAAGAAGGCTGCCAAGACTGCTGCACAGGCACCTGCCGCGCAGCCCGCTGCCGCTCCGGTACAGCAGGCTGCGCCCGCTCCTCAGGTAGAGGAGGGCATCCCCGGTGATGTGGTGGCCGCTATTATGGCTGCTATCCATGCAATGGGCAACGGCAAGTACACCCTTAAGGCAGTGCGTCGTGGCAAAAATGGCTGGGGCAAGGCCGGCGTGAACGACACCACGGCCCCGTTTTAACACAGGAGGAAGAGCATGACACAGTTTATTGATACTCTGGTCGGTATTTTCCAAAGTTCCGGCTTTGCACAGTTTGGCCAGCCCGGCGGCTGGCTGTACGCCGTGATGATCTGCGTGGGCTGCTTTCTGCTGTACCTCGCCATCGTCAAGGAGTTCGAACCCCTGATCCTGCTGCCCATGGCCTTTGGCATGATCCTTGCCAACCTCCCCGGCAGCGGCATCATTCACATGCAGTACTTCGTTGGTGACGGTCTGGAGCACCCCATGTGGGTCGAGATCCTGAACAACGGCGGTCTGGCCGATATGCTCTACATGGGCG
>ERZ773193.4628-NODE-4628-length-10800-cov-3.243927_pt1 | contig 10800 bp, 10 predicted proteins | sample MGYA00511110_ERZ773193 | MGnify/ENA primary metagenome ERZ773193 (study PRJEB29015, sample SAMEA2737784) | human gut metagenome | biome: human gut; feature: human-associated habitat; material: faeces | place: China | collected 2012 ...
CGTCAGGCGGGCTTTATGCAGTGTTTCCTTTATTATATCGGTTTTTGTTGAGTTTGTCAAGGGCGATTTTTGAAAAGCTACGGAAATCCATTTTCATGACAGCCTCACCGCCGCCGGCTTCACTGTTTCCCTAAAGAATGAAAATGGATTCATGCGGTGTTGTCCAAAATTCATAGTTGACAACTGCACGAAAATATACTATAATAATATAATGTCTAAGCTGGCAGGCAGTTGGTCTGCGGCAGAAAGAACATGGCGGCAGGCGGTCACTGCCCTGCCGCACGGAATCAAAGGAGCATGAGAATTATGGCAAAGAAGCAGATTTCAAAATCCGGTGCAGCCAAGCTGCGGGAAGAACTGGACTATCTGGTAACCGTCCGCCGTGCAGAAATGGCACAGAAGCTGAAAGAAGCACGTGCACAGGGCGACCTTTCCGAAAATGCAGAATATGACGAAGCGAAAAACGAACAGGCGATCATGGAAGCACAGATCATGGAGATCCAGTACACACTGGACAACTCTGAGATCGTAGACGACAACGCTTCTATCGATGAAGTCGGTCTGGGTTCTACCATTAAGATAAAGAACTTCCGCACCGGCAAGATCGAAACCCTCCAGATCGTCAGCAGCAACGAAGCCAACTTCAAGGAAGGCAAAATTTCTGACGAATCTCCTATCGGCAAGGGTGCAATGAAAAAGAAAGTCGGCGACAACTTCCTCATCGAAGCACCGGCAGGCGAACTGAAGTTCGAGATTCTGGAAATCAGCAAGTAATAGATATAGGAGTGAATCCCATGGCAAATCAGAACACACCGTCCGTTCCGGAACAGGAACAGGACAGCAACACCCTGCGGCAGATCCGTCTGGAAAAGCTGCGGCAGCGGCAGGCAGACGGCAACGACCCGTTTACCATTACCAAGTATGATGTCACCGCAAAGGCAGCATCTGTCAAGGCAGACTATGAAGTCACCGAGGCAAAGTTCAAGGAAGAAGCCGGCGATGACGAAGAAGCTTTACAGGCAAAGCTGGACACCCTGAAAGAACAGCCGATCTCCATTGCCGGACGCATTATGAGCTGGCGGGATATGGGACGTGCAAACTTCATTGACGTGCGGGATTCTACTGACCGCATTCAGGTATACGTCCGCATGAACGACATCGGCAAGGAAAATTTCAAGGAATTCAAGAAGTGGGACATCGGCGATATTGTCGGCGTGAAGGGCTTCGTATTCCGCACCCGCAAGGGCGAAATTTCCATTCACGCAACAGAGATCACCATGCTTTCCAAGTCCCTGCTGCCCCTGCCGGAAAAGTGGCACGGTCTGAAGGATCAGGACACCCGTTATCGTCAGCGGTATCTGGATCTGATCGTAAACCCGAATGTCAAGCAGACTTTTGTCACCAGAAGCCAGATCCTGCGGGAAATTCGTGCTTATCTGGACGGCATCGGCTATCTGGAAGTGGAAACACCGGTGTTGTTGCCTTTGCAGATCGCTGCTGCGGCAAAGCCGTTTGTGACACATCACAACACGCTGGACATGGACATGTTCCTGCGTATCGAAACCGAACTGAATCTGAAAAAGCTGATCGTCGGCGGTTTCGACCGTGTGTATGAAGTGGGACGCATCTTCCGGAACGAGGGCATGGATCCCTCTCACAATCCGGAATTCACCTCTATCGAAATGTATCAGGCATACACCGATTATCACGGCATGATGGATCTGATCGAAGATATGTACCGCACACTGGCAAAGAAGATCTGTGGCAAGGACATCATTTCCTATCAGGGTACAGATATTCGTCTGGGCGAACCGTGGGAACGTCTGACAATGGCAGAAGCTGTCAAGAAGTATGCTGGCGTGGACTACAACGACTGGGCAACGGATGCTGATGCAAGAGCGTGTGCCAAGGAAAAGGGCGTGGAAGTCGAAGAAGGCGAAAACGCTACCAAGGGACACGTGCTGATCGCGTTCTTTGACGCATTTGTGGAAGAACAGCTGATCCAGCCGACTATCATCTACGATTATCCGGTAGAAAACTCCCCGCTGGCAAAGCGGAAGCCGGAAGATCCGGCGTTCACAGAGCGTTTCGAGTACTTCATCTATGCCCGCGAAATGGGTAACGCATTCTCCGAACTGAACGATCCGTTAGACCAGAAGGAACGTTTTGTCAAGCAGGTCGAAGCTCGCCGTGCACTGGGCGATATGACCGGCGAAGTAGACGAAGATTTCGTCACGGCTTTGGAATACGGCATGCCGCCGACAGGCGGTCTGGGACTGGGTCTGGACAGACTGGTCATGCTCCTGACCGACAGCCCGTCTATCCGTGATGTTCTGCTGTTCCCCACCATGCGGCCGCTGCCGAAGCTGGGACAGGAACAGGACGAAGCAGATGCCGGGGAAGACGAAACCGAAGCATAATGATTTCATTTCTGACAGGCAGATACCTTTGAGCAATACCGCACAAAGAGCGTCTGGCGACTTTGAAATGAAATTTCCGAACACATGAAACGATAAGGGGGGAATTCGTACAGATCGATGGTATCTGTGGGAGTTTTCCCCTTTTTGATTCTCTCAAAAAGTGAGGTCACTTGATGCAGGAAGAAGAAAAACAAAACCATTCTGCCGGTACGCCGCCGGAACGGCCGAAAAAGCACAAAAAGGAAAAGGGCAAATCTCTCCTTGAAACCATGCGGGAAATCGATGCCAAAGAAGCCGAAAAAGAGGCGGAGGCGGAAGAACGCCGGCAGGCACTCCTCGCGGAACGGGAGAAAAAGGAAAAAGAGGAATACGCCAAGAAGATCCAGCAGGACCGCATTGAATTGATGCGGCTGAAACAGGGCGTTATCACCGAGAGCGACACCATCTACGAGGAAAAAGAGGAAAAGCCCAAGATGTCTTTCTGGAAGAAACTCGGCAATTTCCTGTACCACAGCAAGTGGTGGCTGGGAATCACCGTGTTTATCGTAGGCGTTTTCGTGTTCCTAATCGTGGACTATGTGACGAAAGTCCGTCCGGATATGATCGTACTGCTGATTACCGACGACACGGAAATGCAGAACCACCGCCAGCAGCTGGAAGAATATCTGGAGCAATTCACCGACGATGAAAACGGGGACGGCAAGGTACATGTGGACATATACCCCATTCCTGTCAGCGACAACATTGACGACATGGACTATTTCACCGGCAATTCCACCAAGCTTTCCGCGGAATTCCAGATGGGCGAAGCGGTCATGGTGATTACTGATGCCAAGGCAAACGAATACATCATGGCAGACGAAACCCTGACAGATCTTAGCGAAAAATACACTGGTCACGAAAATATCCGCGGCAACGGCTATTACTTGCGGCACACGGATTTTGCCACGAAGATCGACTATCCGGGAAATGTAGACCGCGACCTTTCCATTGGTCTGCGTGCACCGGTAAAGACTTCGGACAGCAAGGAAAAAATGCAGAAAACCTATGACGTGGCAGAAAAGGTACTTCTCCGCGTTATGGACGATCTGGACAACACCACGGAACCGGAGGACATTGTCACCACCGAACCTGCCGAAACGGCAGTTACTACCACCAAGGAGGACTAAATGATGCTGCGAATCGGAAACCACCTGCCCTCGTCCAAGGGCTATCTGGCAATGGGAAAACATGCTGTCAAGCTGGGGGCAACCACGTTTGCCTTTTTCACCCGCAATCCCAGAGGCGGCACGGCAAAGCCCATTGCGGAAAGCGATGTACAAGCATTTCTCGCCTTCGCTGCGGAACACGACATCGACCATTTGGTAGCACATGCTCCCTATACCATGAACCTCTGTTCCGCCAAGCCGGACATTCGGCAGTTCGGGCTGAACATGTTACAGGACGACATGAAACGCATGGAGTATACGCCGCACCAGTACTACAACTTCCACCCCGGCAGCCACACCGGACAGGGAGCAGAAGTCGGCATTGAACAGATCGCCGATGCCCTGAACCAGACGCTGACACCGAAGCAGACCACCACTGTCCTGCTGGAAACCATGGCGGGAAAGGGCAGCGAAGTGGGGCGTTCCTTTGAGGAGCTGCGTGCCATTCTCGACCGCGTTCAGCTGACCGAAAAAATGGGCGTTTGTCTGGACACCTGCCACATCTGGGACGCAGGCTATAATATTGCGGAAGATCTGGACGGCGTGTTGACCCAGTTTGACAAAGTCATTGGGCTGGACAAGCTGTACGCTGTGCACCTGAACGACAGCATGAATCCCTGCGGTGCCCACAAAGACCGGCACCAGAAGCTGGGGCAGGGCTATATTGGACTGGAAGCACTGGTGCGAGTGATCAACCACCCTGCCCTGAAACATCTGCCTTTCATTCTGGAAACGCCTAACGAGGACGACGGCTATGCCGCAGAGATTGCCTTGATGCGGGAGCGTGCGGAATGAGTGCGGAAAACAAGGGGAAATGGGGTGCACTGGCGGCGGCTTTGGTATTACTGCTGGGCGGTGGCACAGGCGGATTCTTTCTGGGAAAAGCCCAGACTCTGAAACAACAGCAACAAGTCATTGACGTGCAGGACTGCACCACCATTTATGCAACAATTTCTCAGATCAGCGGCGGAAAGGTTCGTGCTGACGGACTGGAAGTCAACGACATCAACGGACGGGGCAGCTTTTCGTTTACCCTGTCCGAGGATACGCCGATCACATGGCACCACACCAAGATTGCCCTCTCTGCCCTGCAAAAAGGGGACACCATTGCAATCACCTACACCGGTGACACAAAGGAAACCTCTCCGGTGCAGCTGGAACAGGTAGTCAAGGTGGAAGTGCTGAACGATACCATATAGACAGACTGGCTGGACGTTCCGCATAGATACCGCATGAAATCCTGTTGATTTCTGTACAACACCGACAAATTGCGACGTGTTTTTGTGGAAATATTTTCTCATTTTTTGCGAAATCTCTTGACGAATCGCAAAAAAAAGAGTATAATAAAAGTACAGGCGACACGGTACACCGATTGTGTGCAGGATACATTCTCAGATGTTGATGCATATGCTGAACAGTCTGCACACAGACTGTGGCACAAAGCCGGCAAACAGGCTTGTGCGGTGTTGCCTATGATACATGCGAAAGGAGTATGTGCCCTGTGGCACAGTAGATTGCAAGATGAAAAATATTTTATTTGCGGCTTCCGAATGCGTTCCCTTTATCAAAACCGGCGGGCTTGCCGATGTTGTAGGTGCACTGCCTAAAAGTCTGAATCACAACGAGTATGACGTTCGTGTTGTCATTCCCAACTACACTTGTATCCCGTGGGAATACCGCAGCCAGTTCCGCTATGTCAGCCATTTCTACATGGACTACGGCAGACATGTGGAAAATGTCCATGTTGGTATCATGGAATATGTCTATGAGGGCGTACACTTCTACTTCATCGACAACGAGTATTATTTCAAGTGTGACCGCCCCTACAGCGACTCCACCCAGTGGGATATTGAACGCTTCATTTTCTTCTCCAAGGCAGTTCTGGCAGCAATGCCTGTCATCGGATTCCACCCCGACATCATTCACTGCCACGACTGGCAGACAGGTATGATTCCGGTATTCCTCAAGAGCACATTTGCCACCCACAGCTTTTACTGGGGCACCAAGAGCATCATGACCATTCACAACCTGAAATTTCAGGGCGTATGGGACATTCGTCACTTTGTCTACAACACCAACCTGCCGGATTACATGTTCACACCGGATAAGCTGGAGTTCAAGAGCGATGCCAACATGCTCAAGGGCGGTCTGGTCTACGCAGACTACATCACGACCGTCAGCGAAACCTATGCCGAAGAAATCAAGACCCCCTATTACGGCGAACAGCTGGACGGTCTGCTCTGTGCACGCTCCCGTTCGCTCCGCGGTATCCTGAACGGCATTGACTACGAGGTCTACAATCCCCAGACCGACAAAAAGATCGATGTACACTATTCCGTCAAGGACGCTGTGGAAAAGAAAAAGCAGGCAAAGCTGGCTCTCCAGAAAGAACTGGGGCTGCCGGAGGACGAGAACAAGTTCATGATCGCGATTATTTCCCGTCTGACCGACCAGAAGGGTCTGGACCTGGTAGACTGGATCGCCGACCGCATTACCGACGAGTTCACCCAGTTTGTCATCATCGGCACCGGTGAAGCACGATATGAGAACATGTTCCGGTACTATCAGAACAAGTATCCGGATCGGGTTTCTGCAAACATTTTCTATTCCGATCCGCTGGCACACAAGCTGTATGCTGCGGCAGATGCAATGCTGGTTCCGTCACGGTTTGAGCCCTGTGGTCTGACCCAGCTGATCTCGCTCCGCTATGGTACTGTGCCCATTGTACGGGAAACCGGCGGACTGAAAGACACCGTCGTACCCTATAACGAATACGAAAAGACTGGCACCGGCTTCACATTTGCCCATTACAATGCAGACGATCTGCTGTATACCATCAACTATGCGAAGAAGATCTACTTCGACCACCGCGAGGATTGGAACGACATTCTCTGCCGCGGCATGGAACAGGATTTCTCGTGGGGCAGTTCTGCATTGCAGTATCAGGGCATGTACGACTGGATTCTGCGGGGCATGCAGGATTAAAAGAATATCAAAGGCAATACCGCACAAAAAATCCCCTGACAGACAAGGGGCATGAAATATGTACTATATAAAAGAGAGGACAGACCGGTTGATGGTTGTCCTCTCTTTTGCGTTTGAAGTTTTGACTTGCCCGAAAATAGCAAGCGGCATTTGCTCGTTGTGATGCACTTTCTTTTTGGAAAAGATTAGATTGATTCAGACAGCAATTTTGCTTTCCGATCATCATGACCATAAACGGAAATAACCGCCCCTAAGCTACCAACTTGGACGGTTATTTCTAAAATAATCTTACCTTGGGAGCAGACCGTCTACTGGTATGCCCTCTCTTTACTTTTATTATACGCCAGAATGCCGCATTTGTCAAGGGCTTTTTTTGCTGGGAAATGCAACAGAGGGCATTCCCCCGATACACAACAAACACACCGCATGTGTTTTCCGAAAAAACGGAAACCATGCGGTGTGTGTTATCTTTACGCTTTTGCTTCTGCAATCATATGCAGGAAATAGTCATGCACGCGGGTGTCTGCTGTCAGTTCGGGGTGGAACGCTGTGACCAGCTGGTTTCCCTCTCTGGCGGCAACGATCTTGCCCTCTACCTCTGCCAGAACCTCTGTCGTGCCGGAAACTGCGGTGATGTACGGGGCACGGATAAAGACCATGGGAACTTCTCCCACGCCCTTCATTTCTGCCGTCACTGCGAAACTGCCCAGCTGTCTGCCGTAGGCGTTCCGCCGAGCCGCAATGTCCATTGTCCCCAGCTGCACCTTGCCGCCCTCTGCTTCTTTTGCCAGCAGAATCAGACCGGCACAGGTGCCGAATACCGGCAGACCGTTCTCGATGCGGCTGCGAACTTCGTCATAACAGTCCAGTTCTTTCAGCAGCTTTCCCATGACGGTGCTTTCCCCGCCGGGAATGATCAACCCGTCCATCGGCTGTTCCAAGTCCCGCTTCTGCCGGATCTCAAAGCTTTCTGCTCCCAGTTTCTCCAGAATCATGCGGTGCTCTGCAAATGCACCTTGCAGTGCCAGAATTCCGATTCGCATTACTTACCACGCTCCGCCATCAGCAGGGAGATCTCCTGCTCGTTAATGCCGACCATTGCTTCGCCCAGATCGGTGGACAGTTCTGCCAGCATCTTAGCATCCTGATAGTTGGTGACAGCCTTGACAATCGCTGCGGCACGCTTTGCCGGATCGCCGGACTTAAAGATACCCGAACCAACGAATACGCCCTCTGCACCCAGCTGCATCATCAGAGCCGCGTCTGCCGGAGTAGCCACACCGCCTGCTGCAAAGTTTACTACCGGCAGCTTGCCGTTGTCGTGGACGAACTGCACCAGATCATACGGCACACGCAGTTCCTTGGCAGCGTCGAACAGTTCATCTTCTGCCATAGACTGAAGACGGCGGATCTCTGCCTGCATCATACGCATATGGCGGACAGCCTGAACCACGTCACCAGTACCCGGTTCACCCTTGGTACGGATCATGGAAGCACCCTCGTTGATACGACGCAGAGCCTCGCCCAGATCCTTTGCACCGCAGACAAACGGCACATCGAACTTGGTCTTGTCGATGTGGTACTTGTCATCTGCCGGAGAGAGCACTTCACTCTCGTCGATATAGTCGATCTCGATCGCCTGCAGGATCTGTGCTTCTGCGAAATGACCGATACGGCACTTTGCCATAACCGGAATGCTGACAGCTTCCTGAATGCCGCGGATCATTTTCGGATCACTCATACGGGACACACCGCCGGCTGCACGAATGTCTGCCGGAATGCGTTCCAGAGCCATAACAGCACAGGCACCGGCTGCTTCGGCAATCTTTGCCTGTTCCGGTGTGGTAACGTCCATAATGACACCGCCCTTGAGCATCTGTGCCAGATTTTTATTCAGTTCATAACGACTTCCCATGATGATTCCTCCACAGAATAGTAGTTTGCTCCGGCTGGTACCGGAGAGATTATCTTCAGGAAACACTGAATAAAGCTCACCTGACGGCTTTGCACGCAATCTGCCGAAAAATCTGACTATGCATCTTACGCACAAGCTTTATTCAGTGTTTCCTTCACTATACCACAATTCTGGCATTGCTGCAATTGCCAGTTTTTCATTTTTTTTGCATACCAGATGAGGGAATGTTTCGGTTTCCATGACACAGCTCACCCATGAAAACAAAAACAGCCGTTCCAGGTGAAACCTAGAACGACTATCTTTTACAGAGCCTACAGTTTGTTCTGAACACTCAATATTTTCCTGCAACCAGATCTGCAAAGGAAATGGTTTTTCCGATGCCGGCATATGCACAATACAGCATCAGATAAAATGCATCTGTGGAATCGACAAGTCCGTTACCGTCAATATCGCATGCCGCAGGTTCTACATTTTCCGGCACTGCCACACCGGCGGACTTCGAAGCAACGTAATACATCAGATAAAACACGTCTGTGGTATCGATCGCACCGCTGCCGTCGGTATCTCCGGTCACAAACGGACGATACAGCAGAGAGATGTCACGGGATACCTGCAAATTGCCCTCCGCAGTGACTTCCGCAGTCGGTTCTGAAGCGGACACCGGTTCCGTCATCTGCTCCGGAAACGAAACCGCATATGTATACGTGCTGTTTCCGCTGACAGATGCTTCCATGTGGGGGTCTGCGATCAGCACGCTGTCGTCCTCGAATATGGCTCCGTCTGTATCCGGTTCGCTGACGGAAACGTGATACACGGAGTTATAAATGCAGGTCAGGGACGGCGATGTATAAGTATGCGGAAATTCCGCCGGATTCTGCGGGCATTCGCAGTAGTCCACCAGCAGCACATACGCTGTTATGTCGGCATCTTCTGCCGGCGACAGGTTCATATCATAATAGGTCGGTGTGCCCTCCGGTGTGAACTTCTGCACGGTCACATGCACCGGATAGTCCTGTACTTCCACCACAATTCTGCCGGTGATCTGGCTGTCCGGCACCGGTTTCGGCACATCGGTAGTCAGGGCGGCACTCTTTGCACATTCCACCGTCTTTTTCACAGGGGCATCGGTTTCTTCTGCCGAAGCAGCCCACAGAGTTCCCAGCATCGTGCCGCACAGCACCGATGCCGTCAGTCCGGCAAACAGTTTTTGCAACATGATCTTCCCTCCTTAATACGGCATAGTGAACTGTCCCACACGCCACGAGCCGTCCTCCAGCACCAGCGTGAACGTGTCCTCCTTGGTAGAGGCAGAGCCGTCTTCGGGATCTTCATAGCTGGAAGTGACTGCAAAGGTCAGCTGGCTGGAGGTGCTGGCGGTGAGAGCCGTTACCGCAGACGATACATAAGAAATATCGGCTCCGCGGTCACCCATTCTGCCGTACAGCTTATCATCGGACATTTCCAGCATGCCGTCAAAGTCCGAAGCGTGAGCAGACTTGGCAAACACGGTGTAGTACGGTGCTTCAGCATCTTCCAGCGTGTCACAGCTGGTGATCCGCACGTAGTCATCGGCAATGGTGTCCTCAGTATCATACGTAAAGCCGCTGCTGGAGCAGAGATAGGTGTAATAGGTCTGTGCAGCCTTTTCGTACATCTGCTGAGCCTGTGCCACCCATTCGCTTTCTGTCATGCCGGTATCCCCGACTGTCCCCTGAGAGGCGGCTGCCTCTGCGGTAACTGCGGCAGTGGTTTCAGTGGTGTCGGCAGTTTCTCCGGCAGCTGTCGTGTCAATGGTTTCGGTGTCCTCTGCCGCGGTTTCCGTTTCTGCCGGCTGAGTTTCTGCTGCTTCTTCGGAAGCCGTTGTTTCTGCGGTCATATTTACCGGTGTCTGGCTGTCACCATTGCCGGAAACATCTGTGCATCCTACCATAAGGGCTGCCAGTGCACAAAAAGCGGTACAGGCAGCGAGCATTTTTTTCTGCATGAAGTTCGAACTCCTTTCTTGCAGGGACGGTTTCCCCTTGGGGCAACTAATATAAAATATAAAATCGCCCCCAATCTTTCGACTGTGTAACTTCTATTATAACACATCTTTTTCAAAAAGGCAATGCTTTTTCTGCAATTTTCCGGAGAGAATAAAGGCAATACCGCACAGAAATTCCGAATCTCACTGTGTTGATGCGATTTTCCGGTAAAGCCAAAAAAGCACGCAATCTCTACAGACCGCGTGCAAATTCTTGGAGCTGTTAACCAGATTCGAACTGGTGACCTC
>ERZ773193.4641-NODE-4641-length-10769-cov-31.613776_pt1 | contig 10769 bp, 10 predicted proteins | sample MGYA00511110_ERZ773193 | MGnify/ENA primary metagenome ERZ773193 (study PRJEB29015, sample SAMEA2737784) | human gut metagenome | biome: human gut; feature: human-associated habitat; material: faeces | place: China | collected 2012 ...
GTTAAATCTTGTTTCGCTCAGCACGCAATCGCTTGCGTCCTGTGTGAATTACTTTTGTTTGGAATTGTTTACCGTGTTTTTCCAACACGAAAATAGGTTCCGTTACAAGTTCTTTCGATATTGTTCAATTTTCAAGGTCCTGTGCGCCTCAGCCTTGCGGCTGACAGCTTATTTATTTTATCACTTTCGTGATAAATTGTCAAGCATTTTTTTGAGAAGCTTTTGAAGTTTTCTGAACTTGGAGCGCTTCAGGTTTCTCGGTATCAGCCGGAACTTTTCAGCGTCTATTGGTTCTTTTCAAGGGCTTCCTGCTGAGGCTTCAGAAGTCATTCTTTTGTCTCAGCGCTTGGCGCTCAAGTATAATACCACACCCCGGGACAGTTGTCAACACTTTTTGACATCTTTTTTCCAATTTCTTTGCGCGGGGGTAAATGCTCCTGTTTTTCTCCTATTATAATAACCTCCTTTTCTTGACAAGGCGGCGGGTAGAACGTATTATGAAGTCATCCCAGCATCCTGTATGATATAGCTATACTTATTATATAAAGGAGAAGCACCATGTCCTGTGTCAACATCCGCGGCTGCCGCATCGGGGAGGGCCGCCCCAAGGTCATTCTGCCCATTGTGGAGCGCACCGAAGCCGCTATTTTGGAAAAGGCCGTGCAGTTTTCAACGTTGTCGGCCGATTGTGTGGAATGGCGGGCAGACTGGTTCGAGGGCTTTCAATCCCCCGCTGCCATTGCCCGCTGCGTACAGAAACTGCGGGTCGCCCTGCGGGACAAGCTTCTGCTGGTGACCTTCCGTACCAAGGCAGAGGGCGGCGAGCAAGCGCTCTCCCATAAGGAATACCTTGCCTTTCTGCATCTGATCCTCGATACCGACTGCGCCGACCTGCTGGACATCGAGTTCTTCACCGCCGGGGCAGACCTGCCCAAGCTGGTGGAGCAAGCACATTCCGCCGGAGTCGCAGTGGTGTGTTCCAGCCACGATTTTGCCAAGACCCCGCCCCGGGCAGAGCTCGTCTCCCGCATGGTGCAGATGCAGCAGGCCGGAGCCGACCTGCCCAAGCTGGCTGTAATGCCCCGGTGCCGCAGCGATGTGCTGGAGCTGCTGGCCGCCACCGCTGAGATGGCAGACCTTCACCCGGAAACACCGGTCATTACCATGAGCATGGGGGCGCTGGGCGCGGTGAGCCGTCTGGCTGGGGAGACCTTTGGTTCTGCCATGACCTTTGCCAACCCCGGGCAGGCAAGTGCCCCGGGGCAAGTCTCGCTGGACATCGTAAATGAAGTGCTGAATGCACTGCATTTGTAACCAACAAATCGGAATTTTCTCAGGAGGCTATAAAAATATGATTGGAAGAATTTATCATGTTGGATTGACCGTTTCTGATTTGGATCGCTCGATTGCTTTCTACAGAGACATCCTTGGACTTGAATTTCAAGGAGAAATTTTTATGGAAGGCGAAGAAACAGATAAAATGTTTCGCAAGTCGAATTGCAAAGCAAGGGTCGCTTATTTGAACGGTTCTAAGGCTATTGAAACGCCACCGGTCGAGCTGATTCAGTTCGTAGATAGCGAGATCCATAAAGAACAATCAGACTTGTTTACGACATCCATCTCGGAAGTATGTTTCTATACGGATGACATTGATTCTGTCTATAATATCCTTATCGAAAATCATGTGGAGTGCTTATCTGAACCGCAGTATTTCGACTTTAGAGCAAATGGATTTGGGGAGAGCCGAGCTTTTTATTTCAGAGACCCGGATGGCATTATCCTTGAAATGATGCAGCCTCTTTGATAAGAAATTATAGGTATAGGAAATTGCCAACTTCCAGTTTGTCGCACATCCTGCCTAAAACACAAACCGGAACGATCTTCCCTTTTTCGGGTGGATCGTTCCGGTTTTTATGTTATATTGAAAATCGTTTTATGCCAGCTTGGCTTCCAGACGCTCGCGGATGGCCTTGATAAAGCCCTCGCTGTCTACGGCGGTGGGGGTGATGCCCTCTGCCAGACCGCACAGGTCCTTGGTCATGATGCCCTCGTTCAGGGTCTGCAGGCTTGCGGCCTCCAGTGCCTCGCCAAAGTGCACCAGCTCCGGCAGGTTATCCAGCTCGCCGCGCTTCTTGAAGGCGCCGGACCACGCAAAGATAGTAGCCATGGGGTTGGTGGAGGTCTTTTCGCCCTTCAGATACTTATAATAATGGCGGGTGACGGTGCCGTGGGCGGCCTCGTACTCGTACTTGCCGTCCGGGCTGACCAGCACACTGGTCATCATGGCCAGCGAACCAAAGGCGGTAGAGACCATATCGCTCATCACATCGCCGTCGTAGTTTTTGCACGCCCAGACAAAGCCGCCCTCGCTGCGGATGACGCGCGCCACGATATCGTCGATCAGGCTGTAAAAATAGGCGATGCCGGCAGCTTCAAACTTTTCCTTGTACTCGGCATCGTAAGTCTCCTGGAAGATATCCTTGAAGGTGTGGTCGTACTTCTTGGAGATGGTATCCTTTGCGCCGAACCACAGATCCTGCTTCACGTCCAGTGCATAGTTGAAGCAGCTGCGGGCAAAGCTGCGGATGGAATCGTCCTTGTTGTACTGACCCTGCAGCACACCGGCACCCTCAAAGTCAAAGACGGTGGCGCGCTGCTGGCTGCCGTCTGCGCCGGTGAACACCAGCTCGGCCTTGCCCGCACCGGGAATGCGGAACTCGGTGCACTTATACACATCGCCGTAGGCGTGGCGGGCGATGGTGATGGGCTTTTTCCAGTTCTTAACCACCGGCTGGATGCTGTCGATCATAATGGGTGCGCGGAACACGGTGCCGTCCAGCACAGCGCGGATGGTGCCGTTGGGGCTCTTCCACATCTCGTGCAGCTTGTACTCCTCCACGCGCTGAGCGTTGGGGGTGATGGTGGCGCACTTGACCGACACACCATACTTCTTGTTGGCGAGGGCGGCATCCATGGTCACCTGATCTGCGGTGGCATCGCGGTTGGGCAAGCCCAGATCGTAGTACTCGGTCTTGAGGTCCACAAAGGGGAGGATCAGCTCGTCCTTGATCATCTTCCACAAAATGCGGGTCATCTCGTCGCCGTCCATCTCCACCAGCGGGGTCGTCATCTTGATCTTTTCCATAGCAGGTTTCCCTTTCCTCTATCGGTTGTGTATTTTATGCCCCATGCAGGGGCGTTCCGGTTACTTGCGGTAGGCGGCTGCCAGCTTTTCAAAGGCGGGCAGGCTGCGCTTTACCTTTTCGGTGTCGATGCAGTAGGCAAGGCGCACATAGCCCTTTACCCCAAAGCTGTCGCTGGGCACCAGCAGCAGATCAAATTCCCGGGCTTTCTGGCAGAAGGCGTTGGCGTCCTCTTCCAGTGCCTTGGGGAAGATATAGAAGGTGCCGCCCGGGCGCTCCACTTCAAAGCCCAGCGCGGTGAGTTTTTCATACAACAGTTCCATGTTGGTCTGGTAGACCGAAAGGTCGCTGGTCACCTTCTGGCAGCGGCTGACCGCCCGCTGGATGATGCTGGGCGGGCAGTTGTGGCCGGTAAAGCGGGAGATCTGGCTCATCATGTCCACAAGGATGTCCTCGCCCTCGCACCCCGGGCGCACTGCCACATAACCCAGACGCTCGCCGGGCAGGCTCAGGCTCTTGGAGTAGGAGAAGCAGGTCAGGGTGTGGGGGTAGAACGCCGCCGGGTAAGGCACGGTCTTGCCGTCAAACACGATATCCCGGTAGGGTTCGTCACTGACCAAGAAGATATTGTGGCCGTACTGGGCGCTTTTTTCGGTCAAAATCGCCGCCATGCGGGTCAGGGTATCGGCAGAGTAGACCACACCGGTGGGGTTATTGGGCGTGTTGATGAGCACACAGGTGACCTTTTCGGTCAGCATCTGTGCAAAGGCATCCAGATTGGGCTGGAAGGTGGGTGCCTGCGGCGGCACCACCCGCAGCACCGCGCCGGTGCCTGCCACATAGGGGCCGTACTCCGGGAAGTAAGGCGCAAAGGTCAGCACCTCGTCCCCGGGCTGGGTCACCGCCCGGATGGCGTGGGCGATAGCACCCGCCGCGCCGGTGGTGGGGAAGATGTGCTTTTGCGCGTAGGGCAGGCCGAAGGTCTCGGTCAGATGCGCCGCCACTGCGGTGCGGAAGCCCGGGTCGCCCTGACTGGGGCAATAGCCGTGCAGGCTTACCGGCTCTTCCTGTGCCAGCAGGGTCTGCATGGCTTCGGTGAACTCCGGCGGGCAGGGCACGCTGGGGTTGCCCAGTGAATAATCGAACACATTCTCACTGCCGATCTGGGCAGCGCGCTGTCTGCCATACATGAAGGTCTCGCGGATGACGCTTTTGTTGTTCAGCATGGCGCGGTAGGTCTCGTTCAGCATACTACTTTCCCTCTGCTTTCCTTATATCTGCACAGAGCCTGTGCGGGGCGGCTCCCCCTCATTTATGAGCCGCAGCCGTATAGCTTTGTTCCAGCTTGATGATGCAGTTATAGGTGGGATCCTGCTCTTTGATAAACTGCTCCATCTGGGTCAGCAGTTCCACCTTGTCCCCGGCATAGCCCGCAGGGAGCACCAGATCAAAAAGCACATTGGTGTGGGTCTTGCCCGGCACAATGCGCAGGTCGTGCAGTGAGAGCGCCGGGTCCAGCTGGCGCAGCTTTTCGGTCAGGCGGCTGCGCAACACCCCCACGGCGGCGTCCGAGGTGACGATGGGGTCATAGTGGATGGTCACCATCAGATGGTCGTGCTTCATAAAGTCCCGCTCGATGTTGTCGATCAGGTCGTGCGCCTCCAGCGGGTCCTGCTCGGCGGGCAGCTCCACATGGATGGAGGCAAACTGGTGGCCGGGGCCGTAGTCGTGCACCATCAGGTCATGTACGCCCAGCACGCCGGGATAACCCATCACGGTCTGTTCGATATGCTCCACCAGATCCTCGCTGGGGCTTTCGCCCAGCAGCGGGCTCAGGGTATCCATCACCAGCCCCCAGCCGGAGATCAGGATGAACACCGCCACGCCCACGCCCATCAGGCCGTCCAGCACGTCCCAGCCGGTCACCCGGCAGAGGATGGCAGCCACCAGCACGGCAGCGGTGCTCAGCACGTCGTTGCGGCTGTCGGCGGCAGTGGCGATGAGGGTCTCGGAGGAAATGATACGTCCGATGGCGCGGTTGAAGCTGCTCATCCACAGCTTGACCAGAATGGACACCACCAGCACCGCCACGGTCAGCCAGCCGAACTGCACCGGGGTGGGGTGCAGCACCTTGGTGGCCGATTCCTTCAGCAGGGAGAAGCCGATGCCCAGAATGGTCACGCTGACCACCAGCCCGGCAAGATACTCAAAGCGGGCGTGGCCGTAGGGATGCTCGGCATCCGGTGCCTTGGCAGCCAGCTTGAAGCCCACCAGACTGACGATATTGGAGGAGGCATCCGAAAGGTTATTCAGCGCATCGGCAGTGATGGCGATAGAGCCGAACAGGGTGCCCACCACAAATTTGCCCAGACAGAGCAGGATATTGCACACCATGCCCACCACACTAGCCAGATTGCCGTAGGCGGCACGGACACGGGGATCCTGCGGAGAATTGGGACGGCGTATAAACAGACGAATCAAAAGCTGCGTCATAAAAGCTCCTTTCAGGCTGCGCATTTTCAGCGCACCCAATGTCCTTCTAGTATAGCATTTTACTTTATGGTTTTAAAGGCGTTTCAAAAATTTCATCCCATTACGCCGGATATCAAACCGGGCTGCAGCACAAAAAGCCCCGGCGGCCATGCGGTCGCCGGGGCTTTTCGGAGATTTTGGGACTGTCTGTTCACAGTCTCTTGTAATTAAGGAGGAGCGCTCAGGTTTTTATCACAGGATCGGGCTTTCAAGGTCGCCGGTATCGGCAATGCCGTGCTTCTCGGCGTAGCCGGTCAGCATCAGGGTCAGCGCGCCGTCACCGGTCACGTTGCAGGCAGTGCCGAAGCTGTCCTGCAGGGCGAAGATAGCCAGCATCAGAGCAGTACCGGCGTTGTCGAACATCAGGACGCCGGTGATCAGACCCAGAGAAGCCATGACAGTGCCGCCGGGCACGCCGGGTGCGCCGATAGCGAAGATGCCGAGCAGCAGGCAGAACAGGATCATGGTGCCGACGCTGGGCAGCTTGCCGTACAGGATCTTGGAAACGGTCATGCAGAAGAACACCTCAGTCAGCACAGAGCCGCACAGGTGGATGTTTGCAAACAGGGGGATGCCGAAGCTGACCATGTCCTTACGCAGGACCTTGCTCTTGCGGGCGCTCTCCAGCGCCACACCCAGCGTAGCAGCACTGGACATGGTACCGACAGCGGTCAGGTAAGCGGGGCCGTAGTGACGCAGCACTTCCCAAGGATTCTTGCCGGAGTAAGCACCGGCCAGCAGGTACAGCACAGCCAGCCAGATGTAGTGACCGGCCATAACGATGACGATGATCTGCAGGAAGGCGGGCAGCTGATGGGTGATGGTGCCCTCGTAGCTCAGGCCGCAGAAGGTGGCGGCAATGTAGAAGGGCAGCACGGGGATGATGACCTTGCTCACGATGTCCAGCACGATGTTCTGGAACTCGGCCAAAAAGTCGCAGGTCAGCTTGCTGTTGGTCCAGGTGGCAGCCAGACCCACCAGAACGCTCAGCACCAGAGCGCTCATGACGCTCATAATCTGGGGAATGTTCAGTTCAAAAACGACGCCCGGCAGCTCGCGCAGACCGGCAACATTGTTGTCGATGGACAGGTGAGGGATCAGGCCGTAGCCGGCGCCCATGCTCATGAAGGCTGCGCAGACAGAGGACACATAGGCGATGACGATGGCCACTGCCAGCAGACGGGAGGCGTTTTTGCCCAGCTTCGTGATGGACGGGGCAATGAAGCCAATGATGATCAGCGGCACACAGAAGGTGATGAGCTGACCCATGATGTACTGCAGGGTCACCACAACGCCCATGGTGCTCTCGTTGAACAGCTGGCCAAGAATGATACCAACAAAAATGCCCAGCAAAAGCCGGAAGGGCAGACTATCGAATAGCTTTTTCATAACTTTAGTACCTCTTTCTTTTTGCCCCGGAAAGGGGCTGGGTGGGGAGACTTATTCCGTCTCCGGGAGGTGTTTGTTCAGCATCAGATCAAGGATCACGCTGTCGCTGGTGCCGTGGGTGCTCAGGGTGGCAAAGTTGTCCAGCGTATATTCCACATTGTGCTCCACGATGCCATCGGTGCTCTGCACCCGCACGCCGCGCACGCCCATGGCAGCTGCCTGACAGGCGGCGTTGACGCAGGTGGAGATCTTCAGTGCGCAGTCGGCCTTTGCGCCGTCGCATACCATGCCGGTGACGTTGCCTACCATGTTCTGGATGGTGCAGCATACCTCGTGGTAGCCGCCGCCCAGCAGATAGGCAATGCCGCAGGCTGCGCCGGTGGCAGCAACCGTTGCACCACAAAGGTTGCTCAGGCGGCCAAACTTGGCCTTGATGCGGATCGCGATCAGGTTGGAAAGGGTCACGGCGCGGAGCATCTTCTCCTCGTCGATGTCCAGCCAGCGGGCAGTTGCCACAACAGGCATGGTAGCCGTGATGCCCTGATTGCCGCTGCCGGAGTTTGCCACCACCGAGACCGGTGCGCCTGCCATACGGGCGTCCGCACCGGCAGAAGCGATGACCATGGCGTTGGTGGTCAGGTCGCGGGTCATCAGACCCTTGCGGCAGTTCAGTTCCAGATTGCGGCCAATGGCAAGGCCGTATTCCTTGGAAAGACCCTCGTTGCTGATGGTCGTGTTCACCTGTACGGCGCTGCGGATGATGTCGATGGGGTCGTGCAGGGGGTCCAGCTCTTCAGTGCAGTAATCCCAGATGGAGCGGACGGTCAGAAATTCTGCGATCTGCTCCGGGGTCACCACATCGCTATCCCCTGCTGCGGCGGGGTCGGTGTGCTGCTTGTCCAGCGTCGCCACGCCATCCTGCTCCACCAGCACCACGTTGGTGTGCAAATCGCGCACCACCGCGCGTCCGGTGTGGCCGTCAGAAGTTACAAGCACTTCAACATAGAGCTTCTGCGGCACCTGTGCCACCTCTACCTTGACCTTGCCTGCCTTGACAAGGGCTGCGGCTTCCTCCATCTGCTCCCGGGGCACATAGTTCATGACCTCCAGCAGGTGGACGGGGTCGCCGCCTACGGCACCAATGGCGGCGGCGTAATCCATGCCCTGATACGAGGTGCCCGGAATGCCTGCCGACATGGCGTTTTTGATAATGTTGATGCTGGCGCGGACGGTCACGGCCTCTACCCGTGTGCCGCCCGCCTTGCGGAGTGCTGCGCCCGCCTCTGCGGCGGTGAGAGCGACTGCGCCGGGCTCCGTACAGCCGGTGGCCAGCTCCATCTCACTGTTCAGGATGCGAACGAACATCTGTTTATCCATTTGGTTCACCGTTTCTTTTCTTCCCGTGCGGGGGAACTTACTTTACAGCAATGCACTCGATCTCCAGCGGAGCGTCCTTGGGCAGCTTGCCCACCTGCACCGCGCTGCGCGCGGGGTAGGGCTGCGCAAAGTACTCACCGTACACCTTGTTCATCTCTGCAAAATCGTTGATGTCCGCCAGAAACACCGTGGTCTTGACCACATTGGCCAGCGTCATCTCCTGCTGTGCCAGAATGGCCTGAATGTTCTTGAGGGACTGTGCAGTCTGGGCGGCGATGCCTTCCGGGATCAGGCCGGTGGCCGGATCAATGGGCAGCTGCCCGGATACATAGACGGTCTGCCCTGTAGCGATGCCCTGCGAATAGGGGCCGATGGCAGCGGGAGCATTGGGGGTAACGATCACCTGTTTCATCCGATTTTCTCCTTTTCCATTTATCGGGGAGGGCTGTTCTCCCCTTGTTGACACTATCCTAACGCACTGAGAATATTTTGTCAATAATATTTTCTTACCATGAGAATAAATTGTCGCGCATGACAAAAAGTCCCGATAAATGTCATCACTTTGACGAAACAATGGATACAACGCACCTTTTTATTGTAAAAAACTGTCATTTCTGCTATGATAGCGATAGAGCACGCGTGAGAATTTTTTCTCACGCGCTCCAGCAGTACAAAAGAGGTGAACGGGATGGATGCAAGACTTGAGCCTTATCGCGTAGTGGTATCTTTTCTGGGGGAGGCGCTGGGTCCAGACTACGAGGTAGTTCTGCACGACCTTACCAGTGAGGACGGCACCATTGTTGCCATCGTCAATAACCACATCAGCGGACGCACCGAGGGTGCGCCCCTTTCCAACATGGCGCTGCGCTTCATTCAGGAGCGGATGTATGAAAAGCAGGATTATCTGGCGGGCTATCAGGGCGCTTCGCAGGCTAAGGGGCGGCTGCGCTCCTCCACCATGTTCATCAAGGACAACGGTCAGCTCATCGGGATGCTCTGCATCAACTTTGACGCCGGCAAGTACAGCCGCATCGCGCAGGAGCTGCTTGCCCTTTGCGGGGCACACACCGAGCCTTCCTCCACCGGCATCGGGGTGGAGAACTTTGTCAGTTCCCTGCCGGATGCCGTGCAGAATGCCATTGCCGAGGTGACTGGCAGTGCCGGGCTGCCGCCCGACCGGCTGACCATGGAAGAAAAGATCCGCATCGTGGAGTCCTTGCACCATGCGGGCATCTTTTATATGAAGGGCGCCGTCAGCGAGGTCGCCGCCCAGCTAGGCTCCTCGGAGGCCACCATCTACCGCTACCTGAGCAAGCTGAAGTGAGCTGTGAACGAACTGTTTCCTGAAAAAGAAATCGCCCACTTGAGCGAAGAGGGGCAGTATCTTTGTGCCAACGAGGGGATTCCACAGTACGAAGACACTGCTTGCCACTGCTATGAACGCCTTTTGAATTGCAAAATGATTTTTCAGTTGCTATACTGGGCTTATCAAAGTTTTTTCGGGAGGATGCCGCAGTGACTGCACAGATAATGCAAATCGGGAACAAACCTTGCCGCATTTACGGCGAAGCCCATGCAGAACACCTACTGCTCCAAATGACTGGCGAACACGAGCTGCAAAGCATGGACAGCGAGGTTGCCGCTATTGCACAGAGTGCGCACCACTTTCTGTTTGCGGCCATTCCGGTGGAAAGCTGGAACGATGCACTTTCTCCGTGGAAGTCTCCTGCCGTGTGGGGGAAGCAAGGCTTTGGAGGCAATGCTGCGGAAACCCTGCGCTTTCTGACAGAACAGGTCATTCCCACACTGGAGCAGCAGTTTCCTCTCCCGGAAAACGTCAAAATCATTCTGGGCGGCTACTCACTGGCCGGACTGTTTGCTTTGTGGGCGTCCACCCAGACTGATCTGTTCTACGGTATCGCTGCCGCCTCGCCCTCTGTGTGGTTTCCGGACTGGATGGAGTTTGAACAGCAGCACCCGATACAGGCACAGCGCGTTTATCTAAGCCTTGGCGACAAGGAAGAGCGCACGAAAAACGCTGTCATGGCTGCGGTAGGTGATAACATCCGCACCCTGCACAGCCAGCTTACAGCGCGTGGAGTAGACTGCACCCTTGAATGGAACAGCGGCGGGCATTTCAAAGACGCTGACCTGCGCACGGCGAAAGCCTTTCGGTGGGTGATGGAGGAAAGTCGATGAATATTTTGGTCGATGCAGACGGCTGCCCTGTGGTCGATCTGACTTTGCAGATTGCAAAGCGGTTCGGCGTTCCGGTCATCATCCTGTGCGACACCGCTCACCAGATTGAGCGGGAAGGTGCGCAGACGC
>ERZ773193.4645-NODE-4645-length-10762-cov-4.634445_pt1 | contig 10762 bp, 9 predicted proteins | sample MGYA00511110_ERZ773193 | MGnify/ENA primary metagenome ERZ773193 (study PRJEB29015, sample SAMEA2737784) | human gut metagenome | biome: human gut; feature: human-associated habitat; material: faeces | place: China | collected 2012 ...
ATATCATGCGACGGATACGAGTTAGATGCCGACAATGGACAAACCCGAAGCATCCACATAATTATGACAAGGTGTTGTTACCCTCGTCACTTATTTGACTAAGAGTCACGTTGGCATATGATTGCATGGTCATCTTTCTCGATGCGAACATGTATTCAGAATAGTATCCTCTTTTATTCGCTGAATAAGCTATCTGATATTCATATTGTTTAACGTTCTTATCGGAATACAACCTGCATATTTGAGGCGCTTTGTCATAAGTGAGTATCCAGTTCCAATCCGGCTCAGCGACGAGGCGCTTCGCAACCAGAGAGTGGATGGTTTCGGTTGCATATGAATTATAAAGATTCCGTCCCTGCACATAGTAAGGAGGATCCGCAAATATGAGACTGTTCTTCATATCGCAGAATTTGCCATCAGAAAGCAATTTGAAGAAATGGCTGGCCTCTAGGTTGCTAACAGTGATTCTCTCTTTTTCCGCTGCTATTCGCTCTATCCTCTTCTTGAGTGTGCTTTTGTTAAATCGAGAAGAAATGTTGTATTTCCCGTCTTGGGCGGCACCTCCTATCGGCCCACCTTTGATGACACCACTTACGTTCATGCGATTAAGCATGAAGAAGTCGAATCCTTTCCGTCGAATATCCGAATAATGGTTGAAATCGTATCTTTTCCTGATAGCCTTCCAGTATTCCGAGTACTTCGAAGATTGAGCCGTGGGCTTTTCATCCGAATAGTCAAAGGGGACGCGGTCGATTTCACGTAGCAGATATTCGGGTTCGTTGACAAGAGAATACCAAAACGAATATACGCCGTCATCAAGGTCGTTGATAATAACTGCATCTACACGACCCGACAACAAAAGATTGATAGCAACGCCTGCTCCGCCTGCAAAAGGCTCGATATAGGTTCCGGTTATATGGTTAGTCTCCAACACGTTTGCCACGAAACGTGTGATTTTGCCTTTCCCGCCGGGGTATCGCAACGGGGTATTGGAACCATTTGTCAGCTTACTTTGCGCCATAAACATGAATGATATTAGAAGATTCCCATTTTGGCCAGTTCGTTCGAGTCATACACCCTGTTTTTTGAACTGCACATATTGCTGACAGAGCATAGCAAACAATACCGCATCATTCGACAGCCTCATGATGGTATCTATGTCGTAATCCTTCATAGACTTGTGCGACCCAAGCGATGAGTATTCAACGGACTCGCCGAAATCGGTATTTTCGATTACATTATGAGCCTCTTGGTAGGTGTCGAATACAATCCTCCCGGCCTGCAGATAGTCTTGGAATTTGTTGTTTTTAAACAGGCTATGGACATATGAGACGTTCTCTTTATGCTTTGCGCTGACCCCTGTGTTGGGAAGATGAATCTCATTGCAGGATTTGTCCAATGCAAGAAGGGACAGTTCGAAGATTACACGTATCGCCGGCGCAATCAAGAATGCTTTCGCCCATCTTTTGGTGCTGTCGTCCTCCAGTACTCCATATGCGTTCAAAGCGGAAAGCATAAAGTTCGTGTCTTCGAATTCCGGCGCGTCGGTCATCCATTCCGGATTGTTGTACATCGCACCAAGGTGCCGGTCTCGATTTGTGGCGAACTTGCTGGCAAAATCATGATTGAGGCGTTTCGCGGCAAGTCTTGGCGACCTGACCGTTCCTTGTCCTTTTTCCTGAAGAGGAATGATTATGTCCTGCTTGATGACATCGTTATTGAGGCGTGAAATAAGGGTGCCGTTCTCTTGACAATATCCCTTAACCTCATCAGCCAGTTCTTTGACTTTGTCCAGTTGCTCGGGGGTTATTATATCCGGATTCTTGATATCAAGATATTCCTTGACCGGAGCCGAGTTGAAAACCCTTCTCGTGCTGGTCGTAGCGTTCGAACCTCCGAGATAGCTTGTCAAGGAATCTCCAAACTGATTCTGGAACGGCGTTTCAAGCTTGTCCGAAAACGTCTGCCTTCCTGAGAAGCGGGCTTTGGCCTCAGTACTCCATGGAATCGTGCCGGCACCGTCCTGAGGGCCGTTGTGCTTTCGATTGAGGATTTCCCTCAGCTTATCCTGTTCATTGTCACCGAAAACAACGATGTCCAGACTGCTCGGAATGTTCTGCGGATATTCCGCAACAAGGTTCTTCAATCTCTTGTAATCTCGGTCATCAAGAAGTTCACGGTAACAATCTGGGTTTTGCAGCAATTTGATTGCAGACAATCTCCTATTCGCATCGTGAATCACATACTTGTCGCCGGCCCTTGTCGCAAGGATCGGCTCAACATCGTTCTGATAGCCATTCTCCGCTATTGACGATGCAAGATTCATCAATTGCCGCTTTGATGTCGATTGAGACTGTGCACTGAAGTTATAGATTTTATTGAGTTCATCCATCTGGTCGATTGATGGTTCAACTCTCGGGTTCGTCTCCCAGAGACATAAATCCGATACATTGACATTTATACGTTCCATAAATAGTTCCTCCGCTCCACCGAAACAAACTCAATTCATTACCTTATCCTATGTCCAATGATATCCCCAGACCTCAGTGTTATCCTCTCCCCGTTATCTAATTGAAAGTACAACACACCCGTTAGATTCAGCTTGATGATCCCGAACACCGCGCACGCTTGGAGGAGCTGTGCCGGCGGTTGAGAGCACCCATGCATGAGTCAGTGCAGCCAACATGCGAGGAGGTCACCGACTGGGTGTGTAACCTCGCGTTGTCCGTCTGCCGGAGGGAGCATGAAGTCTTTGGCTTTCCCTGCGAACGGCCTCGCATTGGCTGACGCTCATGAAAGAGCGCGTTCCCGAATCAGTTTCGATGAAGCTCCCGTCACCCATCACCGTTCACGAATCAGAGCCCCGGATCGCTGCCGGGCAAGCCGGTGCCCCCGTCTGATGGCGCGGGCACGGACCATCCCGGAGAGGCTCCGCCCGTATTGGTGGAGGACGACGAGCCTCCCGAAGACGGACGTCGAACGGTTTCGGAACCGGATCCGGAACTTCCTTGGGATTGGGATTGGCTTCCTCCCGAATATGAGGGTGTTTGCCGCTGTGGAACCGATTGGGATTGCGATGCCTGCGCCTGCTGCGCGGCGGCCGCAGCGGCTTCCTGTTCTGCCTTGGCTTTCGCCTCCGCGTCGGCCTTTTCCTTCGCCATCTTCGATTCGTTGACCTCTTTCACGGCTTTTGCGATGGCGTCCGCGTCGCGTTTTTTGATGGCGTCCAGCAGGCTTGCGCGGGTCTTGTCGTCCGCCACCTTGCCGTCGGTCTGCTTGTACAGCGCGTTCGCGTCGTCCACGGTCTTGTCGAGTTTGCTGTCGGTGACGGCCTTGGCCGCGGTCTTGAGGTCGGTGAGACGGTTCTTGAGCTCTTTGGTCGTTCTGCGCAGCGCCGCAGTGGTCCTGTCCACGTCGGATGTGACGGCGTCGGGCGCGCAGGAACCCTTGATGGTGGACGTCTTTGCGTCCAGGAGCCGATTCAACGCATCAAGCGTCTTGGGATCCGCGACTTGGCCGCGACTGGTGTCCTTCAATAGTCTGGAGGCTTTGGCCGTGGTCCTGTCCAGGTCGGACTGGATGGTCTTGCGTGTCGCTTCGGCCGAGTCGCATGCGCTGATTGCGGTCTCATGCGCCTCTTGCCGCATGGCGGCGGCACGGCGGTTTTTGATTTGCAGTCCCATCCAGGACACGGCGATGAGGCTCGCGGCCATGACGATCGCGACGAGCGCTTTCCCGACCGGGAAGACGCGACGCACCTTCAGATCGTCGGGGTCGGCCGAGTAGGTGACGGCCGGCCCCGACGATTCTGCTTCCGGTATTGGAGGGATGTCCGCCGTATCCGATTCCAAGTCGGCGATTCGTTCGAGTGCGGCAAAATCGTCGTCGGCGTCCTTCAGGGCCTTCTCCGCGGAATCGTCGGGAGGAGACTGCTCCGCCGGCGCAGACACGGGTTCCTGCCCCGGCTCGTCTTCCGGCGGCAGCGGCGCGGATGGTATGGCGACGCGACGGCGGCCGCGCATGGACGCGGGCGGCAGCGGCGCGGCTCCGGCCGTGTCAAAGCCTTGCTCCTGCGCGGTATGCCACCAGTCGGCGAGCTCCGGCCACGCGTGTGGGTGTTCGGCGATTAGGCGCATCCATGGACGCCAGCCGGGCTCGTTGGCCATGGCGTACAGCTGGTCGTCCGTAAGCTTGGGGCTGAGAATCGGCTCACCCGTCTTCCTGTCGATCCTGGTCATTCCTCTCCGCCCTCGTCTTTGATGAGGACTGGCTGATCCTGTTCGTTTGCCTTCATCACTTTTGTTCCTCTGGTTTGCCTTCATGCACCCGGTATCCGCCTTCCAATGGGCCCTTGACCGCCGCGCATCGCCAGCCGTCGTCAGTGAGCGTGTAGTCAAGCACCCAGGATGCCTCCAGCCCGGTGGATACGGCGCATGTCGCCACCCGCCGCCCCATGGACACGGGGAAGCCGGTGAACTCGGTCTCGGGCAATGGCTGCGGGGCTATGGATGATGCCGGTATGTCGAGGCCGGCGGCATCCGGCGTGAAGTATTCGCCTTCGAGTTGGCCTCGTTCGTCGCCCATGTAGACGCCGAGCGCTTTCGGCGCGAGGTCGGCGCACGGATCATCCTCCGTCGGCGTCGCCGGCTCGGTCTCTTCGTCTCCAGCCGTTTTTTGTCCGGGTTCGGTTTTCGTTCGCGGCCGGGCGACGGTGCTTTGCGTGTCCTCCGCGGTTCCGTTGCCGGCGCATATCACCGCGACGTTTCCTCCCAGGATGAGGAGCGCGACCGCAAATCCCGTCGCGGCGATGATCCTGTTTCTCTTTGGTTCCATGCTTGGTTTTCCTTTCAATGGATGTAGCGGACGCCATTTCCGGCTGCGGCCAGTTGGGAGGCGCTGATTTCGCGTGTGGATACGACGCCGAGGCCAAGCGCGTTGGACTCGCTGATCAGGATCGACCCGTCCCCGCGGACCTCCTCGACCATGGCGACATGCCCGTAGTCGGCGGACGCGCCCAATACTCCCGGTTGGAACACGATGACGCTGCCGGCGGATGGGGAGCCGTCCACCGTGTAGCCGGCCGACGCCGCGGAACCTGCCCATGTGGCGGCGTTGCCCCACCCTGGTATCGGTTTTCCTATGTCGGCTCTTCTGGTCGCGGCCCACCAGGTGCACTGCCCCCATGGGTATCTCGTGTCCGGCGTGATGCCGGCCGTGGACACGATGCCGCCGGAGACCGTCAGTTTCGGTTCGAGGGAGCCGACCGTGCCACCCTCGGCGGTCCCCGTTGCGGTGTATTTGGTCGCTGCGAGTTCCTTGATCCGCCGCACATAGTTGATGGTTTCCTCGAAGGGCGGCACCATGCCGTATCTGAGCACGCTGCCCAGGCCAGCGTTGTACGCCGCGAGGGTCAGCTCCAACGTGTCGCCGGTCAGTTTCCCGGACTTCTTGGCCGTTTCGACCTGCGAGGCGAGGCCGCACATGTAGTTGCCCTGGCTCCAGATCGCGTCGTGCGGGTTCCAGATGTCGGCCTTGCCGTCTCCGTCGCCGTCCTTGCCCGCGGACGCCCATGTGGATGGCATGAACTGTGCGATGCCCTGCGCTCCGGCGGAGCTGCCGGCCTTCGGATTCCAATTGGACTCCTGGTCGATCTGGGCGGCGATGATGCTCGGCGTGACGACCTGGCAGATGGATCCGGCGCGGATCACGTCGGCCTCGTATTCCGCGGGCACGCCCGAGACCGTGGATTCGCTGGCGCTGGATCCCAGGAACGCGCCCATGACGGCCAGGAGCACGCCGAGCACCGCGAGCATGGCCGCGATGACGGGCATGATGGGAAGGCTGATGGAGGCGGCCCCCGCGATGACGCGGGACGCGGCCATGCGCACGAAGTTCGCGGCGGCGCGGGCGGCGCGCACGGCGGCCTGTCCGGTGGCTTTCGCTCCGCGTACCGCCTTGGCCGGCGAGCGGCGGTGCCGCCAGATGAATTTGGCCGACGAGTTGACGCCTTTCACGCCCGCGCGTGCCGCTTTGAAGGACAGGTCGCGTGTGGTGCTTCCCAGCTTGGACGCGAAGTCGTCGTCGGCAGCGGTGAGCCTCGCGCCGGCTTCGTCCATCCAGCCCATGCCGGTGGATCCCATTCGTTTGACGCTACGGCCGGCTTTCCCAATGCCTGTGCCTATGTGCTTGCCGATCCGCTTGCTCGCTTTGCCTTTCGCGGCGAACTTGCCGATCTTCTCGCTGGGCTTCGCCTCGGACAGCGCCTTGGGTTTGCCGGCCGTCTTGCGCATTCCCTTGCCCGACCGCAGGGCGCGTTTGCCGCGGTTCATGATGCGCCGCGCCTTGCCGGCCGTCCAGCCCACGCCGTGCATGGTGGAGGACATGCCGTACATGCCGGCGCGTCCCGCCATCTCGGCGGCGGTGTGGCCCATGGAATCGGCGATGTCGGCCCGGTCCGAGCCGAATTGCGCGGCGCTGGACACCACGCCGGTGGCCGCGCGTCCGATGCGGGCGCGTGTGCCTCCGGCGTGGTGGGCTTGGGTTCCGCTCATGCGTTTACTTTCCTTCCTGGAAGGTCGTGGAGTACAGCCGGTAGAGGTCGCCGCCCGCGGGGATGCGCCCGTCGAACGGCACGTAGGCGCTGCCGATCTTCATGAGTCCCTGGCCGGGCAGCACGCCGGTGAAGTACTGGCGCTGCTCCTCGCTCAGGGTCAGCAGCTCGCACAACGCGTCCGCGTCGGTGCTGTTCTGGCTCAGGAGCATGAGGAAATCGCTGTTGGACAGCATCTCTCGCGCGTCCTGGAGGTCGAGGATCTCCTCGACGTTCTGCGTGATGCCGGTCACGCCGAGCCCGTATTTGCGGGCGCGCTTGTAGATGTCCTTGAACTGGGCGGCGGCGTACTGGTTGGAGAAGAAGCGGTGGAACTCGTCGACGTACAGCCAGGTGCGCCGCCCGTTGGCCTTGTTGCGGATGACGCGGTTCCACACCTGGTCGATGACGACCATCATGCCGAACGTGCGCAGCTCGCCGGACAGGCCGGACACGTCGAACACGGTGAACCGGTTGGACAGGTCCACGTTGGTCTGGCCGTTGAAGCCGCTCATGGAGCCGGTGATGTACGGGTTGAGCGCGTCGGCGAGGTACCGGCTCACCTGGTCGCCGCCCGCCTGCAATTCGTCGTGCAGGTCCTGCAATGTGGGCTGGACCACTCCCCCGCCCTGGTTGCGGTAACGCGTGTACAGGTTGCTGACGCACTGGTCGACGAGTCCCTTCTGGAGCGGGTCGAGGCCGTCGATGCCGCCGATGAGCGCGCCGATCATGGAGACCACGTTGTTGGTCTTGTCCTTGACGGGGTCGGAGGCCGCGTCGTCGTCCAGGACGATGTCCATCGGGTTGACGCGCGTGCCGGTGCCGGCGCTGATCTGGATGATCTGTCCGCCGAACGCGGCCGCGAGGGCGAGGTATTCGCGTTCCGGGTCGATGACGATCACCTCGTCGTCACGGTTGAGGAACATGCCGGCGATCTCCTGTTTGACGGTGAAGGATTTGCCGCCGCCGGACGTGCCGAGCACGAATCCGTTGGAGTTCATGTGGCTGCGCCGGTCCGCGAGGATCGGGTTGCCGCTCCGGGCGTTCGACCCGTAGAACAGGCCGTGCGGCTCGAACACCTCCTGCGTGGTGAACGGGATGAGGATGGCCGCGCTGTTCGTGGTCAGGGTCCGCTTCATGGGCAGAGGGTTGTTGCCCAGCGGCAGCTCGGCCGTCAGTCCCTCCATCTGCATGAACTTGAGGCTCTCGGCCGTGCAGGACTGCGCGTTGACCTTGGCCTTCACGTTCCTGCACGCGACCTCCAGCTCCTCCTGGCTTGCCGCGGACACGCCGATCACGATGATCGAGTCCACGAGCCTCTGGTTGGTGGAGCGCAGCTCGTCGCGCAGCTGGCCAAGCTGTTCCTGCTGGTCGGCGAGGTCGTCGGGAAGGTCGTCGGGGTCGAGGCCCTGCTTGCGGTTCTTGCGCCGCTGGTCCATGATCTGCATCTTGACCTCGGCGTTCTTGCGGCGCACGAGCGTCATGCTTTCGCCGCGGTCCATGGGCGCCAGGTGGATGCTCACGTCGACGCGGGCGCGCAGGCCGGTCAGGTCGTTGACCAGCTGGTCGGACAGTTCCGGCGGCAGACTGGACACCCACATGGTGCGGTGCAGGTATTTCGAGTCCAGGGATTCGATGTCGAGCATGGTCGGGTTGCGCGCGTCGATGCTCCACGGGCACACGAGGTCCTTGGTGTCGGGCTTGCCGGGCTGATGCTCGAACCGGCGTTCGTCGAACCGGAACTCCTCGCCGGGCCGGAGCACCTCGGCCATGAGGCGCAGCCGGTGCTCGCGGTCGAGTCGGGTGGCCTTGCATGCGTCGATGGAGCGCATCTGGCTGACGAGGTTGTTGCACAGGGCGTTCAGGGTCGCGACGGCGGCCTGCTCGTCGCTTTCGCGGACGGTGACGGTCAGGGTCTTGACGGTGCTGGTGTTGCGGCTGACGGATTCGAGTTTGCCTTGGGCGAGGCGGTTGTAGTCGAGCCGGTAGTGGTCGAGGCTGTCGCCGGTCTCGCCCATCATCACGTCGGCGAGGATCTCGCGTACGCCGCGTGAGCGCGTGTAGGAGGCGATCTGCACGTTTTGCCCGGCCTCGAAGCTGTTGATGAGCTTGGCCCACCGGTCGATGATCTCCATCTGGTGGGATTCCGGGCTCAGCTGGTAGTTGATGTCCTGGAAGAGGATGGTGGCGCTCCACCGTCCGTCGCCCAGGCTGGCGATCCCGTTGCGCAGCATCGCGTCGTAGCCGATGAGCTGCTTGACGCCCTTCGGCAGACGCGTCACCTTCTTTCTCCGCGCCTTCGCCCTGGCTTCGGCATCGTCTTCGTCCGGCGCGACCTGGGGTTTCTTCTTTCCGAACATTCCTCACCTTTCCTTGATCGTTGGTTTCGCGCCGGTGCGGTATGGTCTGCCCGGTCCGTCGAGCAGATAGACCTCGCGCTGCGTGTAGTGGCGCAGGATGTATTTCAGGTATTTCTCGGGCATGAGGCCCTTTGGCCTCACCCATCCCCATATGGCCACGGGCAGGCCGGGCGGGAAGATCAGGTACATGGCGAGGTTGGGGTCCATGCCCAGGCCGAACCACAGTCCGACGTATCCTCCCCCGCACACGATGGCGAGGATGACGGCGGCGAGGCACTGCCGCCAGCTCATCCCCATGAACACCTTCGACTCAATGGTGGTCAGTTCCCTGTAGACGGGCATCTGCAACGCCATGATTGCTTCCTTTCGTGGATTGCGTTGTGTTTCATTCGCCGCCGAAGAGCTTCTTGGCGACGGAGTTGGCCGCCATGACGATGCCGATGAGCATGACGCTCGCCAGGAGCAGGCCGGTGAAGTTGTCCATCACCCAGCCGGAGAGGCTGTCGCCGTCCTTGAACTTGCTCGGGTTGAGCGTGCCGCCCACGAGCGTGCGGTACATGAGGATCGCCAGATACAGGGTCGCGCATTGGAACACCAGCGACGCGTACTGTTTGAAGTAGTTGATGCCCCACTGGCGGGTCTCCTCCTGGGCGATGAACGCGATCGGCAGCGGGTTGAACGCGGTGAGCATGTATATCTGCACGAAACGCAGGAGGATGACGACGGTGACGACGATGGTCGCGCCCTTGGAGACGAGGAACGGGATGAGCAGCAGGATCAGGCACGGTATCTGGCCCATCCAGCCGGCGGAGTCGATGGCGTCGCGCATGCTGTCGCCAAGGCCGAGGCCCGACGATGCGCCGGTGGTGGGCGCCGCCGAATGGATGCCGCCTAGCACGCTGTCGCCGATCTCGTCGATGGCCTGGAGCATGAGCTCGCTGTGCTGGGCCGCGGTGAACACGAGCGTGAGCTTGAACATCGCCATGGCGACGAGCTTGACGCCCAGCTCTCGGTCGCCGTCCGCCCGGGTGCTGACCCTGGCGAGTTCCAGGACGCACATGATCGCCAGTATCGTGCTGGCTATGGGTTTGACCGCCGAGCGGGCGACGGTCAGGCTCAGCTGGTACATGCCCGCGTTGTATTCGGCGGGGGTCTTCAGCAGGTCGGCCACGAGGTCGTCGCCGACGCCGGACCCTATCGAGTTGAGGATACCGACGATGAAATCGACCATGCGTGGCCTCCCGTCTACAGGGCGATGCTGGAGAACAGGGCCGCGGCCGCGATGATCAGGCCGCCGCCGACGACCTGCCAGACGCCCGACTGGGTGGCGGGGCCGTTCTGGTCCTTCAGTCCTCCGGCCAGGGTGATGACGCCCCACACGGCCCACAGGCCGCCGCCGATGATGGCGAACTGGCTGAAGAGCTGCAACGCACTGGTGACGACGCCGCCGCTGTCTGCCGCGATGGTGATTCCGTACATGATGGTTTCCTTTCGACTTGTTTTGGATGACATGACCACGGTATGGCCGTCGAGAAGGCTCCGGTTTGGACGTTCCCGACGAACCCGAAGAGGCTCGGACGATGGTATGGAAAAGGGCCCGCCGACCGTTCGCCGGTGGGGCCGGGTCCCGCCGCCGCGCGCCGGGTTTCGAGCGCCATGATTCCCGTCCGGCGTTTCCGCGGGCCGCAGAACATGGAAACGGACGGCATCATGCGAAAGGAAGACGGACCGATCCGCCACAAGGAGATTTTCAAGGAGTCGGACGGTCCGGTGCGCAAGGGAAAGGGGTGGCCGGCCGGATCCGACCTCATTG
>ERZ773193.4648-NODE-4648-length-10757-cov-6.777425_pt1 | contig 10757 bp, 9 predicted proteins | sample MGYA00511110_ERZ773193 | MGnify/ENA primary metagenome ERZ773193 (study PRJEB29015, sample SAMEA2737784) | human gut metagenome | biome: human gut; feature: human-associated habitat; material: faeces | place: China | collected 2012 ...
CCCTGCATCCGCGCATCAAATACAACGGTTCCACAGGGACCGACGTACTGCGCCGACGTATTCAAGAACGTTGTTCACTGACAGAAACAGACGTCACAGCCGTACTTGATGCGCTTTCACACATCATGGGACAGGAATTGGCGGAAGGACGCCAAGTTCATCTGGACGGCATCGGTTATTTCCATCCCTGCCTGACGACCACGGAACCTGTAACGGTAGACACAAAACGGAAAGTGACCAAAGTGAAGCTAAAGGCCATTCAGTTTCGTGCCGACCAGACATTGAAAAACGAATTCGGCGTTCTTAAAGTGAAAAACCTCAAAGGTGGACTGGATTTCACCCAACTGACGAACGAGGAAATTGACCTGCAACTGACTAAGTACTTCCGTACTCATCCATTTATGCGGAGACACGACTTCCAATATCTTTGCGGAATGGCAAGAAGTACAGCCATGCGACATATCCGACGTCTGCGCGACGAGGGTAAATTGAAAAATATGGGTGGAGCCATGCAGCCGATTTATGTGCCGGGAAGTGGATATTATGGTAATAATAAAGAAGTTAGTGTAAAAACGGAATAAGATTGGTCAACTCAAATCAGGACGAGACAGAGTGAGAGTAAAAAGTTACCCTCACCTACTCTCACCTTTACCCACACACCTGTAACCACGATGAATAAATGGATTGAGCATAAAGGGTGAGGGTGTGAGGGTAAAACGTCACCAACATTTATTTGAGAACATTCTTAATGCGAGCAACTATTATATAAGAGCACCTCCATACCGTTCCGTATTTTACCGAGGAATCTTAACCATTTCAACCGGCTGCTCCTGTATCTTATCCAACGGTTGTGATTGATATTTTACCTTTGAGAAATCAATAGCTTTTAAGTCAATGCAACGTATCGAATTGTTATAAGCCGTTTTATAATAAACCTTCCGGTTCGTGAGGTCGATAGCCGAGGTCCATTGCGTAGCACTGGGAATATCCGGAATATCACCCTGTGAATGTTCTATACCGATAGGAATATCAAAATTATTAAGCAAGTGGAAACATTGCTGCACGGTATCAAAGCCTGTAGCACGTTGCGGAGCTGTTCCCCGATAGAAGGCAGCACGTACAAACCGCGAAGGAGGCGTGGCATCACCCGGAATACCGAGAAAACCAGAGTTGCCACCAGTCGGTTGCAGTGTAATACCACTCAATTTTTGCATGGAAGCGTCACCCGGATGAAGATTGGCGTAGTTGTTCAAATTAGTGAGTTGCCATTCAAAACCGGGGGCATTCGTCAATACGCCTACTTCATTCTCATAAAAATGCGGCACACCACCTACAATTTCCAACACAACCTGACGCCCCGACGGTTCACCGATACGCCAATGTACTACCGCTGTCTTTTCCAGTCCTACAACACGTACAGAAGAAAGGGCTGCCTTCACCTCGTCAATAGTGGAAAACTGCGACAACAACCACTCCGTCACTTGAAGGTCTGCCAGTGTCCGCTGGTTCTGTGCAGCATCATACGTCTCATATCCCCCATAATGAGGAAAGAAAAATAGTCCGGCCGAAAGTCCGGCCTCATTGATTCCTTCGGCAATAAATTCTTTTTGTACAACAGCCAGACCAACCACTCCATATTTTGCCGTAAACGTTAGTCCATTGACACCTGTAGGAGTGAATGACGTGAGCTGTTGGCCACGTGGAATAATCACATACTCGCTTTGCAATACACCGCGCGCCCATTCAATCGTACGGGCCTGCACATAACTACCGTCACGGGATGTCAGCGAGATTCCCGTACAAGCTACAGCCTGAAAAGTGCTGCCACATACGGCAGCAATCCCTAGCAATAAGTTCTTTGTCATCTTCATCATTATTTATATATTTATTCGCTAAAAACTCAATACTGTATAAAGACAACAAAATATGGGTTATTTTAGTTGCAGACACCTCTCTCAAGAAAACTATTGTTTTTTGTTCGTCCCGTACTTTGCGGAACAATATACGTAGTTTGCTTCAATATGCAATCTCTTTTTTTTGGTTAAGCACCGGGAACATACGGATGAGTGAACCAGAAGCACGACCCTTCCCCCTCACGGGATTCGACTCCAATCTTTCCGCCCATCCTATTGACCAGGCTTTGACAGATGGATAATCCCAATCCGGCACCTTGTACAAATGAGTCCAATTTTACAAAACGATTAAAAATTTCATGTTTTTGTTCGTCGGGAATCCCTTTGCCCGTATCCGTTACACAAAAACGCACCTGACTCTCATCTTCCAATGAATAGGAAAGTGTGATTGAGCCTTTAGTCGTAAACTTCAAGGCATTAGTCAGAAAATTAGAGAGTACTTGCACGATTCGGTTTTTATCAGCATCAATCACAATCTGCGGTGAATTTTCATCAAACCGCAGTTCGACCGCAGTGTCACGTTTTTTATGTGAGAAGGTAGCAATCACTTCCCGGCAAAGTTGTGGTACATCCACCCGTCCCATAACAAGATCTATCATACCGGCTTCGATTTTGGAGATGTCCAGAATGTCGGAAATAAGGTTGAGCAACAGCTCATTGTTCTCCTGCACTAAAGACATATATACATGACGCAGCTCCGCCTCATCGGTTTCGGCAAGCAGACTGGAAAAACCGACGATGGCATTCAAAGGAGTACGTATTTCATGGCTCATATTGGCAAGGAATGCTGATTTGAGCCTGTCCGATTCTTCCGCTTTTTCTTTAGCTTGAATCAGCTCTAGTTCCACCTGTTTGCGGGTGGTGATATCGGTAGCCAGTTCCATGATTGCCCAACGTCCGTCGAGCCATTTTATTGCCATGCTCTGGATGGTATACCAACGTTTGGTGACCGGATTGTAGTCTTCCCAAAAATGAACGCCTGTAAACTTACGGTTGGCATCGAGCAACTTCGGCTTCGGGCAGTGTTTACACCCATTTTCCAGACCTGCATTCAACATTCTCCAACATTCCGCATTTTCCGGAACTTCTCCTGCTTCTTCCCTGAAAGGCTTATTGGCAAAAATCACTTTCAACGTATCGTAATCACTCACAAAAATATTGGCATTGATATTGTCCAATACCTTTTGCATGGTTCGCTGCGACTGTTGCAGCGATGTTTCAACTTGCCAGCGTTTAGTAGCAGTAGATACAATTTGCGATATCTGGCTCATCAGTTCCACATCTTTTTCATCCCATTGTTTGTTCCAGCAAAAGTTGAACGAAAGAAAGCCGAAATGTACTCCCAATTGTGACAGGGGAAAAACAGCAATGGCTTTTACGCCTTGCACTTCGAGCATTTGAGTAATAAAGGGATCAAGCGAATAAATATCGGACGTACAAATGATATGGTTTTCTTCCAGCATGTCGAACCAGGGTTTTCCCGCTTCAATGGTCATACTCCGCAAGTAATCGATAGCGGGTTCTATACCGTCGTTGCACCATTCGTTGGTGCAGCCATACGTAACTCCGTCGAGGTGGTTTTCCCATGTCGCCAAACGGTCGACACCAGTATAACGGCCAATTTCGGCCAGTGCCATATTCATAGCAGTAGGTATATCCGGTTCCAATTACAAAATTTGCAGTACCTTGATAAATAATGCCTGCCGTCGGTTGGTTGCTTCGAGATTCTCCTGAATAGCGATCAAGTCTTTAGATTTCTCTTCAACCATCTGTTCGAGGCTGGTACGGTACTGTTCCAGTTCCATACCGCCCCCTTGAGGTTCAGAATCAGTGGATTTCATGTTTAATAGATAACAGTAAATAGAATTTTAGTTTAGTTTCGAATCCGGACGAGATGCGTCCCACATTCTGCAAATATATACATTTATTTTAGAAACCAAACTTTTTCCCATCAAAACGACTTCTTATAAATGCCTAATAATCGCAGAATTACGAAAGCATATATTACATAATCGACCTCGTCAATTCCAAACTTCCTCAATATTATACCGGATGGAATCTTTTCAACAATATATGACTTACACTGAAAAAGTCCTTATCACACTTTTCTATCTATTAAAACTAAATCCTATTCGTCTGGTTATATCAGTTTCAACCCTACGATTGAAATAATCAGAGTCGTCATAAAAAACAAACGACCCAAAGTTGCCGGTTCATGAAAGAACAGGATACCGATCAATACAGTCCCCACCGCTCCTATCCCCGTCCAAACAGGATATGCAGTGCCGATAGGCAATGTTTGCGCAGCCTTTGCCAGTAGGAACATGCTTAAGGTTACAGAGATTACAAATCCCGCTCCCCACAAATAAAAATCGGTGCCTGTCGCTCCTTTAATCTTGCCTAGACAAAAGGTAAAACCAACCTCAAACAGTCCGGCAATAATCAATATAATCCAATTCATATCATTCTATTTTAATATTAGACTGCAAAATTAACAAGATGCCCGGAGCTTTCACTTTACATTTGATAAGAAACGACGGTGTAAGAGTATCATCAAATCTCTTTTCCTAATATAACTTTTTGTATTTTTGCAGAATAATGATTCAATGCGATATGGATATACACGAGATTATAAACAGGATATATCGGATGCCGGAGGCTTCAGCGGATAAGGTGGTCAAACATCTGTCAAAAATCACATATCCCAAAGGTTATCATATATTGGAGGCTGGCAAGACTGAAACGAATATCTTTTTCATCGAGAAAGGGATTGCTAGAGCTTACATTCCCGTAGACGGAAAAGAGGTAACGTTCTGGATTGGGAAAGAAGGGTCAACCATTGTCTCATTGAAAAGCTATGTAAATAATCAACAGGGGTATGAGTCAATGGAACTGATGGAAAACTCGGTGTTGTATCTATTAAAGCGCAAAGACTTACACGAATTATTCAAGGAAGATATCCATATTGCCAACTGGGGGCGCAAGTTTGCCGAATCAGAGTTCCTGCAAACAGAGGAAAGACTTATTTCTCTCTTATTCACCACCGCGTCCGAACGGTATATGAAATTGATACAAAATAATCCGGAGCTATTACAGAGAATACCATTGGAGTGTCTTGCTTCTTATCTGGGAATAACTCCGGTAAGTTTAAGCCGGATAAGGGCGAAATTGAAACGGGTACTTTGAGATAGAAACATGTTTTTCAAAAGCAAACAGAAAGTGATATATTTGTACAACGAATGAATCAAAAAAGAGAAGTCATGAATATCGAAGATTATAGAGAATATTGCCTGTCAGTCAAAGGAGCAACAGAATGTATGCCGTTTGATGAACATACTTTGGTTTTCAAGGTTATGGATAAAATGTTCACTTTTGCTACATTACGTCCTAAAAACGGAAGATTCTGGGCGGATATGAAATGTAATCCTGATAAATCAGAAGAGCTCATAGAACAATACGAAGACATTTTTTGGGGACCTTTTTCGGATAAGAAACATTGGATAACCGTTTACTTGGAAGGAGATGTTCCCGATAAACTCATAAAGGAGTTGATTAGCCACTCGGTAGAGGAAGTTATAAAGAAGTTACCCAAGAAAAAACAAGAGGAATACAAGAACATGATTTAAGATTCGAAAAATAGACATATCCGGCACTACTATTATTGCTAAAAGTAGAGCCGGATAAAATCACTATACACCCCACAACGCACACACGGATAAAATCATCGTATATTTAAAAACGTATGTCCCAGATACCGCAAGACTTCTCTAATTCTACCAAAGAAGCTACATATCCTTTCATGGTTTCAAGATATTCCTGCTGTACTTCATTATAGGTACGTTGAGCTACCAATACATCCAAAATATTGATTTCACCACGTTTGTATTTATAAACCATCCCTTCAAGCACCTTTTGTGAATCTTCGAGTATCCCCGCTTTAAGCTGGGCTACCTTCTTTTTTTCCGCTTCATGGCAGAACCATGCTTGAGTAATCTCCGCCTGTATTTGTAATTCCATCTCCCTTTCCAATATTTCAGATTGAGCAATACGGAATTTAGCTGCTTTGACTGCTCCTTTATTTATATTTGAAAAGGACAGCGGAATAGATACCCCTGCGGTAGCAGAACGCGCCGGAGGAAGAAAACCGTTCCAGTCTCTTTCATAAGAGACTGACAAACCAATATCCGGACGACGCTCCGCCTTCGTCAACTTATACGCACGGGCAGTGACTTCGGTACTTTTTTGAGCTGCAAGTAAGTCTATACGATTGTCTAAACCAACTTTGATTAGTTCCGACAGCATAAACTCACGGTTCAGTTCCTCCCAATTACCAAACGGAATATGAAGAGTATCTGCTGTCACGCCCATCTGTTTGTTAAGCATAACCAATGAAGACTGATATGCTGCTTCCTGTCCGTAAACTGTATTGAGTAAAGTAACGGCTTCCAGTTTCGACTGACGGGCATCATTCTCCGTAATTTCTCCTACCGCATAACGCAAACTATCCGATTGGCTCAATTGCAGCATATATTCATAAGAACTTCGCTGCACCTTAAGTAACTCTTTCTGCAAAATAGCTTCCAGAAAAAAATTGGCTGCCTCGGCTCGCAAATCCTGAAATCCCTGTTCTATCATCAACTTCTCAAACGCTGCCTGACTGCGTGCAAGTTTGATTCGTGCTCCTCGTTTATTTCCTAATTCCAATGAATAGGAAAGCCCCAACGAAAAAGTTTCATTACCAGCTTCAAATCCAAGTTCCGGATCAGGAAACACCTTTGCAGCCATAGCTTCCGCATCAGCTATACTCACATTCAACTTTTCTGCCAGATAATTCAGATTGTTCTTTCCTACACTGTTCAGATATTCTTCGAAAGAAATATTCCGTTGTGGTTGGCCGACGAGGATTTGCGCAAAAGCATGAACAGTCATCGCTTCCACAAGCAGCAAAAGGAGCAAGATATTAAAGTGCATATTCTTTTTCATCATTCTTCTTTTTATTTAAAACGTTATTCTCAATCAGATAGTAAAAAACCGGAAGCACAAACAGGGAGATGAGTGATGAGAACATCAATCCATACACAATGACCGTTGCCAAAGGACGTTGCACATCACTGCCGATCCCGGTTGCCAGAGAAGCGGGAAACAGTCCGAGTACCGTAGTGACCGAGGTCATCAGGATAGGACGGAACCGTTGACGTGCCCCTTCGATAACAGACTTCCGAAGTTCCATTCCTCCTTTACGCAAATTGTTTATCTGAGATACCATAATAATTCCGTTTTGAATGGAAAGTCCGAACATGGCAATAAAGCCCACGGCAGACGATACATTCAATGTCATACCGCGTACATTGAGCGCAAGCATTCCGCCAAAGAGCGCCAACGGCACGATGGACAATACCAGACCAGCTTGCCGGAATTTCCCAAACGTAGCATAAAGCAAAATAAACATACACATCAACGTCAACGGAAGAATGACAGAAAGACGGGTATAGGCCCTGTGTTGGTTTTCGAAAGCCCCTCCCCATTTGACTGTATATTTGCTTTTATCATAGTCCACTTTCGCATCAATCACATTCTGCGCTTCTTTTAAGAAAGAGGCCAGATCGCGTCCACGCAGATTCAACTTAACCGTCAGGTGACGTCTGTTCATTTCACGAGTGATCGTACTTTCTCCGACACTCAATTTCACTTCGGCTACCTGCGAAAGGGGTATTTTAGCTCCGGTAGAAGAGGTCAGCATCAATCCGGCTATCTTTTCGGGTGTATCCCGCATTTCTTCTTTATATTTACAGGTAATGTCATATTGACGGTCTCCCTGATAAAGCTGCGCAATAGCTTTCCCTACAACACCACTTAACACAATACCTGCAATCAGAATCAAACATGAAAAGAGTATGGTCTTTATTGGTTTTTCTATAAGTTTCACTATTGCACCAGTATATTTTTCCTTCAATTTTTCCAGCCATTTATTCTTATAGACCTTGCGCGGCTTACGGTAAATAGCATAAGCCAGTCCCGGAATCAGCAGAAGAGCAACCGAAAGTGCTCCGATCATTGCATAACTCATCGTAAATGCCATAGGAGTAAACAGTTTACGTTCCACACGTTCGAAAGCGAATAATGGCAAGTAGGCTGTAATAATAACTATGGTGGAGAAAAGAATCGGGCGTCCTACCTCTTTGGCTCGTTGTGCGATACTTTTTTCTTCGATGTACTGTTCGGGGTAATCCTCACGTTTCTTGAGAATAGTTTCCAGCATAACAATGGCACCATCTACAATGATTCCAAAATCTATGGCTCCGAGTGACAGAAGATTGGCAGGAATATCCGTAAAATGCATCAGGATAAAAGCGATAAGCAAAGATACCGGAATGGTGATTGAAACCAGTAATGCTCCACGCCAGTTGCCCAAAAACAGAACAAGTACAATAACAACCAATGCCATACCCATTAAGAGCGTATGGGAAACAGTATCCAAAGTAGTGTCCACCAGGCTGGTACGATCCAGAAAAGTATGTATACGCACCCCCTCCGGCAAAATTTCATGATTCAATTCATCCACTGCCGCATGAATGCCATCCAATACCTTAGACGGATTTTCATGTTTCAGAAGAAGCACAATCCCTTCCAAACTTTCCGAATAATCACGGGTACGATCGGTATATCCCAACACACCTTTCCTCTCCAGATTACCGTATTTCAAAGAACCGATATCATTTAAAAAGACAGGAACCCCGGAAGTTGTAGTGACTACAATATGCCCCAAATCGTCCAGATTCTCTATCAATCCTATACCACGTACCACATACCCCAGATCTCCTCTATTCAATATGCTGCCTCCCACACTAGCATTATTATTTTCAATAGCCTCAATAACCTGACTAAGGGATAAGTGATATTGTTCCAGTTTATAAGGATCTATTTCTACTTGAAACTGGGTGGTGATACCTCCGAAATTTGTTACATCCGCCACTCCTGAAACTTCTTTGATACGGGGAATAACCACCCAATTCTGGAGGTCGGTCAGTTCACGAAGTGAATGTTGGTCACTTTCTATAATGTAACGGTAAACCTCTCCCACAGGTGATGTCAGCGGATCGAGTCCGGGGGCTGCCCCATAAGGTAGTTCCACTTCATTCAATCTTTCCTGTACCCGTTGACGGCTCCAGTAATCTTCTGTCCCATCCTTGAATACAATCGTAATCATAGAGAGTCCGAACGTACTTTTGCTACGCATAACATGCATGCCGGGCAAACCGTTGATGGCACGTTCCAAAGGAATAGTGATCTGTTGTTCCACTTCTTCGGCAGCTAGCCCCGGCACTTGGGTAACAACCTGCGATGTGACATCTGCAATATCCGGATAGGCTTCTATTGAAAGTTGCGTCCATGAGTAATATCCGAAAACACACATCATCACAAACAGACAAAGCATTATCCATCTTTTCTGTATAATTGAAAGCATCAAATCCTTCTTCATAATCTCCTATTTTAAATAATATCCTCCTTCACTGATGACTTTATCTCCCGGATGCAATCCATCATTTATCACAGCAAATCCATCTTTGGTCGCTTCTACCTTCACCGGTGTTCTTACAAAGATATCCGGAGTAACCTGCACATACACATAACTGTCTTTCTCTCCCTGCAATAATGCGCTCTCCGAAATCTGAATCTGTTCAATAGGAGCACTAAGAAAATGGACGGTAGTATACATGCCCAATTTCAAATGTTTCTTCGAATTATCACAAACCGAAAGCACTTTGATAGACCTTGTATCTTCGTCAACCGCCTCTTCTACATGATAGACGTTACCTTTAATCACCATCCCCGGTAATGCAGACACTTCTATATCCAGACTACTGCCTGCATTGATAAATCGAATATCCTTTTCTTTTACTTGGGCGGCAATCCATACTTCCGACAAATCTGCCACTATTGCAACAGGTTCGGTATCATCTTTCAGGTATTGTCCGGTCACAATATTATTCTCTATAATTTCGCCCGAAATAGGCGAACGCACCACAAGAGGCTGCCCCAGTATCATATTCTCCGGATGCTCTACCTGATATACTTCCAATGCAGCAGACGCATTTTCGAACTCTTTGTCGGCAATAAGCAAAGCATTTTGCGCTTCTTCCAGCTCTTTCTGTGAACTAACCCCGTTCTTTATCAGGTCTTCTTTGCGCTTTAAATCTTTCTTAGACAGCTCACGTAACGATAACGCCTGGAAGTATTCTTTTTGTGCCGTAGTAAAATCCGGTGAGCTGATTTCAAACAAAGGGGTTCTCCGGTTTACCTGTTGTCCGATTTGTATATACGATTTTGTAACTCTTCCTGCAAAAGGGGAAGCAATGCAGGCATAACGGGTAGGAATAGGACGTACCACACCGGAAGTAATCACTTCTTTGGAATAAGGTTCAAGTCTGGCCTCAGTCACTTTTATCTTTTCAGATAAAAAACGGTCTGTGATCTGTACTGTGTCACCTTCCATACGATAACCACTCTGTTGTTCTTCCTTTGATTTACTCTTGCATGCGGTAACTAGCAATACACCGCAAATTAAAAGTATTTGCAAATTTTTCTTTTTCATCATCATCCATAAAAATATAGTTAGCATTCTTTTTCGGATGCAAAGGTAAGTGGACGTGTTCCGGAAGCCTGTTAGAGATTTGTTAGAACGCTATTAGAATTTTATTAGAGTCTTACAGAAGCCATTTCAAGACGAATTTTCTTTTTTTATGAACCCGTTTTGCAGGAGAACGGCATTTTTTGTCTACATTTGCCGAATCAAAAACCGAACTTGAGAATATGAAAGTTATCTATCAATTCATTTTATCCGTA
>ERZ773193.4649-NODE-4649-length-10757-cov-3.067931_pt1 | contig 10757 bp, 10 predicted proteins | sample MGYA00511110_ERZ773193 | MGnify/ENA primary metagenome ERZ773193 (study PRJEB29015, sample SAMEA2737784) | human gut metagenome | biome: human gut; feature: human-associated habitat; material: faeces | place: China | collected 2012 ...
TTGGCCAAAGCTCGCCGTTGCTGGGTTTCGACCTGATATACGAACCCTCTGATAAGCTCACCCATAATCAGGCGTCACTCAATAGGGTGTATGACAAAACCATCCGTACCATCCATGCCATCGATCCACAGCGAATGATATTTATCGCGCCGAAACTGCATGCCGCTCCGGAAGATTTGCCCAACCTAAAGTTGCCGCCGCAAAGTCAGAATACCGTGTTGGCTCAATGGCATATCTTCCCGTGGGGGCCGCTGAAAAATAACGGTAAATACCCGTGGACCTCAGGAACAGCGGCAGAAAAGGCCGCCATTCGCGCCCGTATCAATACCGCCATTCACTGGCAGCAGAAAACCGGTCATGTTAGTTGGGTAGGAGGCTGGTCGCCGGGAGAAACCATCAGGAACGCGCCTTCTGCCTCGCAAATGGCGTTTGCCCGCTTTATGGCTTGCGAGCTGAAGAAAGCGAAAATTCCCTATGCTATCAATGCGGATACGCAGTTCTATGATGGCGAGGAGGGGGCCTGGCGTCCGGCGCTGGAGCCGTTGTTGACGACGATGATTGCGCCAGAATGTGAAAAGCCCGGCGAGAAGCCGGGCCATCATACGCTTAAACCGCCTGTCCCTGATGCGACACGCGTGACGCCAGCGGAAGCCAGCAAACAAAAATCAACAGCCCCATAAGGGTCATCAGCAGGCCCAGACTGGCTTGCCCGGTCTGCGGCAGCATGGCGGAGAACCACGCCAGCACGCCGGAACCAATGTTTTGTAATCCACCAACCAGCGCACCAGCAGTACCGGCCAGGAACGGGAAAGGCTCCATTGCGCCACTGGTTGCCAGCGGAAACAGCATCCCGGCACCGAAGAAAAACAGTGCGGCGGGAACCAGCAGCGTCCAGACGTTCATCACGTCAAGCAGCCCCGGGATCCACATCATCAAACCGGCGACCAGACAGCAGATAACCGACTGCCACATCAGCGTTGAGAAACGCTTATTCGGGCGACCGGCGAACCAGGCGCCGAAAAACGCCGCCGGGATGGGCAGAATAAACAGGATACTGACCACCATGCTGCTTAAGCCGAGACGCGCGCCTAACAATACCCCGGAGCACGCTTCGAAGACCGCTACGCCCGCCAGACCGCCGATCAGCATCAGCACGTAACAGGTGAAAGAGCTGTTGCCAAACAGGGTTTTGTAGCTGGCGATAAGTCGTGGACGCGGCGCACCTGCGGGGCGCGTTTCCGGCATCCAGCGCGCCATGCTAAACGTGACGCCTGCGCACAGCACCAGCAGGAAGATGTAACAGGCGCGCCAGTTCCACAGGGTATCCAGCATGCCGCCAATCAATGGCGCCAGCAGTGGGCTGACCAGAATCCCCATGTTTAACAAACTATTCGCATGGCGAAGTTGTGTACCTTCGTACAAATCGCGCGGCAAGGTTCGCGCCATCACACCACCGACGCCCGTTCCCATCCCCTGGATTGCACTGGCGATAATCAGTACCGTCAGGCTGTGGGTGGTTATGGCGACCAGCGTAGCCAGCATAAAAATGGACATCCCGGCGAGGATCACCGGGCGGCGGCCAACGCGATCGGAAAGTGGGCCGTAAATCAGTTGTGACAGACCGTAGGTCAACAGATAGGCGGCCATCACGCTTTGCACCGCCCCTTCGCGAACGTTCAGTTCACGCGCCATATCAGCAATCGCGGGGATATAAATGGTTTGCGCCATCTGACCTACCGCCACCAGTAATACCAACATCAACAACAAATTGACGCTTCTATGCCTTTTCATTTCGCTGATTACTTTTAAAAAAGAGAAAAAAGAAGAATAAGGTGCTGCACTTTCCCGTAAATGCGCGTGGAATCTACCACAACAGAAAAAGAAGGCCAGATAGTGGGCTGGAATGTTTAAACGATGAACGGCAGGAAATGTAAACAAAAAGCGGCAACAAATGTTGCCGGATTGCATCGGGTTTACAGAGGTCATGATAAGCGTAGCAAAACCGCACCTATGGCAATACCTCCAGCCGCAACAAGACGTATTCCGGCAACCTTCTCTTTCAGCAACAGCCACGCGAGCAGCGCGCCAAACAGGATGGAGGTTTCACGCAGCGCAGCGACTACCGCCAACGGAGCCTGGGTCATGGCCCACAGCGCCAGGCCGTAAGAACCCATCGTGCCAATCCCGCCAAGAATACCTTTCTTCCATTGCTGTACCAGATAACGTGACGCTTCCCGGCGTCGGGCAATCATCGCCCAGCCCAGCAGGCAGGAGCCGTTCAGAAAGAAGGTCCACAGCGTATAACCCAGCGCGGTCTCTGATAAACGTACGCCGGTGCCATCAACCAGCGTATATCCGGCGATGAAGCAGGCGTTAATGAGCGCCAGCACGATCCCGCGTTGTGAGCTGCTGCGTCCGTTAAACGCCATACCGAGGATCGCCAGACAGATTGTGGCAATTCCCACCCAGGCCAACATAGAAAGGCTATCGCCAAGAAACAGGACGCTGATAATCGCGACCAGCAGTGGCGCTGTGCCGCGCATTAACGGATAGGTCTGGCTCATATCCGAAACCTGATAGGTTTTGGCGACCAGGACGGTATATACAATTTGCAACGCAGTTGAGACGGCCAAAAACGGCAGGCTGGCGGCGGAAGGTTGCGGCGCAAAGGGTAAGCAAATCAACGCCATAATTGCGGCAGAACCGCTGACACCGATCGCTGAGTACAGTTTATCGTTTCCAGCTTTAACAATGGCATTCCAGCTGGCATGCAGCAGCGCGGCGAACAGCAAAATGCAGAAAACAGAAAGCGTCATGGTGGAATTCTTCCCTGAGAATGTCATAAAAACGTAACATATTGGCGCGACACAAGCACCAGGGAGAAGGTGAAAGGGGAGCGGAGTGTTACCCGCCCCCCTTAGGTGCGACTTGAATCTGAATTACTTAACGTATTTCAGAACGGCATCAAGTAGTTGCAGTGCTGCAACAATGAGTTTGAGGATAAGAATAGCGATATCCACGAGGCTCATACGCTCTCCTTTTGGTACAAGGAGCACGGTGCTGACGTACCTCGCCGCTGCCTGTTGCCAGCACCTTTGTTGACATAACACAGTGTGCTCACACGGGGGTTAAGGCGCTGACGGCACCACCCGTTTCAGCCAGGACTTTGATGCGCCGGTTTACGATGCGGCCCCCGCATAACACATTGCGTACCGAGACATTATAGATAAATACTGTATAAATTAACAGTATTTTGTGGACGTTACGCCTTTCATATTCCATACTCAAAACCATCAAAATTCGTGCCGAAATTGCGTGTTCTTCGTAGAACGCGTATACTTTTTTCGTTGACATAACACAGTGTGTTCGGCGGCTACCAACCGCACAGCACTGAAAAAAACCTCGCTCCGGCGGGGTTTTTTGTTTTTCAGCAATGCACAACGAAATGTGATCATTGACGCATTTTTATGCAGATGAAAATTTTTCCATTGTCACGCTGAAAAACCTGTGTTTGTATAAATCCAGTTAATCAACAAACAGACAGGTCCCTAATGAACCCTTCCATGCTGACTGCGACCCTACTAAAAACTGCGCCATCTCGCGCAGCGGTCGTCGTGCGTGTGGTGGTGGTCGTCGGCAATGCGCCGTAGGGACTGGAACAACACACGATTCCAAAACCCCGCCGGCGCAAACCGGGCGGGGTTTTTCGTTTCAGAGACCTGCCCGGAGCAAAGGCCCAGAATAAAAGGACTGGAGCATGGCAAGTTCGGGCACAACATTGACGCGTAAGCGCTTTACCGGCGCAGAATTTATCGTTCATTTCCTGGAACAGCAGGGCATTAAGATTGTGACAGGCATTCCGGGCGGTTCTATCCTGCCTGTTTACGATGCCTTAAGCCAAAGCACGCAAATCCGTCATATCCTGGCGCGCCACGAGCAGGGTGCAGGGTTTATCGCGCAGGGAATGGCGCGAACCGATGGCAAACCCGCCGTCTGTATGGCCTGCAGCGGACCGGGCGCAACCAACCTGGTGACCGCCATTGCCGACGCACGTCTGGATTCCATCCCGCTGGTGTGTATCACCGGGCAGGTTCCGGCCTCAATGATCGGCACCGACGCTTTCCAGGAAGTCGACACCTACGGCATCTCTATCCCCATCACTAAGCACAACTATCTGGTCCGCCATATCAGTGAATTACCGCAGGTCATGAGCGATGCGTTCCGCATTGCGCAGTCCGGACGTCCAGGTCCGGTGTGGATAGACATTCCTAAGGATATTCAAACCGCCGTTTTTGATATTGAAGAGATGCCGGAGCCCGCGCAGAAAATGGCGGCACCAGCGTTCAGCCAGGACAGCATTCGCGATGCCGCAGCCATGATTAACGCCGCACAGCGTCCGGTGCTGTACCTCGGCGGCGGCGTGATTAACGCACCTGAGCGCGTGCGCGAACTGGCAGAAAAAGCGATGCTGCCCACCACCATGACCTTAATGGCGCTCGGTATGCTGCCGAAAGCGCATCCGCTGTCGTTAGGCATGCTGGGCATGCACGGCGCGCGCAGCACTAACTTTATTCTGCAAGAAGCGGATTTATTGATTGTTCTGGGCGCACGTTTTGATGACCGGGCGATTGGTAAAACCGAGCAGTTCTGCCCGAACGCCAAAATCATTCACGTGGATATCGACCGCGCCGAGCTGGGTAAAATCAAGCAGCCGCACGTGGCGATTCAGGCGGATGTCGATGAGGTGCTGGCGCAATTGATTCCATTAATTGACGCGCAGCCGCGAGAGTCGTGGCATCAGATGGTGGCTGATTTACAACGCGAATTCCCTTGCACTATTCCGCAGGAAAGCGACCCGCTCAGCCACTATGGATTGATCAACGCCGTGGCTGCCTGCGTAGACGACAGCGCCATTATCACCACCGACGTAGGCCAGCATCAGATGTGGGCGGCACAGGCTTACCCGCTGAACCGTCCGCGTCAGTGGCTGACCTCCGGCGGTCTGGGAACTATGGGCTTTGGCCTGCCAGCGGCGATTGGTGCAGCGCTGGCCAACCCGGACAAAAAAGTGCTGTGCTTCTCCGGCGACGGCAGCCTGATGATGAATATTCAGGAAATGGCGACCGCCAGCGAAAATCAGCTGGATATTAAAATCATCCTGATGAATAACGAAGCGTTGGGTCTGGTGTATCAGCAGCAGAGTCTGTTCTATAAGCAGGGTGTTTTTGCCGCGACCTATCCGGGGATGATTAACTTTATGCAGATAGCCGCCGGGTTTGGTCTCGAAACCTGCGATCTGAATAACGAAGCGGACCCACAGGCAGCGTTGCAGGAGATTATTAATCGCCCTGGGCCTGCGCTGATCCACGTGCGCATCGATGCCGACGAAAAAGTGTACCCGATGGTGCCGCCGGGTGCGGCAAACACAGAAATGGTGGGGGAATAAGCCATGCAACATCAGACTCATGACAACGTAATCCTGGAACTCACCGTACGCAACCATCCGGGCGTAATGACTCACGTTTGCGGGCTCTTCGCCCGCCGCGCATTCAACGTGGAAGGTATTCTCTGTCTACCGATTCAGGACAGCGATAAGAGCCGCATCTGGCTACTGGTCAACGACGATCAACGTCTTGAGCAGATGATAAGCCAGATCGACAAGCTGGAAGATGTGGTGAAAGTGGCCCGTAACCAGTCCGACCCGTCGATGTTTAACAAAATCACCGTGTTCTTTGAGTGAATTAGTCGCCGTCTGAATCCGGGGTGATCACTTTGACAGAGCCGTTCCGGCAGTGGGTTGCGTAATCTGCCGGTAACGGACGGTCGCTTATCAGTACGTCAAAGGTGGAGAGTGGACCAATGCTGGCGGGGGCGACCTCATCGAACAGGGCGTGGCGCGTCAGCAGAATTTTGCGTAATCCGCGTTCCATCGCTTTGCGTTTTGTGGCCAGATCGTCCGGATTGAACCAGCTAACGCCGAAATGCTCATGGACTCCGCTGGCGGAGATAAAGACTTTCCGGGGGTTGAGTGCATCCAGCGGGGAGGGATTGCTGGTGTCGTAAAAGGCGTCACTTTTCGCCCGGTAGGTCCCCCCGCAAAGAATCGCTGTGGCGTTGGGCTTTTCATTTAGCGCTACGAACACCCGGTGCGAGTAGCAAATTCCGGTAAAGGAAATATCGTCCGGGATCATGCTGACCACCAACGGCATTTCCGCACCATTATCAAAAAAGACCAGATCATTTTCACTTACCAGTCCCGCAGCCAGAATGGCAACCGGTAAATCGTCGCGGTGATACTGTTTTTGTGCGGGGAGTGGCGCGTTAACGATGGCGGCAGGTTTGTTCACCATCACAATGTAACCACCGAGCAGCGTGAGCGGTAACGGCTCGTCATCCTGACTGAGATCCCGACGAATAGTCATCACGGAAACTTCCAGCATTCGTGCCGCCTCTTTCAGATGGATTCGGTCGGTCTTCTTCAACAATTCCATCAGACGTCGAATACGTTCTTTTTGCTTAGTTTCCATGTGCTTCTCCACGAATCATGTTCCCATGTTCCTTCAGTAACATTTTTGTGTTTCTGAGAACATGGCATTGCCGCATTACTATACGTCTGACTATTCGGAAATAAAAGCGTGTTTTTTCACGTTTTATTGATTATATCCAGTTAACTTCCAGTCAATTGTAAGCAACTTCATCATTTGTAGTGTGATGTGGATGCAACATTTAGCGCAATAAATAAACAATAAAATGATCTTCCAATCGCGATCCTAGTCACAAATGATACGAAAGTAACATGATAATGTTATTTTAATATCATTGTTGTGTGATTGTTTCTGAGAGGTAGTAAAATGGATATCGCGGTTATTGGCTCCAACATGGTGGATCTCATCACCTACATCAACCAGATGCCCAAAGAAGGGGAAACGCTGGAAGCACCGGCGTTCAAAATTGGCTGCGGGGGCAAAGGCGCAAATCAGGCCGTTGCGGCTGCTAAGCTCAATTCCAAAGTGCTGATGCTGACAAAAGTCGGTGATGATATTTTTGCGGATAACACCATTCGCAATCTCGAATCCTGGGGAATTAATACCACCTATGTCGAAAAGGTACCCTGCACCAGCAGCGGTGTCGCACCGATCTTTGTTAATGCGAACTCCAGCAACAGTATTCTGATTATTAAAGGAGCGAACAAATTTCTCTCCCCGGAAGATATCGATCGTGCGGCGGAAGATCTGAAAAAATGTCAGCTTATTGTCCTGCAACTGGAAGTGCAGCTGGAAACCGTTTATCACGCGATTGAATTTGGCAAAAAACACGGTATTGAAGTGTTACTAAATCCCGCTCCTGCATTACGGGAATTAGATATGTCTTATGCCTGTAAATGTGATTTTTTTGTGCCGAATGAAACCGAGTTGGAAATATTAACCGGTATGCCAGTGGATACTTATGACCATATTCGCGCTGCCGCACGTTCTCTGGTTGATAAAGGTCTGAACAATATTATCGTCACCATGGGTGAGAAAGGTGCGCTGTGGATGACGCGTGACCAGGAAGTCCATGTTCCAGCGTTTAAAGTGAACGCTGTCGATACCAGTGGCGCAGGCGACGCTTTCATCGGTTGTTTTGCTCACTATTACGTTCAAAGCGGTGATGTGGAAGCCGCCATGAAAAAAGCCGCTCTCTTCGCTGCTTTCAGCGTTACCGGGAAAGGCACTCAATCATCTTATCCAAGCATCGAACAATTTAATGAGTTTCTTACCTTAAACGAATAATACTCCTGCACTGTAAAAGGTAGCACTATGAACGATAAAAACATCATTCAGATGCCTGACGGCTATTTGAATAAGACCCCTCTGTTCCAGTTTATTTTGTTATCCTGTTTATTCCCGTTATGGGGATGCGCAGCCGCATTAAATGATATTCTGATTACGCAATTCAAAAGCGTATTTTCACTCAGCAACTTTGCCTCGGCATTAGTTCAGAGTGCCTTTTATGGCGGTTATTTTTTAATTGCGATTCCGGCATCTCTGGTGATTAAAAAGACCAGTTATAAAGTCGCCATCTTAATGGGGCTGACCCTTTATATTGTTGGGTGTACGCTCTTTTTCCCGGCATCGCACATGGCCACCTACACCATGTTCCTTGCGGCGATTTTCGCGATTGCGATTGGTCTGAGCTTCCTGGAAACAGCAGCCAACACCTACAGCTCAATGATCGGCCCAAAAGCGTATGCCACTTTACGCCTGAACATCAGTCAGACTTTTTATCCCATTGGTGCGGCTGCCGGTATTTTGCTGGGTAAATACCTGGTCTTCTCTGAAGGCGAAAGCCTGGAAAAACAGATGGCCGGGATGAACGCCGAGCAGATCCATAACTTTAAAGTGTTGATGCTGGAAAATACCCTTGAGCCATACAAGTACATGATTATGGTGCTGGTTGTGGTGATGGTGTTATTCCTGCTGACCCGCTTCCCGACCTGTAAAGTCGCGCAAACCACGAGTCATAAACGCCCGTCAGCGATGGATACATTACGTTATCTGGCCAGCAATGCCCGTTTCCGTCGTGGAATTGTGGCGCAATTCCTTTATGTGGGGATGCAGGTCGCGGTGTGGTCATTTACCATCCGTCTGGCGCTGGAATTAGGCGATATCAACGAGCGCGACGCCTCAACCTTCATGGTCTATAGCTTCGCCTGCTTCTTTATCGGCAAGTTTATCGCCAACATTTTGATGACGCGCTTCAATCCGGAAAAAGTGCTGATTCTCTATTCCATTATTGGTGCGCTGTTCCTCGTCTATGTTGCGCTGGCGCCAAGCTTCAGCGCGGTGTATGTCGCAGTGCTGGTGAGCGTCCTGTTTGGACCCTGCTGGGCGACAATCTATGCGGGTACGCTTGATACCGTGGATAACGAGCATACCGAAATGGCAGGTGCCGTCATTGTCATGGCGATTGTCGGTGCGGCGGTGGTTCCGGCGATTCAGGGCTATGTGGCCGATATGTTCCATTCATTGCAACTCTCGTTCCTGGTCTCCATGCTGTGTTTCGTGTACGTCGGGATCTACTTCTGGCGTGAAAGCAAAGCGCGCAACAACCTGGCTGAAGCGACAGTTTCCTGAGGAGAGCGATCATGACAACACGTATAACGCTGTGGCGGGAACTCTTTGCAGAGCATCCGCGAATCTTACTGAAGAATAGCGACTTCACGGTTACCGCATTTCGTTACGCCAGCGGTGTGGAAGGGCTGAAGGTAGAAAACAGTCGTGGACATCTGGTTATTCTGCCCTGGATGGGGCAGATGATCTGGGATGCTCAGTTTGATGGCCATGACCTGACCATGCGTAACATGTTCAGTCAGCCGAAACCGGCGGCGGAAGTGGTGGCGACCTACGGTTGTTTTGCCTTCCACTCAGGTCTGTTGGCTAATGGCTGCCCATCGCCAGAAGATTCACATCCTTTGCACGGTGAAATGGCTTGTGCCGCGATGGATGACGCCTGGCTGGAGCTGGAGGGTGAGAATTTGCGCGTGGGCGGACGCTATGAGTATGTGATGGGATTCGGCCATCATTATCAGGCGCACCCTGCGGTGGTAATGCACAAAGCGAGCGCGCTGTTTGATATTCAGATGGCGGTTACCAACCTTGCCTCAGTGGCAATGCCGTTGCAGTACATGTGCCATATGAACTATGCCTACGTACCGGAAGCCACCTTCAGCCAGAATATTCCTGATGAGGCCATGAAGCTGCGTGAGTCGATACCTGCGCATGTTAAGCCTACCGAGCAGTGGCTGGCGTTTAATCAGCGGATTTTGCAGGGCGAGGCTTCTCTGGCGCGGCTCAATGAACCCCATTTTTATGATCCGGAAATTGTCTTCTTTGCTGACCAGCTGGACAGGTACACCGATAAGCCAGAATTTAGCATGATCGCGCCTGATGGCACCACATTCGTTACGCGTTTCTCCAGCACGGAGCTGAATTATGTGACGCGTTGGATCCTCTACAACGGCGATCAGCAGGTTGCGGCATTCGCCTTGCCTGCAACCTGTCGACCTGAAGGATTCCTGGCAGCACAACGCAATGGCACTTTGATTGAAATAGAACCGCAGCACACCCGGACATTTACCGTCACGACAGGCATAGCCTGATCGCTCAAGGCTTGAACAGCGACGCGCTTATCGTTAAGGTAAGCGCTTTTGCTGGATGGCGGCATTAATGCCTTATCCGGCCTACAATGGCACCCGCCCGTAGGCCTGATAAGCGCAGCGCCATCAGGCATGTCTTAGCGCCAGGATGAACCCATGATTACCGTTGCCCTTATTGACGACCACCTAATCGTCCGCTCCGGCTTTGCCCAACTGCTGGGGCTGGAACCTGATTTGCAGGTGGTGGCTGAGTTTGGCTCAGGCAGTGAGGCGCTGGCGGGATTACCGGGACGCGGCGTGCAGGTGTGTATCTGCGACATCTCGATGCCTGATATCTCCGGTCTTGAACTGTTAAGCCAGTTGCCAAAAGGAATGGCGATTATCATGCTCTCTGTCCACGACAGCCCGGCGCTGGTGGAGCAGGCGCTCAACGCGGGCGCACGTGGTTTCCTTTCTAAACGCTGTAGCCCGGATGAGCTGATCGCGGCGGTGCATACCGTGGCGACCGGCGGCTGTTACCTGACGCCGGACATCGCCGTCAAACTGGCGGCTGGTCGCCAGGATCCGCTCACCAAACGCGAACGTCAGGTGGCGGAAAAACTGGCGCAAGGAATGGCGG
>ERZ773193.4651-NODE-4651-length-10755-cov-2.051776_pt1 | contig 10755 bp, 11 predicted proteins | sample MGYA00511110_ERZ773193 | MGnify/ENA primary metagenome ERZ773193 (study PRJEB29015, sample SAMEA2737784) | human gut metagenome | biome: human gut; feature: human-associated habitat; material: faeces | place: China | collected 2012 ...
GTGTTTTTATGTGAAAGGAATCAGCGATCGCGGTGATTGGGATGGTATGGAAGAAGGGAAACCGTATCAGTGTAAAGCAAATTGGTGTGGTGAACATGCAATAGGTGTTACAACAACTCCAAAAGAAACACATGAAAGTTTTTTCCTTGCAGGAATGGCCTGTGAAAAGCTGGAAGAAATCGCGATGATGATCATAGCCAATTCCGGACAGGCAAGATCAGATGCCTTCGCTGCACTGCAGGAGGCGAAAAAAGGAAATTTCGGGTAGATTTTTGGGGACCGCATCAGCCACATTTTCCGACACAGGAATTTTTAGATATGTATCCGGATTTCCATATTGAAAAATACGGAAATCACGATGATACATTAGAGGGAAAACCGCGAACCTATCACAGAGAACGCAATGTCCCCCTGGGTGAAAATGATATATTGATTCAGCCGTCTACTATGCCGTGGGAAGAGTGGGAGATCCTTATCCGATATTGCTTCGCGCATCAGACGATGATTGATGCAGCAGGGGGAATGATTTTAAACAAACTAAAAGAGCTTGGCTTGGATGAAAATACCTTAATTATCTGGACTACCGATCATGGGGATGGTCTGGCATGCCATGGAGGGCATTTTGATAAAGGCTCTTACATGTGTGAGGAAGTCTTGAGAATTCCATTTGCTATGAAATGGAAAGGAGTTATCCCGGCCGGACAAGTGAGAGATGAGCTAATCAGCACAATTGATTTCCCGGTGACCTTGTTAGATGCAGCAGGAATGAAATTTACCAGAAATCAAGTAGATGGGCAAAGCATATTGCCATTGGTAACCGGAAAACCGGTAAAATGGAGAGAAGATCTGATGAGTGAAACACAGGGTCATGGCTATGGGGAAGATGTTATGGCAAGAGTGATTCGCTATAAAAACTGGAAATATGTTATTACGAAAGACGATTTAGAAGAATTATACGATCTTGAAAAAGATGTATTTGAGCTACATAATCTGGCAGAAAACTCGGAATTTCAAAATGTTTTGGAAGATATGCGGGCGCGACTTGCAAAATGGCAGAGAGAGACGGGGGATCCATTTAAAATGCGTTGAAAGGGGAGAGGCATATGCAGAAATTAGACAGACAGTTTCATATTCATTGTAAAGAGGGAGATGTGGGGCGATATTGCATTTTGCCGGGTGATCCGGGACGGTGTAAGTCCATTGCGGAATATTTTGACAATGCAGTGTTGGTTTCACAAAACCGGGAGTATACAGTATATACAGGAACGCTGCTTGGAGAAAAAGTCAGCGTATGTTCTACCGGAATTGGAGGCCCTTCAGCATCTATTGCGATGGAGGAATTACATAATATAGGTGCTGATACTTTTATTCGGGTGGGAACGTGTGGAGGAATCGACCTGGAGGTGGAATCGGGAGACATAGTAATTGCATCAGGCGCGATTCGCTTCGAACATACGAGTATGGAATATGCGCCAATCGAATATCCTGCAGTGGCCAATTATGAAATCCTTGTGGCGCTTACGGAGGCTGCTGAAGCAGCAAAAAAGAAATGGCATGTTGGTGTGGTTCAATGCAAGGATGCGTTTTACGGACAGCACTCACCTGAAAAAATGCCGGTTTCCTATGAACTGCTTCAAAAATGGGAAGCCTGGAAACGTCTGCATGTGAAAGCCAGTGAAATGGAATCCGCGGCATTATTTGTAGTAGCGGATGCGCTTGGTTGCCGTTGCGGTTCTGTATTTCATGTTATCTGGAATCAGGAAAGAGAACAGGCAGGCTTGGATCAGAAAATGAGTGAAGATACATCGGCCGCAGTGAAAATTGGCGTTGACGCGTTGAAGATTATGATTAAAAAGGATAGAATAAAGAAAGAGAAAAAAAATGATTGAGCAACAACAAATAAAGGTGTTAGCGGAACAGGCACTGTTAGCTCAGAAAAGAGCGATTGTACCTATCTCGCATTTTGCTGTAGGTGCAGCGCTTATGGCGGAAGACGGGAAAATTTTCTTAGGTTGCAATATCGAATGTTACGGACAGACTCCGACGATTTGTGCTGAGAGAGTAGCTTTATTTAAAGCGTTAAGTGAGCAAGTTGTGGCGTTTAAGGCACTTGCAGTAACAGGAGGAAAGTTTGGAGAAGAACCGGATGATTATTGCCTGCCGTGTGGGGTATGCCGCCAGGTACTTATGCAGTTTTGCTCACCGGATCTTCCGATTTATATTGTAAAAAACATTCATGAGATACAAAGCTATACGTTATCGCAGTTGTTACCGTATGCATGGACGCGAAAAGGTGATGTGAAAAAATGAAAATTTGTGATGTCATACGTCAAGAATTGCCATCTGTACAGTCAGAGCTGAAAAAGATATTCAAACAGTTTCCGAACGATTCAGAGGTAGTTGTAAAGCAAGTGTCAACAGGAGAATATGTAGTAAAAGAAGGAGAACCCTGTCTGTATGTATACCTTGTTTTAGAGGGGAAAGTAGCAGTACAGTATTATTCAGGACATAACGCATTTGTTGCGCGAAGATTCGGGCGTATGGCAGTCATAGGTGATGTAGCGGTTATGGGAAGCCTGAAAAATTATTCTACGAATGTCCGTGCTGTAACAAGATGTCGTCTTTTGGAGATACGTAATTGTGATTACTGGTATATGCTTCGAAATGATGAAGAATTTATGAAAGCGCAGCTGAAGCAGGCGATAGACATACTGGTAGGCGAATTGAAGGATAAAAGAGCATTGGAAGAAGAACCGGTAGAAATCAGGCTTTTGAACTATTTTGTTTACTATTGCAGAAAAGAAAAGACGACAATCAGTAAATATTTTGTAGTAAAGAAAACCAGACCGGAAATAGCAGAGGAAGTTGGAGGTGTTAGTGTACGTACCGTGAACCGAAAGCTTGTACATTTTGTTGAACAGAAGTTAGTATCGGTTAATCATGGGAAAATACATATCTCGTTAGAACAGCTACGTCGTATGGAAGAATTGATTGCGCAGTAAAAATTGTGAATGAGGAGGGGCTATGCCACCGATCAGTGTATTGATAAAGCCCGCGTCAGGTATATGCAATATGAAATGTGACTATTGTTTTTACTGCGATGAGGCAAAAAAAAGAATAACAAAATCTTATGGATTTATGACGGAACGTACTTTGAGAAATGTAATTCGAAAAACAATGCTTCACGCAGATGGAATGATAAGTTACGTCTTTCAGGGAGGAGAACCCACACTTCGCGGCCTGGAGTTTTTTGAAAAAGTAATCGAGTATCAAAAACAGTACAACAAAAACAGGGTATACGTGAACAATGCGATTCAGACCAACGGATATGCGTTGAATGAGGAATGGGCAAAATTTTTTAAGGAAAATCATTTTTTGGTTGGGTTTTCGCTGGATGGAACGAAAGAAAATCATGACTTATATCGTCATAATACGGAGGGCGAAGGCACATATGACAGAATTTTAAAATCTATAAATCTGATGGATGCGTATGGTGTTGATTATAATATTTTAACGGTTGTTACGAAGGATACAGCAGAGCATATCAGTGAAATATATAAAGAATATCAAACCAGAGGGTGGAATTATCAGCAATACATAGCCTGTCTGGATCCGCTGGGAGAAGAGAGAGGAAAAAATCCATATGCATTGACACCGGTGCAATATGGAAGCTTTTTGATTGAACTATTTCAGCTTTGGTATGAAGATTGGAAAAAGAAAAAACAGCCGTATATTCGACAATTTGATAATTATATAGGAATTTTGATGGGATATCAGCCGGAATCGTGTGACCAGAGAGGCAGCTGTGGAGTTCAGACTGTGGTGGAAGCGGACGGCAGTGTTTATCCCTGTGATTTCTATATGTTGGATGAATATTATCTTGGAAACCTTAACGAACATCGGATAGAAGATATCGAGAGAATGCGGAAAGAGATAGGATTTATCGAACGTTCTGAAAAAGTGTCAGAAGAATGTAGAAAGTGTCAATATTACAGAATATGCAGAGGCGGATGCCAAAGAAACAGAGAACGGAATTCATATAGTGGCGAATATGAAAATTATTTTTGCTCAGGCTACAAAATGTTTTTTGATGCGTGTTTGGAACAATTGAAAGAAATTGCAAGAGAGGTAAATTTCAGAAAAAGTGTGCGATGAAAAACGCATACTTTTTTTATTTGGGAGCACACTAATTTTCAGAAACAGAGTTTGAAAAGGAGGTGGCTTCCATGAATCATACGAAGTATCGGGTGTGGCTGTGGATGATGCTGCTGGTGCTGGTGACGGCGGGTGTGGCCTGGTATCTGCTGGCACAGGATAAGGAGGAGCCGATGACGGACGGAACGCTGGTGTATCGGACGGTGCAGGAGGAGCTGGCGTGAGCAGCTGGAAGCAGGTGCTGATGGCGACGGTGGGCCTAAGTGCTGGGATTGGCGTGGCGGGAGGGGTCTTTGCGCTGATTATCGCATTGGGAATCGTGTCGGAGTTCGCGGATCAGACCCGCACGGCCCGTCATATCTTCTGGTACGAGGACGCGGTCTCCGCAGGGGCCATTCTGGGAAATGCGATTAGTGTGTATCAGATAGTACTGCCGCTGGGGCAGGTGGGGGCAGGCGTCTTTGGCCTGTTTTCCGGTGTCTTTGTGGGGGCCTGGGCCATGGCGCTGACGGAGATCGTGAATATCGTGCCGATTTTTACCAGGCGGATGGATCTGCGCAGAGGGCTTGGGCTGATGATCGCGTCCATGGCGGCGGGACGGACGGTTGGGTCGTTTCTGTACTATTATTTCCGATTTTAGGAGGAAAATACAATGAAAGAATTCCGTCGGCAGCAGCCGGACGAGCAGGGGAAGCAGCAATATAACCAGTATGTAAAGGACGTGACGCCCACCCATGAGCTTGGCAGTCAGATGGCGAAGGCCTTTATGACAGGCGGGATTATCTGTTGTATGGGGCAGTGGATTATCAATTATGCGTTGAACGCAGGCCTCGACGAGGAAGCTGCCGGAAGCTGGTGCTCTTTGATTCTGGTGCTGATAAGCGCCGTCCTGACCGGCTTCAATCTTTTTCCCTCTATCGCCAAATGGGGCGGCGCAGGCGCGCTGGTTCCGATTACCGGCTTCGCCAACAGCGTGGCGGCCCCGGCCATCGAGTACCAGAAGGAAGGCCAGGTTTTCGGCATCGGCTGCAAGATTTTTACCATCGCCGGGCCGGTGATTCTGTATGGCATTTTTACCAGTTGGGTACTGGGACTGGGATACTGGGTCCTGAAGATACTGGGAATAATATAGAATACCTATTGACAAAGTAGGTTAATAAAGGTATGATAGCAAAAAGTAGAGTAGATGTTCAGCAATTTTGCAGCTACAAAGTGACAACCAATGATGAAAGGCAGGAATCTTCTAATGAATTACGGCATTTACAGTATCTTACCGTCTCTGGCAGCCATCGTTCTGGCGCTGGTGACGAAAAATGTATTTATCGCGCTCTTTATCGCGCTGATTCTGGGCAATTTTATTTTGAATCCTAACCTGGTCAGCGTACTGGTGGGCACGAAAGATATGATGGTGGACGTATTTTCCAGCCACTCCAGCACCTCCATTATCTTCATTCTGCTGATGCTGGGCGGACTCTTCTATCTGATTGAGAAGGCGGGCGGCTTAAAGGGCTTTACCCACTTTATGATTGCCAAGCGCAGCGTAGTCAAGTCACGGGTGGGCGCAGAGCTGTTCACCTGGCTCATTGGCGTGCTGATGTTCCTGGACGGCACCATGAGCGTTATGATTACGGGAGCCATCGCAAGACCATTTACCAAAGCCTTCAAAATCTCTCCGGAGAAGACGGCGTGGATCGTGCATTCCACGGCGACGCCCATGTCCATTCTGATTCCGATTGCGGCTTACGGTCCGTATATCGCCAGCTTCATCGAGGCACAGGGTATCGCGGATCCCACTTCTGTAATGGTGCGCAGTATTGGCTTCAATTTCTACTGCATCATGGCTGTCGTGGGCGTGGCGGTATTTACCCTGTTACATATTGAGTACGGCCCCATGAAGAAGGTGGAAGAAGCCTATAAGAACGAAAATGACGCGGACGAGAGCGTTCTTGCAGGCGAAGTGGAGCATCCGGGTACCGGCAAGGCTCGCTATCTGGTAGTTCCGCTGGCTATTATGATTGGTTTTGCGCTGGTGTATTTCTTCACGGCTGGCGACAGTGAGACAGGACTGATCCTGGGCATCTTCTTCGGAAGCCTGTACCTGATGCTGGATCTGGCTATCCAAAAAGTCATGAAGTTCGGCGAGACGCTGGACATCTTTTTTCAGGGATGCGGAAGCATGACCGGTATCGTAGCTATCATGGTATTTGCCTATGCCCTCAGTAACCTTTTAGGAGAACTTGGAACCGCAGAGTTCCTGTCCGGCGTGCTGGTACAGCTTATTTCCCCGACGGTATTTACGGCGCTTGCCTTTATCGTGACCTGCCTCTTATCCTTCTCCACCGGAACCAGCGCAGGCAGCATCGCAATTATGATGCCGGTGCTGCTGCCCATGGCCCTTTCCCTGAACGTGTCCATTCCGTTGATTACGGGAGCCATCGCTGGCGGCGCGGTGTTCGGAGACCACACTTCCCCGATTTCTGATACCACGGTAATGACCTGCTCCTCCTGTGACTGCGACGTGGTGTCCCATGTGAAGACCCAGCTGCCTTACGCGCTGACCTTCGCGGCTATCGCGGTGGTGATTTATCTGGTGCTGGGTTTTGTGATGTAATATATGGAAGCCCCGCAGGATATATAGTATAATCAAATTCATACAGATTGTTGTATATATGGAGCTGTAGGAAAGAGATGCAAATATGAGCAGAAAAATCTATGATTTTGACGAGCCCATTTCCCGCGTCGGACAGAACAGCGCGAAATGGGGCGAAGAATATATCGGAAGCGGCAGTGACATGCTGCTTCCGTTTTGGGTGGCGGACACGGATTTCCGGGCGCCCGACGAGGTAAATGAGGCTCTTCGGGTCTGCGTGGATCACGGCATTTACGGCTATGTGCGCCCTTCGGCGTCGTGTCTTCAGGCCGCGGCTTCCTGGCAGCAGCGCCGCCACGGTTTTCAGGCGAAGCCGGAGTGGATTACCGTGACGCCGGGCATCGACTGCGCCATGGCGACGGCGGTGCAGGCCTTTACAGAGCCGGGGGACAAGATTCTCATCAATACGCCGATTTACGACCCGTTTTTCGGGGTCATTGAGAAAAATGACAGGGTGACTGTGGACAGTCCCATGGTGCTTACGAATGGCCGGTACGAGTTTGACTGGGCGGATTTTGAGGCGAAGATCCGGGGTTGCCGGATGTGGATGTTCTGCAATCCCCAGAACCCGGAGGGGCGCTGCTTTACAGAGAAAGAGCTTCGAAAAGCCGGGGAAATCTGTGTAAAATACGGAGTATGGATGCTGTCTGACGAGATCCACGGGGATATTGTGTACGACGGCAGAAAGCATATTCCGCTGGCGTCCCTGTCGGAGGAGTTCTGCGGGCGGACGATTACCTGCACCTCGCCCAGCAAGACTTTCAGCGTGGCAGGCACGGCAGCCTCTGTGATCTTCATAGAAAATGAGACATTGCGGAATCGGTTCCGTGCGGCACTTTCTAAAAACTCGCCGGGCGTGAGCTGCTTAAGTCTGGTGGCCATGGAGGCAGCTTATACCTGTGGAGATGATTATGCGGATCAGCTGGTGGCTTATCTGCAGGGTAACCGGGATTATATTCTGGATTACCTGAGAAAATACCTGCCTCCGATCAAACCCATTTTCCCGGAGGCCATGTTCCTGGTGTGGCTGGACTGCAGTGGGCTGGGACTGGATGCTGCGGAGCTTCCGGACTTTTTCAAAAAGGCAGGCGTACGGCTGTCCATGGGAGACGCCTACCGGGAGCGGAGCGGCCAGTTCGTGCGGCTGAATTTCGGCTGTACCAGGGAGACGCTCACGGCAGGCCTTGCGCGCATCCGGAAAGCGGTAGAAGAACTTGTGAAGGACAACTAGATGGAACGGAAACGAACGATTTGTGATATCTGCTGCCCGTCCTTTCACTGCGGCATCGATGCTTATGTGAAGGACGGGCAGCTTGTGAAAATAGAAGGAACGGCGGAGCATCCCCAGAACCACGGGCTTCTCTGCGCCAAGGGGCTGGCGGCCAGACAGTATGTGTACCGGAAGGATCGGATCCGCACGCCTCTTTTGCGCGTGGGGGAGCGGGGCGGCGGGGAGTTCCGGCCCATCAGCTGGGAGGAGGCTTACGAGCGGATCGCAGAGCGCCTGCTGGCTATTCGAGAGGAGAGCGGACCTGAAGCAGTGGCCTTTTTCTCGGGCTATACGAAATGGTACCGCCCCTGGCTCCACCGTCTGGCCAATCAGTTTGGCACACCTAACTACATGACAGAGTCCGGCAGCTGTATGTTCTCCACCTTTCTCCAGTGGCTGACCGTGACCGGCAATGTGATGTCGTCGCCGGATGTGGATCATGCAGGGGTCTTCCTGGGCTGGGCCTATAATCCCTATTATTCCCGGAATCTGGCGGCAGCCGGAGTGGAGGCGGCGAAGAAGAGAGGCATGAAGGTGATTATCGTAGATTCCCGGATTACGCCTGCATCCATCAGGCTTTCGGATCTGCATCTGCGTCCCCATCCCGGCACAGACGGAGCGCTGGCGCTGGGGCTGGCCCATGAACTGATTGAAAATGGCTGGTATGACCGGGAATATGTGTCGAAATATGTCTACGGCTTCGCGGAGTACGCGGCCTATGTGAAGGAGTTTACGCCGGAGCGGGTGGCAAGGCTGACGGGCGTATCGGCGGAGCAGGTGAGGTCAGCCGCGGAGCTGATCGGAGGCCATCTGCCACTGGCCATCAATGAGAGCGCCGCGCCCATCGCCCATCATCGGAACGGATTTCAGAATTACCGGGCCATTATGGCGCTGTCGGCCATCACCGGATCCTTTGACCGGACGGGCGGGCAGATTCCGATACAGTTTAGCTATAATTATCAGGCAGCGGGCTTCGCCACCCGGGAGAAGGAGTTTGTCGGGAAGGTAAAGACGAGGCCAGGCTTCTCGCCGGTGGGCGGGGAAAAATACCCGCTTTGGCATGCGCTGATTGACGAGGCACAGTTTACGGATCTGGCAAGGCAGATCCGGGAGAAAAAGCCCTATCCCCTTCGGGCGGTGGTGGGGTTCGGGTTGAATCATCGGATCGCGCCGGGCAGTGATCGGCTGGCGGAGGCTTTGAAAACCGTGGATTTTCTGGTGGATGTGGATCTGTTCCTGACGGATACGGCGAAGCTTTGCGACATCGTGCTGCCGGCCTGTACCTCCTTTGAGCGGAGCGAGCTGAAGGCCTGGAGCGGCGGGTATCTGACGGTGACCCAGCCGGTTATCGAGCCGCTGTATCAGTCAAAACCGGATATCCGGATTATCTGCGAACTGGCCCGGGAAATGGGACTTGCGGACGAGCTTCTGACTGCGGGGCCGGAAGCGTGTATCCGGTATCTGATTTCTGATTTGCCGGTGTCCTACGAGGAGCTTCGGGCGGCGGAGCTTCCGGTAAAGGTGCCGGGGGCGGGAAACTGTAAGCCAGGGAAGATGCTGGCAGAGGGCTTTCCGACGGCCAGCGGAAAATTCGAACTCTATTCCCTGGAGATAGCGAAGATCAGGGAACAGTACCCGGACTGCAGTCTGGACTGCCTTCCGGTATATCGGGAGCCGATTTGTGCGGCAGAGCAGGAGAAATATCCCTTTACCCTGTGCTCCGGCCCGCGGATTCCGGGGGCGCTGCACTCCAGGCTGCACGGCGTTCCCTGGGCCCGGTCGCTCCGGCCAGACGCAACGGCGGATCTGAATCCGGCGGACGCGGAGGCTCTTTCTGTGCAGCAGGGGGATGAGATCGAAGTGTATACAGCCTTTGGCTGCATCAGCCTGAAGGCGAACCTGACCTATATGGTGGATCCGGGCACGGTCTATATCTACCACGGATACCCGGAAGCGGATGTGAATACACTGCTGGATCCGGAGAACGTGGATCCATATTCCGGCTTCCCGGCTTTTCGCAGCAGCCGGGCGGGCATACGAAAGAAGGTGCGGTAAATGAGCGCGAAACCCATCCGGTTCGATCGGAGCAAATGCACGGCCTGCTGTGCCTGCGCCATGGCCTGCATGGATGAGAAAGATACGGACGTGGAGCAGGGGGAGCGGGCGCTCAGGCAGGTGTATATGGAAGAAGGGTGCCGGGACGGACAGGTGAGCTTCCGGTTTCATTCGGATTCCTGTCTCCATTGCCGGGTACCGGCCTGCGCAGCTGCCTGTACGGCGGGCTGCCTCTATAAAGACGCGGAGAGCGGCCTGGTACTCTACGATACCGCCGCCTGCGACGGCTGCGGCCAGTGCCTGAACGCCTGCCGTATGGGGGCCATTTCCCTGAACCGTCACGGCAAAATCCAGAAATGCGACGGCTGCATCGAGCGCCAGCGTGCCGGAAAAATCCCAGCCTGCGTGCGGGTGTGTCCGACGGGGGCGCTGTATCTGGGAGAATAAAAAAGAGCGTTGTTCCGTCATTATTTTTATGACGGGGCAGCGCTTTTTTACTCTATAGGAAACACCGTGTTACATTAAAGTGTGAAAGTCATGATTCCTATAGAGCAAAAAGCCCCTCCGGGGGATCGCACTGCGGCGGAATGGAATCATGTCGCTTATGCGACCCGCCGCAGGCGGA
>ERZ773193.4660-NODE-4660-length-10740-cov-19.874403_pt1 | contig 10740 bp, 10 predicted proteins | sample MGYA00511110_ERZ773193 | MGnify/ENA primary metagenome ERZ773193 (study PRJEB29015, sample SAMEA2737784) | human gut metagenome | biome: human gut; feature: human-associated habitat; material: faeces | place: China | collected 2012 ...
ATCGTGTAACGTGTCAAAAGCGTTCTGGGGTTCGAATCCCCATCTTTCCGCCAGATGTCCGGAACCGAAAGGTTTCGGACTTTTTGTTTTTCCGCTGTCTGCTTGACTTTTTGCTCCGCTTCCGCTATGCTGAACAAAATATCGTTTTACCGAAGGAGGATCATCATGGCTTCTTCCCGCAAGAAAAGGCGCGGCCTCTCCATTGCTGTCATCGTGGTGCTGTGCCTGCTTCTCATCGCCGTTGTGGCGGCGGCCGTCGGCTACAGTCTGGTCGCCCGCCGGGTCAAGGCCCTGCAGGCCGGGGCCAGCTTCACGCTGGATTACGAGATCACCCCCACCGCCGACTCCCCTGCCCTTTACGGCATCCTGCAGCAGGCCGGGGCCACCAACGGCACCGTCACCGGCCAGTATGAACCGAACGCTTTGCAGCTGAGCATCGCGGCAAAAAAGGCCGTGATCCCGGCCGACCCGCTCACCCGGGTGTACGTCAGCAGCGACGAGACCCTTTATGATGTGGGCCAGCTGTACCGGAACGTCCGCACTTCCATCACGGATGCCTATCCGCTGGCCGGGCTGCTGATCCCGGATTGGTCGCTGGGCAGCTACATCTCCCAAAGCCAGCTGGCCAGCCTGCTGGGTGTCGACACCGAGGCCACCAGCCTGCAGGACGTGACCGAATTCCAGCTGGATGCAAAGGGCCTGCAGCGGGTCCAGCCGGAAAGTGCAAGAGACGGCTACCTCTACTTCCAGCTGAACACCGGCAGCGCCGGTGCCGATGCCCCGGTGCTGGTCGTCGGCTTCCAGAAGGACAAATTCTTTGACGACGCCATCCCGGTGGAGCTGCAGCTCACCATCCCGGCGCACGATGTCACCATCCGGCTTTCCGGCACCGTGAGCGCCCGGACCGTATCGCTCACCGCACCTACCTCCCGCATGAAGGATGACGACATCCAGACGCTGGTGCAGATCCGCGAGACCATCCAGAGCGTTCTGCAGTTCGTGCAGAATGCATCTTAAACGCAAAAAGAGCAGACGCGATGCGTCTGCTCTTTTTGCGTTTCTTATCAATTACCGGTCCAGGATGCGCCCGTCGGTGGAGAAGGTCACCACATTCCACGGGATGAACTTGCCGCTGTTCTTCAGGGCCGTGACGGCGGCATGCTCCAGACCGCCGCAGCAGGGCACCTCCATGCGCAGCACGGTCACACTCTTGATGTTATTATTACGGATGATCTCGGTCAGCTTTTCGCTGTAGTCCACGGCGTCCAGCTTCGGGCAGCCGATGAGGGTGACATGGCCCTTCATGAACTCCTCGTGGATGTTCGCATAGGCATAGGCGGTGCAGTCGGCGGCGATGAGCAGCTTGGCACCGTCAAAATAGGGCGCGTTCACCGGCACCAGCTTGATCTGGCAGGGCCACTGCGCCAGCTGGGACTGCAGCGGTGCAGCGGCAGCGGGTGCGGCTGCCTGCTCCCGGTGGAACTGGCGCATGGCGCTGCCCGGGCAGCCGTGGAAGGCCGGGGCGGCAGGCTTTTCGGCGGCAGCCGCTGCCTTTTTCTGCTTGTTCTCCAGCACGGCCTGCTCGTCGTAGGCAGCGGCTTCACGCTCGGTGAAGGTGATGGCACCGGTGGGGCAGCCGGGCAGGCAATCGCCAAAGCCGTCGCAGTAGTCGTCCCGCATGAGCTTTGCCTTGCCGTTCACAAGGCCGATGGCCCCCTCGTGGCAGGCGGTGACACAGGCCCCGCAGCCGTTGCATTTTTCTTCGTCTATATGAATGATTTTGCGGATCATGGGAAAGTCCTCCTTGCTTTGATGAACTGAGTATACTATAATCAGGCCAAAGCTTCGGTTGCCATAACCACGAAACGAGGATTTTTTCATGAAACTTGTTCCTTCGCCTTTGTTCCAGGGCCTTTCGCCGGCTGATCTGGATGCCCTTGCCGCCGCCGGGCTGCTCCGGCAGAAAACATTTGCAAAGCACACCGTCATTTTCCGCGCCGGGAGCCGGGTGCAGGAGATCGGCGTGGTGGTGCAGGGCACCGTCCACATCGAGAACTTCGATCTCCGGGGCACCAAAAGCATCCTGAGCAGCATTTCCGCCGGGCAGGCCTTCGCGGAGACCTATGCCTTCTGCGGCGACGCACTGATGGTGGATGCCGTTGCCGCCGAGGACTGCACCGTGCTGCTGCTGAGCACCCGTGTCCTTTCCGACGCCAGAGTGTCCCCCGCTGTGCGGGATACTCTGCTGCGCAACCTGCTGGCCGTTTCCATGCGCAAGAGCCTGAGCCTTTCCCAGCGCATCTTCTGCACCACACCCAAAACGGTACGCGGCCGCCTGCTGACCTACTTTTCCGCGCAGGCGGTAAAGGCGGGCGGGCTGGAGTTCGACGTGCCCTTCAACCGCCAGCAGATGGCCGATTACCTCAACCTGGACCGCAGCGCCCTCTCCAAAGAGCTGTGCAAAATGCGGGACGAAGGCCTGCTGGAATTTGAAAAGAACCACTTCCGGCTGAACGAACTGCCGGAATGACTCCGCTGCAAAGGCACAAAAATGCCCGCCGCATTTTTCGAAACACGGCGGGCATTGCTTTTCTCGGTCAGGCTCAGACCGTCTCCTTCACGGCCTTCTTGCGGGGTGCGCACTTGCGCTTGGGCTTCTCTGCTGCAGGCTTTTCCTCTGCGGGTGCTTCGGCCTTTGCGGCGGGAGCGGCTTCGGCCGTTTCTGCCTTGGCCGCCGCCTTTGTGGTCTTCTTGGCGGCAGTCTTGCGGGCAGGCTTTGCGGGCTTTTCGGCCGGTGTGGCTTCAGCCTTCACGGCGTCCTCTGCCTTTTCTTCCGCAGCCGGTTCTGCCTTTGCGGCGGTTGCCTTCTTGGTGGTGCGGGGCTTGCGGGCGGCAGGCTTTTTAGCCGGGGCCTTTTCCTCGGCGGGGGCAGCTTCAGCGGCTTCCACGGCAGGCTCCTCAGCCTTCTTGGCGGCGGCACGCTTTGCGCGCTCCTTCACCTCATTGATGGTCCACAGCTGGTCCTCTGCGCCGGGCACTTCCTGCCAGATCTGCAGCACGGTGCCCACAGCAGCACCCATGCCCACGGTGTCCACACACTTGCCGCCGGCCCAGGACGAGCGCAGGCGCACGGTGCCTTCCGGGGTGGGCTGGACGCTCCACATCTGGGAGGTGCCGCCCACATCCTCCCACAGATGCAACCAGGTGCCGTTGGCGGTGCCGGTCATGGTCAGGTCCAGCAGCTTGCCGGAAGCGCGGTTGCGGATGCGGTAGACGCCGTCACCCACGCGGACGAAACTCCACTCCTGCTCGGGCTTGTGCTCATACTTGCCCAGACGAACGGTGCCGCCTTCCTTCGCGCCCTCCACAGCCTGGATGACGTTGCCGGTGTGCGCGGCGATGGTGTAAAAGTGATCGGCTTCGATCACGGTCTGTGCGACAGTTTTCATCATTTTTTCCTCCCTATGGTTCATGGCCGGCCCTGCTCTGCCTGCGGCGGCCGCCCGTATTGTCCGGTGCCTGCACCAGCGTGCAGGCCTCTTTGTTCTCCTCATGGTAAATGATACCACATATCGTGATTTTTCACAAGCAATTCGACCATCCTTTAGCAAAACTGACAAAAAACTCTGCCCTTTCGGGTGGTTTTTCTCCCGCTCGACCGGCCCAAAGCGTGCATTTTTCTGTTTCCGGGGCTCTCGACTTTTCGCCGCAGCTGCGTTATACTATGTGCCGGTGCTCCGTGCACCCGCCAGAATCATCCGCCGCCCTTTGTCACACAGGGCGGTTTTCGCATCCTATAAAAAAGGAGGTCCTTTCATGACATCCGATGAACTCAACATCCGGCAATATAAAAAGATGACCGAGACGCCCATCCCCAAGCTGATCTTAGGGCTGGCGGCTCCCACCATTTTAAGCATGCTTATCACCAGCATCTACAATCTGGCCGACACCTTCTTTGTGGGCCAGATCTCCACCAGCGCGTCCGGCGCGGTGGGCGTGGTCTCCAGTCTGATGGCCATCATTCAGGCGCTGGGCTTCACGCTGGGCCACGGCTCCGGCACCATCATCAGCCGCAGTCTGGGCAGCCGCAACACCGATGCCGCCACCCGTTTTGCTTCCACCAGCTTTTTCACGGCGCTGGCCGTCGGCGTGGTGCTGGCGGTGATTGGTCTCGCCACCCTGCCCGGCTTCATGATGCTGCTGGGCAGCACGGTCACCATTCTGCCCCACGCCTGCGCCTATGCGCGGCCCATCCTTATCGCGGCCCCGCTGATGATCTCCAGCCTTGTGATGAACAACATCCTGCGCTATGAGGGCAAGGCCAGCTTTGCCATGATCGGCCTTGTCACCGGCGGCGTGCTGAACATCGTGCTGGACCCCGTCTTCATGTTCGGCTTCGGCCTCGGCACCGCCGGTGCGGGCATCGCCACCGCCCTCAGCCAGACCATCAGCTTTGGCATCCTGCTGTCCATGTTCCTGCGGGGCAAAACGGTCAGCCAGTTCCGCATCACCGCCGTCACCCGTGAAGCCCGGGAGTTCGGCATGATTTTGATCGGCGGCGCGCCCAGCTTCGGCCGTCAGGGCCTGCAGAGCATCGGCGGTATGCTGCTGAACATTGCCGCCCGCAGCTACGGCGACGCCGCCGTGGCCGGCATGAGCATCGTCTCCCGCATCTTCATGTTCATCATCTCGGTGGCCATCGGTGTCGGGCAGGGCCTGCAGCCGGTGGCGTCCTTCAATTATGGTGCCCGCAAGTACCGCCGGGTGCGGCAGGCGGCCATCTTTACGGTAGGTGCGGCCTTCTGTATGCTGGTGGTGCTGGTGGGCCTGTGCTGGCTGAACGGTGATGCCCTCATCCGGCTGTTCCGCGACGACCCGGAGGTGACGGCCATCGCCCTGCCCGCCTTCCATTACCAGTGTCTGGCCGTGCTGCTGCAGCCGGTCATCGTTGTGGCGAACATGACCTTCCAGAGCGTGGGCAAGGCCGGGCGCGCCACCTTCCTGGCCTGCTGCCGCCAGGGCGTGTTCTTCATCCCGCTCATTCTCCTGCTGCCCCGCACCCACGGCCTTGTGGGCGTGGAGATCTGCCAGCCCATTGCGGATGTGCTCACTTTCCTCGTCTCGGTGCCCTTCCTGCTGGCGTTCCTGAACCAGCTGGGCCGGATGGACGACGCCGAGCACGCTAAAACGGCGTCCTGAACGCTTGTCACCAAACTGTAATCAACAGCCGCGTTTTCCTGCAATGGAATGCGCGGCTGTTTCGTGTTATAATTGAATCGGGAATTTCTCCCATTTACAAGAATGCTTTTCGGTTCCTCTGCATTGACAAGGAGTGATCGTATGAAACGCTTTTCTTCCCGGATGAACCGCATCGGCTGCGCCGCCGTGTGCGTCTCGCTCAGTCTCGCGCTGGGCTGCGGGTGCGCCGTGCTGCCGCCAGCTTCCGGCAAGCCTGCTGCTCCTGCTTCCTCAGTGCCCACCGATGCACACGGGGATCCGCTTTACGACAGCTCCCGGCTGGACGACGGAAAGCTGCGGATTCTTTACGGTTACGACAATTCCGGCAGTGCCTGCACCGTTCTGTGCGGCAGCAAGGTGCTGTACCAGTCCTTCCGCAGTGAGAACGTGAACCTTCTGCAGGACACCGTGACCGGTGAGACCAACTACTGGTTCCGCACCTGGGCCGACCCGGACGCTTATTGCGGACGGCGCAGCGGCCTGTTTGACAAAGACGGCAATGAAGTCATGACCTTTGAGGGGGAGCAGAACGCCTCCATGCAGAACGGTCTGCTGGTGCTGCAGGAAGCCCACGCCGTGAACGGCAGCTACGAAAACGGCTACGACGATTACGGCACCTGTCAGGTGATCGACCTTTCCACCGGCGAACGTCTGCCCGTGCCGGATGGCGCATACCGCTGCATCGTGTGCGGGGACAGGCTGGTGTTCACCTGCTATGCCCGCCCAGCAGACCTTGCCGAGGACGCATGGGACGATGAACCCGCCCTGCACAGCTGGGTCATTATACAGACGAAGGACGGTACACAGACTTACGGCGCAGATGCCACTACTGCCATAAGCCTTTCCTATGCACCGGACGTTCTGAACGACTGGGTAGAGCTGGACACCTGCCACGCCAGCGGCGAGCCAACGGACGAAACGCTCTATAACCCCGCCACCGGCGAAAGCTTTACCGGCTTCCGACAGGTATGCGGCAGCGGCACCGCCTGCTGCGAGACCAGCGATGGCCGCTACGAGCTGCGGGATCTCGCCACCGTGGACCGCACCCTCATTGGCACCTTCGACGACCAGCCCAGCAGCTATTTCCCGGGCTATGTGGTCACATGGCGCACGAGCGGCGGCTTCGGCTATGATCTGCACGACCTTGTTACCGGTGAGGTGACACCGCTGTACGCTTCCAGCGTCATGAGCGACACCATCGCCCTTTACTATGAGGACGGACGGTTGAAGGTGTTCAACACCGAAACCGGCGATTTGATCACTGATACCACCGTGGAGCCAGTGGAGGGCCAGCAAAGCGTGATGATGGATAACAAGGGTGACGGCTACGTCTGGCTGGAGCTGCGGGATAACGATAACTTTGAGACCACCGCCACCCGCGTGTACGGCCCCGAGGGCCTTGTCTCCGACCTGACCCATCTGCAGGACAAGTATTATGCCCTGAACTATCTCATCACCACACCGGAGGGCAGGCCGCTGTACTGTGGCAACGCCAATGCGCCCAGCAGCAACGGCTCAATGTGTGACGTGCTGGATGAAAACGGCAACATTGTGTTCTATGGCCTTGGCAGCTGCTACAGCTACTACGACAACAGCCTGAACCAGCTGCCAGAACACGTGTTCGTTGCAAAACGCGGCTTTTACTACGGCTGGATGGACACGAACGGCAAATGGCTTTACTGCCAAAGCATCTTCTCTTCCATCAACGCCGACGATGAAATGGGCTACTGAGCCAGACTTTGGAGGAACGCCTTATGAAAAATGCTAAAATTTCCCGCCGCAGCTTTCTGCTTGGCCTTGCCGCCTGCTCTGCCGCAGGCATTCTCACTGCCTGCAAGGGGGCTGGCATCCCCGCCAGCAGCGCTTCAACCTCGCCGGAAGCACCCGCTTCTTCCGTGAGCGAGCTTGAACCCATCGGGCTGTTTACCGTGGAAGATTTTCCCAAGCTGGATGGCAGCACTGCCTGCATCCCGCTGATGGCCCAGATGATGGCCGATACCACCGGCATCGATCTGGAAGTAGCCCAGAGCGCCATTTCGGTCTCCACCACCGCCTATGCGTGGGAGAGCTTCGGCCTGTACCCGGATGAGGATTACACCGCCAAGATGCTGGTGGTGTACGAAGCGCCGGATTACGTGAAGGATGAACTGAAGGAAGCCGACGCCCAGCTGGAACAGAAGCCCATCGGCCGGGACGCGCTGGTGTTCATTGTGAACGAAGAAAACCCGGTCAAGAGCCTGACCCGGCAGCAGCTGAAGGACATCTACGCCGGAAAGATCACCAACTGGAAGGAGGTCGGCGGCGATGATCTCGACATCGTGGCCTTCCAACGCAGCGAGGATTCCGGCAGCCAGACTCTGTTCAAAAAGCTGCTCATTCAGGGCGGCGAGCTGATGGACCCGCCCACCGAACTGGCTCCCACCGCTATGGGCGAACTGGTGGACAGCCTTGCCGCCTACAACAACAGCGCCAACGCCATCGGCTTTTCGGTGTATTACTACATCGACCAGATGTACTCCCAGCCCGGCCTGCGGCTGCTGGCCGTGGATGGAGTCGAGCCTTCCAACGACACCATTGCCAGCGAGAAATACCCGCTGTGCAACGAATTCTACGCTGTTCTCCACGCAGACGCCGCCGCCGACAGCCCGGAGCGCCAGCTCTATGACTGGCTGGACACCGACGCCGGGCAGAACTGCATCCAGAAGTCCGGCTATGTAGCGGTGGGCCCGCAAACCACGGAAAGCACTGCAAACTGACCCGCAGCGGCATATTTTCGCCGAAAGGCTTCCCTCCCCGCCGAGGGAAGCTTTTTTTGCTGTCTCGCCGTCGATTGACACCGTTCTGCATTTCTGCTACAATAAAGTCAGCTAGCCGTCGAACATTTTGCAGCAGATTGCCGAAAAGGAGAACACGTTATGGACCATCCTTCTTCTCATGTGGAAAGCCGCTGGCGCACCGAACTGCGCAACCGCATCATTCAGGTGTCCAGCCTGCTGGAGATCCTGCTCTCGGGCCTTGTGCTCGTCGGCCTGCTGCTCAGTGCCGTGCCGCTCATCAAGTGGATGCCGGGCCTGTTGATCGACGGCAACGAGGTGGAGATCCGCAGCTTTCTGGAACGCAGTCTCGACATCGTCATTGGCATCGAGTTCATCAAGATGCTGGCCAAGCACAGCCCCGGCAGCAGCCTGGAAGTGCTGCTGTACGCCATCGCCCGGCATCTGGTGGTGGGGCATGACTCCGCGCTGGAAAATCTGCTCAGCGTGGGGGCCATCGCGCTGATCTTCATCGTGCGCAAGTTCTTCTTTGTCCCGGCCTTTGGTGCCCACCTGCCGGATGGCCACCCGGCCCCGGACCTTTCCCCCAGCCAGAGCGGCATCCCGGCGGAGGAGTTCCTCACCCGGCTGAAAAGACGGGCCGCAGAAGAAGTGGCCGAAGTCATTCCTTCCGAAGAAGAAGACTTTGACGAGTACGATTTTGAACAGGCTGAACCGGAACTGGAATAACACAAACAAAACCACCCCGCAGCGCTGCCGGAGACCCGGTACGCTGCGGGGTGGTTGCATTTACAGATTTATTTTTTATTGTGCTTGCCGAAGCGGTACTCCTTGCCCTCACGGATGCGCTGGATGTTGGCACGATGCATGTAGATCACCATGCCGGACATGAAGCCCGAACCGATGGCGCACACCAGCATATCACCGGCGGCATAGCCCCGGATGACACCATAGAGGATGGTCAGCAGCGGGTAAAGCGCAGCCATGGCCACGCTGCCCAGCGACACCATGCCGGTGGGGATCAGGCACACGAGGAAGATGATGGCCAGAAACGGCAGCAGCACCGGCTGGATGGCCAGAACGGCACCGCCTGCCACCAGCACGCCCTTGCCGCCCTTGAAGCCGAAGTACAGCGGGTACAGATGGCCCAGCACTGCGAAAATGGCGGCCAGATATACGCCCAGATACGGCGAAACACCGGCGTCGGCGGGCAGCAGGTGGAACATCCACCGGCCGATGCACACAGCGGCAACGCCCTTGAGCACATCCACCGCCGCCGTCATGGCAGCAGCCTTTTTGCCGAAGGTGCGCAGCATGTTGGTCATACCGGCGGCACCGCTGCCGTGCTTGCGCACGTCATCGTGGTATACAAACTTGCTGATGAGGATGCCGGCGTCCACACTGCCCAGCAGATAGGCCTGCAGGATGGTGGCTGCGGCGATGAGGATCGTTTTCATCATAAAGCCAGATGCCTCCTTTGCGGGCGCTTACACGTCCTTTGCGCCCACTTCGCCGGAGCCGCGCTCGCGGATCACCAGACGGATGGGAGTGTGTTCCAGACCAAAGTTCTCGCGGATCTGGTTGATCAGATACCGCTGGTAGCTGAAATGGAACAGCTGCTTCGAATTCACAAAGGCCACGAACGTGGGCGGGCGGGTGGATGCCTGAGTCAGATAGAAGATCTTCAGGCGGCGGCCCTTGTCGCTGGGCGGCTGCATCCGGGCTGTGGCGCGGGCCAACATCTCGTTCAGCACTCCGCCGGTTTATGCCTTCAGGTACTTCCTCAGCGAGATGCTGGACGCGACGATCGACAGCACGACGGCTCCCACCACAAGGGCCGGTGCAAGCAGCCATACCGTCTTCTGGTTGATCAGAGGCATCCACTGCACGCTCTTCGACAGCCAATCCGTGATGAACAGCTTCACCATGGCGCTCAACGTTCCGCAGGCGAGCAGCGAACCAATCAGCGACGCGAACACGCCTTCCAACACGAACGGCAGGCGGATGGTCCAGTTCGAGGCTCCCACCAGTCGCATGATCTCGGTCTCGTTCTTACGCGAGGCGGCACTCATGCGAATCGTCGTGCCGGTCAGCATGATGGCCACCAGGATCATCACGCCGGCGAGCGCCACGGTGACCGCCGTCGCACGGTTCAGCACCGAGAAGACCGGGTCGAAGATCTTGCGTTGATCCTGCACTTCCTCGACACCGGTGCGGCCGCTCAACACTTCGGATACCACTTGGTATTTGGTCGGGTCCTTCAGTTTCAGACGCAGCGACCCCTGCATGTCGGCGGCGGTGAGCACGCGTCCTTGGTATTCGCCGTTCGGATACTGCTTGAGGAAGGTGTTCTTGTAGAAGTCCTCACGGCTCACATATGTGATTTTGGAGACGATGTTGCCGGCTTCCTCGTTGATCACGTTCTCCAGATCGACGATCTCCTGGTTGGAAGGCGCCTTGCCCGACGAGCAGGACGCCGCCTGGCTGGCACCGTCCGGGCACAGCCATACGACCACTTCGACCTTGTCGTACCATTCGCCCTTCGCGGCGGTGATCTGTGCCTGCATCAGGCCGGACACGCCGATGAACAGGAAGGAGATGAATGTGACCAGCATGACGGAGATGATCATTGAAACATTGCGCTTGAGGCTGTTCCATGTTTCGGAAAGGATGAAACGAAAACGCATCAGTCGTGCTCCTTGGTGTCCTCAGGGTTTTCATCGGACGG
>ERZ773193.4662-NODE-4662-length-10733-cov-4.321783_pt1 | contig 10733 bp, 9 predicted proteins | sample MGYA00511110_ERZ773193 | MGnify/ENA primary metagenome ERZ773193 (study PRJEB29015, sample SAMEA2737784) | human gut metagenome | biome: human gut; feature: human-associated habitat; material: faeces | place: China | collected 2012 ...
GCACGGAGAGTGTAACACCTTTCAAATCCAGCGTCACATACTGACGTCCAACCTGTTGAGCGAATCCGACAGTTGACACGCAAAATAAAATTCCTACTAACGTAAATACCGACAAAAATCTTGGGTCTAAAATTTTTATCCAGTTCCTACAATACTTCTTGATTTTTTTCATAGATTTGTAACAACTAGTTGATAATAATAATTATTTAACTACTTTAATTAAAGAGTATCCATATGTTTGGTCGCATCCGGTACTCTTTTTTTTAATTTTTCAATATAACACGGTTTCCATCAATTACATAATTAATATTTAGATTTGCACATATTGTCTGTAAAACAACCTCAAGACCACTTCGTTCAAACACCCCGCTAAATAACAACGCACTCGATTGTAAACACTGATTTTCAATTTCCACCCCAAACCAACGCTCTAATCTACGTATCACATCCACGAAGGGTTCATTCTTTATCATCAACACACCATCCTTCCAAGCAACCAAACGGGCAGCATCCACTTCCTTGGTAGAAATTTTACGTGATTCCAAATCCAATGCAACTTGTTCACTTGGCTTCGCTACCACAACATGATTTCCCGATCTTACCCGAACGCATCCCTCCACCAAAGCCATATAAATCTCACCATGATCGCCATATGTATTCACCTCAAAAGAAGTTCCCAAAACCTCTGTCTCCATATCTTTCATCACCACGAAAAAAGGCCTGTCTACATCCTTCGTCACTTCAAAATACACATTCCCTTTTACTGTTACCACTCTCTTACCTATGCCGAATCGTACAGGATAACGAATAGCACTTTCCGAATTTAACCAAACCTTCGTTCCATCGGAAAGGATAATTGAAACACGCTCTCCCGCAGGAACCGTGATTTCATTCATAGCTTCTTCTTCAACATTCCGTTTCTCTGATGTTTTCACATTCTCATACACCAATTCATTCCTCCCCTCTTGTTTAATATTTACATTACCCGTCTTTTCGAATATCACTTCCCGCTTCTCATTTCCCACAACCACCTTTTCACCATCAGCCAAAGTCAACATCACCCCACGTTCATTCGGAATCGTTATGTCTACATAGGCAATTGCCAGATCATCCATGCTTCCAATCGGTTTCAAAAAGAAATAAACACATGACAGGATCACAGCCACGATCGCCGCATATTGCAACACTCTTCGCAAAACAACCGCTCTTTTTCTTCTTTCCGGCAAAGCACGCATGAACTGCTTGTAGTCTTGCCATCCCTCTTCCACGACTTGATCATCGCACTGAACTCCAGTCGTAGTATGCCATATTTTCTTATATTGTTCAAAATACTTTCGGTTCTCTTCCGTACGAATCCATTCCGCAAACACTCGCAGATCCGCACGTGTTGCAGTATCATCCAAAATCCGGATCAGTAATTCATCTATATTTTTCGAGGTCTGATTCATAAATTTATCCTTTATACCTCTTAGACAAACAACTCCCGATTTACCCCTAAAAATCTAATCGAAAAAAAATAAAAATTTGAAGTAACCAACCTAAATCTTTACGTAACCGTTTGATCGCTATGGTCATCTGAGATTCTACCGTTTTCAAGGAAATACCTAATCGTTCTGCTATTTCCTTGTTTTTCAACCCTTCCATTTTACTCAGTATAAATATTTCCTGACACTTCTTCGGTAACGCCTCGACAGAAATCATTATAGCCTTTTCAATCTCCGAACGTTCCAACAACATCTCCGCTTCTGGAGTTTGTATTATTGTAGAAAAATACAATTCTTTCAACTGTTCCTCCTCGTACTTCCGAATTATATCTTTCCGAGTAATAGAATTTATACAATTATTATACACGGCCCGATACAAGTATGCTTGTGGAGAAATTGTAATCGTTAACATCGAACGATTTTCCCAAAGTCGATAATACGCCTGCTGAACAGCATCTTTTGAGGCCTCCACATCTTTTAGAATACGACTAGCATAATTCAGCAGGCTTTTATAATAAGTTTTATAGATATACTCGAAAGCAAGTATATTCCCCTCATTTAAAGCTGATACTAAAATTCCCGTATTCGTGTAATCCATATCAAGAACAATATCTCTAAAAGACAAATATAGTATATTAATCAAATATTCCAATACTTATTTAGACTTAATATAAAAAAGAATAACCTTTATGCCAAAATCACATTCTGCAATCAAGCTAAAAAAAGAAATCAATCAATTAGCAGAAGACAAATTACCTGGAGCTACAGAGATCAACTATAACGAAATCTTTCCGCTTTTCAACCTACAATCTATCCAACAATAGACGCCTAATTCTCTGGATAATATTCCACTTCCCGATCAAAATGCGGAACGACAAGGCCAACAACCACCTTATCACCGAATTGCTTTCTTTCAATCTGAATCGTCCGATCCACCTCCTCCCCGAAAGCCTCCTTGATCCTTTGGTGAAGAAACAGCTCATACTTGTCCAAATTGCAACACAAATAATCCAAATCCGCTTGAATCCCCACAGGCACCCCCTTGTCACTCATCCCGATATACACGGTTCCTCCTTGATTGTTCAGGAAACGGCACATATCCTGCATGATAGAATCCAATTGGGCCTCCACGTCCACGTGTTTCGCCCCCACCGGATAGACCAACGAATTCTTAAACGTTCTCTTTTCTTTCATATTCCCGGACATGGAATCTTCTTCACCTTTTCCCTTCAACGACAACAAGTCCAACAACTCATCCTCTCTCCAACGGGATTCTTCAGGAAGATTTCCCTGCACATCCTTAGCCAATATAGCTCCAGCCACTTTAGCCACATAATCATTCTCCGAATGAGAAAAACGTTCCAAATCTCCCGCAAAAGAACGATCTCCATATGACGACAGCATTCGGATCACCGCCCACAAAGGTTCCAATGCAGGGTAAGCCCGAAAATCCTTCTCCAGTGCGCCCAAGTCCAGTGTTTCTAAACGTCCCTCTATAAATTCATACTTCACGATCAAATGATTGATCAAGCAATCATAGTACCCTTTCAAACGATAATCACCTAACACGTGAGCCAACAAGCGAATAAAATAAAGTAAATTCAGATTCTCCAAACAAACCTCTTGCGTCAGGTAAAGCTGCAACAGCCGGATCAACTCCTTCACATACTTACCCGAAACCCCGATAGAACGCTCGATTTTACCCGTATTAAACTTTCCCTCGCCATCCCGATTTCTATATCTCTTGCACTCCTCTATATAACTGTAAACCAGATTAGCAACCGCCTCGTGCCTGTCAAATCGTTCCTTCGTGGCACCTAGAATCTTGCCTTTGATCCTCCCTACCGAGGGGACATCAGTAACTTCCAAAAGATAATACCCCCCTCTCTCCTCGCTCACCCCTTCAGCAAGAGGGGTCGAAACCAAGAAACCACTTTCCGACAACCACGTCAAAAATCCATTCTTCTCACTCAAGAGTAGAGCGTTACACTGATCCCCCACCCGCAAATGCTCCACGGCCACTTGATTCAGTTCCTCCCAGATCGAGAACTGCAAGCGGTCATCCTCCGACTCCACCACCGTCGCCGTCATAATATCCCCGGGATGAAGAATATCTTTCAAACTATCCAACCTTGCCCGTGTCACCTGACTGACATGTAAAACACCCTGTCCATCATATTGCGGGTCCACAATCGTAACGAAAACCAGCGTGGGTTTAAAATTATGCACCAGTTTCACCCGTATATTCACGACAGCCCCCACAGGCGGCCGTCTCTTCTGAATCACGCTCTTTCTTAATTCATCCGAAAAGTCTGCGAGAATACTTCTCCACGCTTGGGTTGTCCCCACCAATCCTTCTTCAAAACTCAACTTTTTCTTACTGTACCCGAGTTTCAAAGCGACACCGTCAATCTCCATCAGCGTGTCAAACTTTAATGAAACCGGAGCGGCAAGCGTGATTGCTTTCGTTTCCACTAACAATTGCCCGTGTCCCTCGTACAGACGCCCCTGACAATTTCTAATCGCGTCAACCGTCTTTTCTGCAATAGATTCCATCAGGACAAGAATGGAGAACTTTAACAACTCTTCCCATGTGAACACGGCATTCTTCTGGTTAAACAATAAAGAATTAAACGCATTCTTCCGAATTACTTCATCTTCCTTATCCCGTAACACATACAAGTACCTGAAAAACATGGAACGCAAGCTTGCCAGTTCTTCCTGCACGGAATCCCCCAACAAGATCCGGGCCCCTAGAATCCAAACAGCCTCCTGAATCTGATCCCGGGTATGTCCTTCAAAACACAGCGCATCATCCTGTTCTCTCACAAGAGCTACCCGTTCGTTAAAACGTTCCATCACCCTAGGATTAGGTTTATTCAACGTGTTATACACCAGTAAAACGAGTCCCCGTGCCGGCAATAAATGCAACTTCGGACTAAACCGAACGATAGTCAGTAATGTTATCCACACGAGCGATTTCTTGTACAGGTAACCCGATACCATCAATTTCTCCAACTTCGAAGTAATATACACCCCTTCTTCCCCTGCATCAATCAACCGGATCGCCTCCCTGCTGGCAATAGCCTCATCCAGATAACGTTCCACCTGCATTCGAGCATCATTCAGCTTGACCCCTTCAAAACATTTCAAATAATCAGACCCTTCAAGCATCCATTCCAATATACGAATAAAAATATCATTCAGAAGATCATAATCTTCCAAGATCATTTCCTCTCCCCCTAACTCCGCACGCACAACACCCAAGAAAGAAAATATCCACTCCGGCCCTTGTTTTCCAACAACCGTGAAATCATAATCGCAAATATACTCATCAAGAATACTCGCCTCTTCTTTCGTGAGAGGAAGTTCCTCGAACAAGTGTTCAGGAGATACAAAATCCATTATTCTTATTTTTATTTAATGCAAAAAATATTTAAACATACACTTTTTGGTAAAGCGCCGCACCTCATGACAAAAAATCAATGTCTCCATTCCTTCTCCGATGAATCGCAACCATGCAAAAGTAACAACTTTTTTCTGAAAATCAGCACTTCAGGCTATTACAATTTTATTTCTCTCTCTTCCAACATTTATTCTTCCTCATAAAAAAACATTTTCAATCTCGCCCATTTTTGCTACATTCGCTCACATCAACATAAACACAAAAACATACAAAACCATGATCCGCTACTTCCAACAACAAGACGAAGACTCCGTCATCCGGATATGGCTAGAAGCATCTGCTATCGCCCACTCCTTCATTCCCCGTTCCTACTGGGAAAGCAAAGTTCCGGATATGCGTAACGAATATCTGCCACAAAGCCAAACCCTCGTCAATGAAGACGAACACACAAACGAGATCACGGGATTCATCTCCTTAATCGGTAACTACATCGCCGCCCTTTTCGTCTCTCCCGACCGACAAGGCCAAGGAATTGGACATTCTCTTATGACTCGTATCAAGTTACAACACCCCGAATTGGAATTAAATGTTTACGCGGAAAACACGCAAGCCTTGACATTCTACAAACGCCAAGGCTTTACGATCACAAGTGAACAAACCGACAAACAAACCGGCCGGCAAGAGTTCACGATGAAATATCAACTAGACGCTTAAAGCATCCCCGACAATTCCTGCTCCAACATCCCCGATCCCCTCAAATCATTTCTCAACCGTGCATTCCCATCCCGGTCAACAATGACATACGAGGGAATCCCGTCCACGCCGAAATAATCACATATATAATCCCATTGTTTACGATTCAAACGATAATGATCTCCCTCGATTCCTGCCACCATCTCCAACCATTTGGATTCCGGGGAAGATTCGTTCGTGATATACACAAAAACAACATCCTTATCCTTGAACCTATTCTTCCTGGGTTCAAAAGAAGCAATCGCCCCCCGGCAAGGTCCGCACCACGTGGCCCACAGGTCTACCATCACCACTTTCCCCTTATAACGGGCCATAATAGCATCAAATAACTTTTTCTCGGATACCGAAGGGACCTCCCGGATTCGTTTTTCCGCCTTCACCTTACTTTCCGCAACTTTCGCATCGATCTGCTGTTTCACCTGTTCAAAAGCCTTCGTGTAATAAGGGTCGATAGATGCCAGGTTCCGCCGTTGCTCTTTCGTCAAGGGTTTCATATTCTCCAGTTGATCATAAATACCCTGCAATTTAAAATAATCGATCAAGAACCCTTCCTGGCTTCCCAGTATCTTCTCCAACCGATCCAACGAAGGAATACGGTAACAAATGATATCAAAACAATATGGGAAATCGCGAGCATATAACATATCCAGCCGATTCACATCCAACTCTTGCAACACGGCAAAATGCTTATCCGTGAACTCCGGAGCTTTGAAATCAATCTCCCGTTGATCCCATCCGATATGATTCGCCTCCCTGTAAGCCGTCTCCAAATTAGACTCCCCGGAACAAACCAGCCTCATTACAAAACCTTTTACCCCAAGCTCCCGGTATTTCCGCACTCCATCCGGTAGTGCCTTATCATTCGCCAAACGCTCCATCTCGGCCCGGTAAAGCTTCATCACGTACGCAATATACTCATCAGCATTCATCCCGTTTATATCCTTGTAGAAAGAATACATAGAAAATCCATCCTCGTACTCATCCTGCAACGCGTAATTCAAGGAGACAAACCGGCTCTCCCCAACCACGTAAGCCAAACGATGAGCCTTCATCCGGTCTTTCTGATAGCGGGAAGCCCTCCGGGTAGCCTCTCCCAAATCGACATACACCTCCACGTCATCTCCCGGATCAAGCACAATCATCGTACGGAAGAGCGTGTTACTCAAATAAAGCCATGTCGTGGAATATTGATCAAATTCGAAGGTACAGCTATGATCCTGATCGATCCTCTTCGACAACTCCTTCCCGGGGTTAAACATATCGCTCACGAAAAGCTCGACATCCCGCCCGTCCATCAAATCACGATAATCGCATAAATGCACCTTTACCCTCGTCTTTCCCATTTTCAACTCAGCCGGCGGTAACGTGATCGCTTCTTTCCAGTCCCGGGCAGACACGTCCGACGGGATAGCCACGGCAGTCATTTCAACATCCGGATTCAAATTCAATCCCCAAATATGCCAGCCCCCCAGGTTCATCCGACTCTCGATCACATCGATCGAATTCACTCCTGCCGGTAGCGGCGGGAAAAACAATTTGAACGAAAGCAACCCGGTATCACGCATCTCGAATTTCTCATTCAACTTCAATCCTTCCGACTTCAAGGCAAAATACTTTTGCCCGTTCGCCAAGATATAGATCCCGGCATCCACCCGAGCCCAGCCACCGGGATATTGTTCGACATCGGCATAAATAACCGTGGCCGTATCGTTTAAAACGATACGGGAGATTTCGAGTGACGCAGAATTTTTAGCCTGAAAGGCCGGGTAATCAATCACCCGTTCCCTCGGTTGGCAAGCAACGAGAATGCCCACGAACAGGAACATCAAGACAATTCGACTTAATTTTATCATATTTGCTATTTTATCAGGTCCACACAAAGGCCTGTTGTTTCCTCGATATAAATATACAAATATTTTAACAAAATACTTACTTTTACGGCGTAAAAACAAATATATGCCACATAATATCACGATATATACAGACGGAGCCGCCAGCGGTAACCCCGGACCGGGAGGTTATGGGGTCGTACTCATGGCCGGTGCCCACCGCAAAGAATTGTCGGAAGGTTTCCGCCGCACCACGAACAACCGCATGGAACTACTCGCGGTTATCATAGGCCTCGCCGCCCTACGTTTCGAAGGAAGCAACGTAACCATCTACTCCGACTCGAAATACGTGGTCGATGCCGTCGAAAAAGGCTGGGTTTTCGGCTGGGAAAAGACCGGGTTCAAAAAGAAAAAGAATCCTGATCTCTGGCGACAATTCCTCGCCCTTTATCGCAAGCATCACGTGAAATTCATCTGGGTAAAAGGACATGCCAACATCCCGGAAAACGAACGTTGCGACCAGCTCGCCGTAGCCGCCTACAAAGCCCCGAACTTGCAGATTGATGAATATTATGAAGCAGAACAGAGTTCTGACGAACAACTTTTTAGTGAATAGGCAAAAAAAATTATCAATTGTTAGTCAAGGAGATTCTAAAATAACTATTTTCGCGCTACAATCTAAAACTAGAAAAAGTAACATCATTCATCACAAAAACTTATAGAGATGAAAAAAATATTAATCGTTGGTGCAGGGGGACAAATCGGTTCCGAACTAGTACCCCACTTGAGATCCATTTATGGAAACAGCAATGTAGTGGCAGCTGATATTAGTGCTGAAAAATGTAAAGCATTGGCAGAAGCAGGTCCGTTCGAGGAATTAAACGCTCTTGACGGGGAAGGTTTCAGTGCCATCGTGAAAAAATACAATATTGACACCATCTTTAACTTAGTTGCCTTGTTGTCAGCCACGGGAGAAAAGAACCCGAAACTAGCTTGGGACATCAATATTGGAGCTTTAACCAACTCTCTGTACATCGCCAAGGATAACAACTGCGCCGTGTTCACGCCGAGTTCCATCGGGGCTTTCGGGAACGATACCCCAAAAGATAAAACTCCCCAAGACACGTTGCAACGTTCCAATACCACGATTTACGGGGTTTGCAAGGTAACAGGCGAACTTTTAAGCGACTACTACTTCAATCGTTTCGGTGTTGACACCCGTAGCGTGCGTTTCCCGGGATTGATTTCATACGTGACTCTTCCCGGAGGAGGAACCACGGACTATGCCGTAGAAATTTACTACGATGCCATCCGCAAAGGTTCATTCACCTGTAACGTGAAAGAAGGTACTTACATGGACATGATGTATATGCCGGATGCCTTGAACGCCGTTGTTCAATTGATGGAAGCTGATCCCAGTAAATTAAAACACCGGAACAGTTTCAACATCGCATCCATGAGCTTCGAGCCGGAACAAATCGCTGCTGAAATTCGCAAACATATCCCCGACTTCAAGATGGATTACCAGATCGACCCGGTAAAACAAGCCATCGCTAATAGCTGGCCAAACAGCATGGATGACACTTGCGCCCGCGAAGAATGGGGCTGGGCACCGAAATTCGACCTTACCAGCATGACAAACGATATGTTGATCAAGGTAAAAGAAAAATTTGACAAAGGATTGATCAAATAAAAATTACATACAAAGAGCCGCTTTCTACAAAGTGGCTCTTTTTCGATAAACTCACAACTATTTCTTTCTATTGTTTTTCAAATCTCCCCTTCAGGGAGCCGGACTCCCGGAATACTTCGCTCCCATCCCCGTCAACACGTCTCCTCGGGAAAGATGACCTACTTGTATACAATTTACAGAAGTTTGTACCCGAATTACGGAACGTGAAAGTACACCAATTATTTTTCCGATAAAATATCTTATTTTTGTGAGTAGCTAATAACGAAAAACATGGAAGAGATACTGAAAATAAACAGCATGGACGACTATAACAAGCTATTCGGACTGGAAACCCGCCACCCGTTAGTTAGCGTCGTCGACTTATCACAAGCCACCCGATGGCCCACTCAAGCAGTCTTCAATTACGGCATCTACGCCCTTTTCCTGAAAGACACCAAATGCGGCGACATCCGCTACGGACGGCAGCTCTACGACTATCAAGACGGCACTATCGTCAGTTTCGGCCCGGGACAGATCGCCGGAATTAACATGCCTTCCGGAGTTCGCCCCGCGGCCCACGGGCTACTGTTTCATCCCGACCTTATCCGGGGTACGGCACTCGGACAAGAGATTCGCAACTACACGTTTTTCTCCTACGAGGCGAACGAGGCCCTACACCTCTCCGAAGAGGAACGCCAAACCATCATGGATTGCCTGAATAAAATACAAGCCGAACTGGAACACGCCATAGATAAACACAGCCGACGCCTGATCACGGCTAACATTGGTGTATTATTGGATTATTGCCTCCGGTTCTACGATCGACAATTTGTTACCCGCAACCAACAAAACAACGATATCATCGTCCGGTTCGAACGCTTGCTCGATGAATATTTCGATGGCCCGATGCCACAACAAGAAGGCTTACCCTCGGTCAAATACTTCGCGGACAAAGTCTTTCTCTCCCCGAATTATTTCGGAGACATGATTCGCAAACAAACCGGGAAGACCGCCTCGGAATACATTCAAACCAAGGTCATCGAACGAGCCAAGGAAAATCTACTTTCCTCGGACAAAACGATGAGCGAAATCGCCTACGACCTGGGCTTCCAATACCCCCAGCATTTAAGCCGGATGTTCAAACGGGTGGCTGGATGCACACCCAACGAATTTCGGGCCCAGAATTAAGTTTTAACACCCCTCATCAAGCGTTTCTCCCCATGATATCCCCCTTAAATCCCTTATTTCATAATCACCACGTTAATCCTAACGGATTACTTCCGGATCATTTCCGAATAAAGAATTAAAATCACGCTATTAAAACCCTATTAAAACGCTATTCAGTATAGCGTTTTAATAGGGTTTTAATAGCGTTCTAATAGCGTTTTACACGGTAGTGATCCGCTATTGATCCAGAAATATACCATATTTCACCATTAAAAACGGTGAGAATAACCACTTAAAAACCATACAATTAACAACATCTTAAATGATTACCCGAAAGAGAATCAAAACATCTTTCCCTACAAGCCATTGTCTTATCCTAAAAAAGTTGACTTGTTCAACAAGTAAACTTATGTCAGTAGCAA
>ERZ773193.4670-NODE-4670-length-10721-cov-2.773298_pt1 | contig 10721 bp, 10 predicted proteins | sample MGYA00511110_ERZ773193 | MGnify/ENA primary metagenome ERZ773193 (study PRJEB29015, sample SAMEA2737784) | human gut metagenome | biome: human gut; feature: human-associated habitat; material: faeces | place: China | collected 2012 ...
CACCGTATTAACCGCGGCCATGATTTTGCCTGTTACCAACGCACTACGCGACTGGCACGCGAGCGCGGGCTGAAAGTGTGCTCACACCTGATTGTCGGTCTGCCGGGAGAAGGGCAGACGGAATGTCTGCAAACCATGGAGCGTGTGGTGGAGACAGGGGTTGACGGTATTAAGCTGCATCCGCTGCATATTGTGAAAGGCAGTACGATGGCGAAAGCCTGGGAAGCCGGGCGGCTGAACGGAATTGAACTGGACGACTATACGGTTACCGCCGGGGAGATGATCCGCCATACGCCGCCAGAGGTGATTTATCATCGCATTTCCGCCAGCGCGCGTCGCCCAACGCTGTTGGCGCCGCTATGGTGTGAAAACCGCTGGACCGGGATGGTCGAACTGGATAAGTACCTTAACAAGCACGGAGTGCAAGGCTCGGCGCTCGGTACGCCATGGGTGCAGCCTGAGAACTAACCCTCCGTAGGCCGGATAAGGCAAAGCCGATATCAGGCAATCTGCGCCTGCTTGCCTGATGGTGCTTTGCTTATCAGTCCTACGATGACCTCTCCGCGGTCATTTCACCGATAACCTCCGCATTTCTTGCACAATCTTCAACGTCACGCTGAGAATTGAGTATTATTGTGCCAAGTTGTCGTGAAGGAACCCTCTATGAAGCAAATCCGTATGCTGGCGCAATATTACGTCGACCTGATGATGAAGTTAGGTCTGGTGCGCTTTTCGCTGCTGTTGGCGCTGGCTCTGGTCGTGTTGGCAATTGTGGTGCAGATGGCTGTCACCATGGTGCTGCATGGCCAGGTAGAAAGCATTGATGTCATCCGCTCTATCTTTTTTGGTCTGTTAATTACCCCCTGGGCCGTCTATTTCTTGTCCGTGGTGGTGGAGCAACTTGAGGAGTCCCGGCAACGCCTGTCACGACTGGTACAAAAGCTGGAAGAGATGCGCGAGCGCGATCTCAAGCTCAATGTGCAGTTGAAAGATAATATTGCCCAGCTCAATCAGGAAATTGTTGAGCGTGAAAAAGCTGAAGCAGAGCGCCAGGAAACATTCGAGCAACTGAAGGTTGAAATCAAAGAGCGCGAAGAAGCGCAGATCCAGCTTGAGCAACAGTCTTCCTTTTTACGTTCTTTCCTGGATGCCTCGCCGGATCTGGTTTTTTATCGCAATGAAGATAAAGAGTTTTCCGGCTGTAACCGTGCCATGGAGCTGCTGACTGGCAAAAGCGAAAAGCAGCTGGTGAACTTAAAACCGGCTGACGTTTACTCTCCTGAAGCGGCTGAAAAGGTGATTGAGACCGACGAGAAGGTGTTCCGTCATAATGTTTCGCTCACCTACGAACAGTGGCTGGACTACCCGGACGGGCGCAAAGCCTGCTTTGAAATTCGCAAAGTCCCTTACTATGACCGCGTAGGTAAGCGACATGGTCTGATGGGCTTTGGACGCGATATTACCGAGCGTAAGCGTTATCAGGATGCGCTTGAGCGCGCCAGCCGCGATAAGACCACCTTTATTTCTACCATCAGCCACGAGCTGCGCACCCCGCTTAACGGCATTGTCGGCTTAAGCCGGATCCTGCTGGATACGGATCTGACCGCGGAGCAGGAAAAATACCTGAAAACCATCCACGTCTCTGCCGTGACGCTGGGGAATATTTTCAACGATATTATCGACATGGATAAGATGGAGCGACGTAAAGTCCAGCTCGATAACCAGCCTGTTGATTTCACCAGCTTTATGGCGGATCTGGAAAACCTCTCTGGCCTGCAGGCGCAGCAAAAAGGGCTGCGTTTTGTGCTTGAGCCAACGCTACCGCTGCCGCATAAGGTCATTACCGACGGCACGCGTTTGCGTCAGATCCTGTGGAATCTGATCAGCAACGCCGTGAAGTTTACCCAGCAGGGGCAGGTGACCGTGCGGGCGCGCTATGACCAGGGGAATATGCTGCATTTCGAAGTTGAAGATTCCGGGATCGGCATTCCGCAGGATGAGCAGGATAAAATCTTCGCCATGTATTATCAGGTGAAGGACAGCAACGGCGGTAAACCGGCCACGGGGACAGGGATTGGTTTGGCCGTGTCGAAGCGTCTGGCGAAAAACATGGGCGGTGATATTACGGTTTCCAGCCAGGCAGGAAAAGGGTCCATCTTTACGCTGACCGTGCATGCCCCTGCAGTAGCGGAAGAGATTGAAGACGCGTTTGAAGACGATGAAATGCCGCTGCCAGCCCTGAATGTGCTGCTGGTGGAAGACATTGAGCTTAACGTTATTGTTGCGCGCTCCGTGCTGGAAAAATTAGGCAACAGCGTGGATGTCGCGATGACCGGGAAAGCCGCGCTGGAAATGTTTACGCCGGGTGAATATGACCTGGTGCTGCTGGATATTCAGCTACCGGATATGACCGGTCTGGATATCTCGCGGGAGCTGACGCAAAAATACGCCCGTGAAGATCTGCCGCCGCTGGTTGCACTCACAGCCAACGTACTGAAAGATAAAAAAGAGTATCTGGACGCAGGCATGGACGACGTGCTGAGTAAGCCGCTGTCGGTTCCGGCGCTAACCGCCATGATCAAAAAATACTGGGATACCCGAAACGAAGAGGAGAGCACTGTGACATCTGAAGAAAGCAGTAAATCGCAAGCGCTGTTAGATATTCCTATGTTGGAACAATACCTCGAGCTGGTGGGACCGAAGTTAATTACCGACGGGCTGGCGGTGTTTGAGAAGATGATGCCGGGATATTTGAGCGTACTGGAGTCCAACCTGACGGCACGGGATAAAAAAGGTGTTGTTGAGGAAGGCCATAAAATTAAAGGCGCAGCAGGTTCAGTGGGGCTGCGTCACCTGCAACAGCTAGGTCAGCAAATCCAGTCTCCGGATCTTCCTGCCTGGGAAGATAACGTTGCTGAATGGATTGAAGAGATGAAGCAGGAGTGGCAGCACGACGTGGCGGTATTAAAAGCCTGGGTGGCGAGCGTGGAAAAAAAATGACCCCGGCTTGACCGGGGTGCGCGAATACTGCGCCAACACCAGGGAAATCGTGGCTGCGCCGTAAATTATTATCATTGTTTACAAGGGCGCAGCCCTAATTTTCAGGCCGCACGCAGTTAAGATAGCAAATCTTAAATAATTTGTTACATGAATCAGTTAAATGTGTGAAGCGTAGCATTTAAATCATAATAACTAATATGTTTCAGCCAGTTGAGAAAGGAGTATCACGATGAAAAAAGTGGGTGTAGTGCTCAGCGGATGCGGCGTGTATGACGGTGCAGAGATCCATGAAACTGTTCTCACGCTTCTGGCTATTGCCCGCAACGGCGCTCAAGCCGTCTGTTTCGCACCGGATAAACAACAAGCGGATGTGATTAATCATCTGACCGGCGAGCCGATGCTGGAAACACGCAATGTGCTGATTGAAGCCGCACGTATAACACGCGGCGAAATTCGCCCACTTGCGCAGGCAGTCTCATCGGAACTGGATGCGTTGATCGTGCCGGGTGGGTTTGGTGCGGCCAAAAATCTGAGCAATTTTGCCAGTCAGGGTAGCGAATGCCGGGTTGACAGCGATTTAGCCGCGCTGGCAGTGGCCATGCATCAGGCGGGTAAGCCGTTGGGGTTTATGTGCATTGCGCCTGCCATGTTACCTAAAATTTTTGACTTCCCGCTGCGTCTGACCATCGGCACTGATATCGACACGGCAGAGGTGCTGGAAGAGATGGGCGCAGAACATGTGCCTTGTCCGGTTGATGACATTGTCGTTGATGAAGACAACAAAATCGTCACCACGCCTGCCTATATGCTGGCGCAGGACATCGCTCAGGCCGCGAGTGGCATCGATAAACTGGTATCGCGTGTGCTGGTGCTGGCTGAATGAGAAAAGGAGTTACCGCCTTTCTGCGACGTATCTTTCTGCGGGCGGTGGTTGTCCTCGCCGTATTCTGGGGCGGGGGCATTGCACTTTTCAGCGTGATGCCTGTGCCTTTCTCGGCGGTAATGGTCGAGCGACAGCTGGGCGCATGGCTGTCCGGTGATTTTGGCTATGTGGCGCACTCGGACTGGGTGAGCATGGATGAGATCTCACCGTGGATGGGACTGGCGGTGATTGCTGCGGAGGATCAGAAGTTTCCCGACCACTGGGGGTTTGACGTCACCGCCATAGAGAAAGCGCTGGCGCACAATGAACGTAATGAAAACCGCATTCGCGGGGCGTCGACGTTATCGCAACAGACGGCGAAAAACCTCTTTCTGTGGGATGGACGTAGCTGGGTGCGTAAAGGTCTCGAAGCCGGGTTAACGCTGGGTATGGAAACCGTCTGGAGTAAGAAACGTATTCTGACCGTCTATTTGAATATCGCCGAGTTTGGCGATGGGATATTTGGCGTGGAGGCGGCGGCGCAACGGTATTTTCATAAACCGGCCAGTCGGTTGAGCCTGTCTGAAGCGGCCTTGCTGGCGGCAGTATTGCCCAATCCTTTGCGTTTTAAGGCGAATGCGCCTTCTGGTTATGTGCGTAACCGCCAGGCGTGGATTATGCGCCAAATGCGCCAGCTAGGCGGTGAGTCGTTTATGCGGGAAAATAAGCTGTATTAGCGTAGTTATTGCCGGATGCGGCGTAAACGCCTTATCCGGCCTACTGGCTACGTTCTGTGTACTCGATTAATCTTCATCAAACCCTGAATTAAACAGGGCAATCACTGCGGCCAGGGCTTCAACTTCCTGCGGACCCGTGGCTTCAACTTCAATCTGACGCCCTTTGGCTGAATCCAGCATCAGCAGAGCGATAACGCTGTTGGCCTCGGCTTCCGTTCCTTCATCATTACGCAGCAAAACTTCTGCTTCGAAACCCTGCATCAATTCAAACAGTTTCATAGCTGGGCGGGCATGCATGCCCAGCTTATTCGTGATTTCAACGGTTTGCTTCACGGTCATGATTTACGTTTTTCCAGCGTACGATGGCGTGACTGGACGTTTTTACCGCGCGAGCGGAAGTAGTCTGCCAGTTGCTCTGCAATATACACCGAACGGTGCTTCCCGCCGGTACAACCAATGGCGACCGTCAAGTAGCTACGGTTGTTGGTTTCCAGCATAGGTAACCATAGCTCAAGATAGCTTCGCGTCTGGTAGATAAAATTGTGTACTTCTGTGTGGCGGTCGAGGAACGCGGCGACAGGTTTATCAAGACCTGTCATTGGACGCAGTTTCGGATCCCAGTGCGGGTTCGGCAAGAAGCGCACGTCAAAGACGTAATCTGCATCGATAGGGATACCGTGTTTGAAGCCGAAAGACTCAAAGACCATGGTCAGTTCGCGTTCACGTTTACCCAGCAGACGGGTACGCAGCATTTCAGCCAGCTCGTGAACGGACATTTCTGAGGTATCGACAATCAGATCCGCTCGCGAACGCAGAGGCTCCAGCAAATCGCTTTCTTTGTCGATAGCACTTTCCAGCGACAGGTTTTTGCTGGAAAGCGGATGCAGTCGGCGCGTGTCACTGTAACGACGAATTAAGGTATTACGGTCGGCATCCAGGAACAGTAGTTGCGGTGAGAAAGCGTCAGGCAGGTTACTCATCGCCTGTTCGAATATTTCTGGTGACTCCGGCATATTACGAACATCAATGCTGACGGCGGCAGAAATCTCGCGATCGGCCAGAGTTCGAGCCAGATCGGGTAACAACACTACGGGAAGGTTATCCACGCAGTAAAAACCCATATCTTCCAGCGCACGCAGGGCGACAGATTTACCTGAACCTGAACGTCCGCTGACGATCATCAGTACCATGTACTGTTTCTCCTCACAACGACAAAAAAGGATGCCATTGGGTTGTTATGCCTCATCCTGTCCACCTTCGGTGTCCGTGATGATTTGATACAACTCCTGGTCACTTTGCGCGGCGCGCAGACGACGACAGATGGTTTTATCCGCCAAACGTTTTGCGACCAGTGACAACGTATGCAAATGCGTCTTGGTTTGGTCCGCCGGAACAAGCAGAGCGAACAGCAGATCGACAGGTTGATTATCAATGGCGTCGAAGGCGATAGGCGTTTCGAGTTGCACAAACACACCAACCGCGCGCATCGTGTCTTCTTCCAGCTTTCCGTGCGGGATAGCAATACCATTACCGATGCCGGTACTGCCCATTTTTTCACGTGTCAGAATGGCTTCAAATACCACCTGAGAAGGCAAGCTGAGCTGTTTTGCCGCCAGTTCACTGATGATTTCCAGTGCGCGTTTCTTGCTTTGGCAGTGAACGCCTGCGCGTGTACATTCCTGGTTAAGAACAGTGCTCAGTTGTAGAGTCGTATCGTTATTTATCATAATTTCACCTAAGCGCTAACTGTACAAATGGCCCGTTGTGCTACACAACAGGCCGTCCTGCACCCGCTAACTGCCCGGACAAGTTAGTGCTGTTTCAGTTTATCTTTATGTTTTGTTAACTGCCGAGCCAGTTTATCAATTAAACCGTCAATGGCGGCGTACATATCCTGACCTTCCGCGCTGGCATGAATTTCGCCACCGTTCACATGCAGTGTTGCATCCGAGATATGTGTCACCTTCTCCACTTTCAACACAATATAGACCTGATTAATCCGGTCGAAATATTGTTCGAGCTTGGCAAATTTTGTATTCACAAAATCGCGCAGGGCTTCGGTGATTTCGACGTTGTTTCCAGTGATGTTGAGCTGCATAGTGTCTTCCTTATCGGTTGGGTCAGACCAGCTGTTTGCGCTGGTTAGACGGCGGAATGGATAAAGACTCTCGGTACTTCGCAACAGTGCGGCGTGCCACCATGATACCTTGTTCCGACAGCAAAGAGGTTAACTTGCTGTCGCTCAACGGTTTCGCTGGGTTTTCCGCCGCGATTAATTTCTTCACCAGCGCACGGATAGCTGTGGATGAGGCTTCACCTCCGCCTTCAGTGTTAACGTGACTGGAAAAGAAATACTTCAATTCAAAAATGCCGCGCGGACTGTGCAGATACTTTTGCGTGGTCACACGGGAAATGGTCGATTCGTGCATCTCGACGGCCTGGGCGATATCCGCCAGCACCATCGGTTTCATAAACTCTTCGCCTTGCTCAAAGAAGGCTTGCTGTTGCTCCACGATGCAGCGACTGACCCGCAGCAACGTATCATTGCGGCTTTCCAGGCTTTTAATCAGCCACTTCGCATCCTGCAAATTGCTACGAATAAACTGGCTGTCAGCATCGTTGCGCGCGCTATTGCACATGGCGGCGTAGTGCTGGTTAATCTGCAGTCGTGGAATGCTGTCGCCGTTGAGTTCGACCACCCAGCGATCGTTATGCTTACGCACCAGCACATCCGGAATGACGTATTCTGGTTCGCCAGTCTGGATCGACTGTCCAGGTCTTGGGTCCAGCGACTGAATAAGATTGACGGCTTCTTTCAGCACATCTTCTTTCAGCCGGGTCACGCGCATCAACGTGCGGAAGTCATGGTTGGCTAACAGATCGAGATGATCGCTGATGATCAGGCGCGCTTCTTCCAGCCACGGTGTGGCTTTATCAAACTGCGAAAGTTGGATCAGTAAGCAGTCACGGAGATCTTTGGCGGCCACGCCAACGGGATCAAAACGCTGAACGCGTTTAAGCACGGCTTCGATTTCGTCCATACCGACGTCGTCATCGCCCATGCTTTCGAGAATATCGTCCAGGGTCACGGTGAGATAACCGGTTTCGTCTACCGCATCCACAATGGATGTCGCAATGGCGCGATCGGTATCCGAGAACGGGGTCAGTTCCACTTGCCACATCAGGTAATCCTGAAGTGATTGCGTGGTCTCACCCTGATACACAGGCAGTTCGTCGTCGATGTAATCTCCGCTGGTGCCCGAAGGCGTCCCGGCGGTGTAAATTTCATCCCAACTGGCGTCAAGCGGTAACTCCTCTGGCATCTCTTTTTGTTCGAGTGCATCTGCGGTGTCGAGGGTTTCGCTATCCTGTTTTTCCTGGGTATCAATTTCGTCGTGAAGATCGGTTTGCTCGAGCAGTGGGTTACTTTCCAGCGCTTGCTGAAGTTCTTGCTGAAGTTCCAGCGTGGACAGCTGCAACAGACGGATAGCCTGTTGTAGCTGAGGCGTCATCGCCAGTTGTTGGCTAAGCCTGAGTTGCAAACCTTGCTTCATGTTCAGAGTTGTTCTCTCCTGCAGTGACGTGAAGTCTTCTACCCTATCAGAGTCTGAAGTCTTCCCCAAGGTATACGCGCTTAACGTGCTCATCCTGCAGTATTTCTGTTGGCGTGCCGTGCGCGATCAGGTGCCCCTGACTTACGATATAGGCGCGCTCACACACTGCCAGCGTTTCGCGGACGTTATGGTCGGTAATCAGCACGCCAAGGCCGCTGTCGCGCAGGTGTTCGATGATCCGTTTGATATCAATAACGGAAATCGGGTCAACACCGGCAAACGGTTCATCCAGCAGGATAAATTTCGGATTAGCGGCCAGTGCGCGGGCGATCTCCACGCGGCGTCGTTCACCACCGGAGAGCGACTGGCCTAAGCTGTCGCGCAGGTGTTCGATGTGGAATTCTTCCATCAGCTCGTTGGCGCGATCTTCGCGCTGCTCGCTGGTCAGATCGTCACGAATTTGCAGTACCGCCATCAGGTTGTCAAACACGCTCAGGCGACGGAAAATCGATGCTTCCTGCGGTAAGTAGCCGATGCCGCGACGCGCGCGCGCATGCAGAGGCAGCAGACTGATGTCTTCGTCATCAATGATAATGTTGCCCGCATCGCGCGGGACAATGCCGACCACCATGTAAAAGGTTGTTGTCTTCCCTGCACCGTTAGGACCGAGCAGACCGACGATCTCCCCGGAGTTGACGGTGAGACTGACATCTTCAACCACACGACGGCCTTTATAGGCTTTTGCAAGGTTCTTTGCAGTTAATGTTGCCATAACGAATCAGTTACCTTTTTTCTCTGCCGGAGCCTTGTTTTTGTCCTGCAACTGCGACGGAACCAGAACGGTGGTGACGCGTTTGCCTTTATCGCTGAAGGCCTGCATTTTCTGCTCTTTTACCAGATAGGTGATCTTATCGCCCGTGATGTTGCTATCGAGCTGTTCCAGATACGCCTTGCCGGTGAGAACGACGAAGTCTTTCGCCAGTTCATAGTGCATCTGAGAGGCGTGGCCTTTAACCGGTTTACCGTTGTCCTGCATCTGGTAAAACGTTGCAGGATTGCCATAGCCGTCAATCACTTCTTTGCCGTCTTCGCCGCCAGGGCGGGTCACGACGACTTTATCGGCGTTAATTTTGATGGTGCCCTGCGTCACAATCACGTTGCCAGTAAACGTCACCACGTTGCCCTGCATATCCAGGGACTGCTGGTCCGATTCAATGTGAATCGGCTGCTCGGTATCGCCGGTGACGGCAAATGCCGGAATGCTGGCGGCCAGAAGTGAGCTGGCAAGTACAAGATTAAGGCTGAGTTTGTTTGTTTTGGATTTCATATGAGGTTCTAACCTTTTCAATCAGCTCGGCGTTCTTGCTGCGTAAGTTGCCGCGCATCTTCAGTCCGCTGGAGTTAAATGTTGTTCCGTATAACGTGACGAGGTCTTCAGAGGTAACATCCTGCGTCACCAGATTGATCTGCGCGTTATCCGTCGTGATTCTGCGAAGTTGAGAGTCCGGCACGAGTGCGTTGACTTCAACGTGTCCATATAAATAGAGCATCCGGTCATTGGTCAGCTTGGCTTTATCTGCTTTTACGGACCATGTCGGGATTTTATCCTTATCAAACGTGGTAAGTACCGGCTGCGTAAACCACGAAACGGCCTGATCGGAATAATATTCAACGTGTTGAGCAATCAATCGATAGCTTAGTGCCCCTTCTGGGTTATAGACGAGCGTGTCCGTATGCTCGCTTTTATAGGTGGGATCATTGTTGTTGACGACCACCTGGGCGGTATCGTCTTTTTCGGCCATATTAATGCCGATCATCACCAGAACCGCCAGTGATAGCACAATGATAACCCAACGTCTGGCTTTACTCATATCGATTGCCCTTTGGCTTCATCCAGTTTGCCCTGCGCCAGGAGTAATAAGTCGCAAACTTCGCGCACCACGACCGCCAGCAATGCGCGTCACGTAATCGGCGCGCGGGATCAACAGTGGATGCGCATCGGCCACGGCGACGCTTAAACCCACTTTTTCCATTACCGGCCAGTCGATGAGATCATCGCCGACATAAGCCACATTTTCCGGGGCAATCGCCAGTTTTTCCAGCAAATCGCTAAAGGCGATCAGTTTGTTTGACTGCCCCTGATACAAGTGAGTGATCCCCAATGTGGCACAACGATCTTCTACCAGTTTAGCCTTTCGCCCGGTAATGATAGCGACTTCAATATCAGAGGTGAGCGCACAACGAATGCCATAACCGTCACGAACATTGAACGCTTTCAGCTCTTCGCCGTTATTGCCCATATAAATCAGGCCATCTGACAGTACGCCATCAACGTCGAGGATCAGCAGACGAATGTTCTCTGCTTTTGCCATAACGTCGGCGCTGACAGGGCCGTAACAGGTCGCAAGCGACGCACCTGCTTTGCTCATTGTTGTTTATCCTTGAATCTTTACACTACGCCTGCACGCAGTAAATCATGCATATGTAACACACCGAGTAAATGGTCGCCATCGGCAACCATCACGGAGGTGATATGGCGGGACTGCATTAAGTTCAGTGCCTCAACGG
>ERZ773193.4675-NODE-4675-length-10708-cov-8.476579_pt1 | contig 10708 bp, 9 predicted proteins | sample MGYA00511110_ERZ773193 | MGnify/ENA primary metagenome ERZ773193 (study PRJEB29015, sample SAMEA2737784) | human gut metagenome | biome: human gut; feature: human-associated habitat; material: faeces | place: China | collected 2012 ...
ACCAGCTCCAGCAGGATGGCGCAGGTGTGGCGGTCCACCAGCTCGGTCAGGGAGTGGCAGCCGATGATGTTTTTGCCGGAAGCGCGGCCGTTTACAAATTTGTCGACTTTCTCGGTGGTGCGGTTGTAGACAGCCACGGTAAAGCCTTTGGATTCCATATTCATGACCAGATTTTCGCCCATGACGGCCAGGCCGATGAGACCGATATCTGCTTCTTTCATATTCTGTATGCCTCCTTATCTCTGCACGCGGGCGTTGCCTTTATAGATATCCCAGACCTGTTTTTCATCTGCCGGTTCCGCATAGTCGTTGAGACTGGATGCGGCCAGGACGCCGGACGCCCAGCCGAACTGCAGGCATTTATCGGGAGCCCAGCCGTTCAGCACGCCGTAGAGCAGGCCGCCGGAGAAGCCGTCGCCGCCGCCGATGCGGTCCAGAACCTGAATCGGACGGGGCTCTTCCACGTACCACTGGCCGTCAGCCAGAAGAATGGCGCCCCAGAGGTGTTCATTGGCGGAAAGTACCTGCCGGAGGGTGGTGGCAAACATGCGGGTATGAGGGTAACGTTCTTTTACCTGGGAAATCATGCCTTTGAAGGAATCTATTTTCTCGGAAAGGTCTTTGCCACCGGTCTCGGGGCCTTCAAAGCCCAGGCAGAGCTGGAAATCCTCTTCGTTGCCGATGAGAATATCGGCCTGGGAAGCGATCTCGTGGAAAGCCTGGTGAAGCTCAGCATCCCGTCCGGCCCAGAAGGTGGCCCGATAGTTCAGATCAAAGGAAATCAGGGTGCCGTACTGCTTCGCCACTTTGGCGAGAGCTAGGCAGCAGGCGGTAGTCTCGGGACTCATGGCCGCAATCAGGCCGGAGAGATGCAGGATGCCTACGCCTTCCTGGCCGAAGATGCGCTCCACATCGAACTCGTCGATGGAAAGGGTGCGGCCCACTTCGCCTGCTCGGTCATTCCAGACCCGAGGCGCCCGGAGACCGAAGCCGGAATCCGCGATATTGAACTGATGACGATAGCCCCAGGGGCCGCCCTGATCGACTTCCGCGCCTTCAAAAGCGATATTGCGGGCGCGAAGCTGACGCCGGATAAAATCCGCCATGGGACTTCCTTTTACAAATTTTGTAAGAATCAGGCACTCGCGTCCCAGGGAGGACGCCACGTTCAGGACGTTAGATTCGGCGCTGGTGGCCTGCATATAGAATAAATTGCTGTTCTGCACACTCATCCGGTTTTCCGGGGTGATGCGCAGCCCCATACTGGTCGGGGCTGCGATGGCATAACGTTTCGTTTTCATGGATGTCATAAAAATCTCCTTTGCTGGCCGGCAGAGAAGCCGGACTTAGAGAGACTGCTCCGTTCTTCCGATGATATCGTCCTGGGTTTTCTTGGATAATACGTTGAAGAAAGCACTGTAGCCTGCCACGCGGACGATCAGATCCTTGTGCTTCTCTGGGTGGAGCTGGGCGTCGATCAGGGTCTCGCGGGACACGATATTGTACTGGACATGATAGCCGTGGAGTCGGTTGAAGAAGGTGCGGATCAACATCTCCAGCTTCTGTTTGTTCTCTTCCTTGGACAGTACCTGGGGCGTCATTTTCTGGTTCAGCAGAACACCGCCGGTAATCTTGTCGGTGGGAAGCTTGGACACGGTCTTAAATACGGCGGTGGGGCCGTTCTTGTCGCAGTTATGGGCCGGGCTGCAGCCTTCTGCCAGCGGCTCAAAGGCGTGGCGTCCGTCCGGAGTGGCCATGGTTCCCATACCCTGCCCCACATTAGCGCTGATGGAGGAGGTTCCCGCGTAGCGGATACCGCCGATGGGGCCGCGGTGGTAACGGGTGCTGGGGTATTTCTGAATCTCGTCGATATAGGTGTCGTAGGCGCGTACCACCAGGAGATCTACGTCGTCGTTGTCATTGCCGTATTTGGGCGCGTCGTTGATGAGCATTTCCTGAATCTTCTGGTTCTCCGGGGACTGGAAGTCGTCGAGAATCGCGTTCCAGAGCTCATCCCGGGCGATTTTTTTCTCATCATAGACTAGCTTCTTGACAGCGGCCAGGGAGTCCGCCATGTTGGCAATGCCCACCTGAAGGCCGGAGATAAAGTCGTAGACTGCACCGCCCTCTTTGATGGTCTTGCCGCGGCCGATACAGTCGTCGGTCAGGGCAGAGCAGAGGATATCGGGCACATCCCGCTCGGAGGCCTTGTCGATGGCATTTTCCACAATGACGCTGTAACGGGTCAGTTCACGCAGGGATTTATCCCAGGCGTCTAGCAGCTCCTCGTAGCTCTCCATATCCTGGAAGCGTCCGTAGCCCTTTACAAAGCGCTTGCCGCTGGTCAGATCCACGCCGTCATTCATGACGCAGAGGAGCAGACGGGGGAAGTTAATGTAGGACATGCCAGTACAGCGGTAGCCCCATTTTCCGGGAACGGCGGTCTCCACGCAGCCAATGGCGCTGTAGTTATAGGCATCTTCCTCTTTGACGCCCCACTGGATAAAGGACGGGATGATAATTTCGTCGTTGTTCAGGGCCGGCATGCCGAAGCCCAGCTTCATGACCTCGATGCACTCGTCGAAAAATTTCGGATCCAGGTTTGCGTGATAGCGGACCGTCAGGTTCGGCTGGGTCAGACGGGTCTGGGCCACAGACTGGAGCACCAGGAAGCTTAAGGGATTGACAGCGTCCTTTTTGTCTACGGTCTGGCCGCCGATGGTGACGTTCTGGTACATGGGCGAACCTGCGGAGCTTAAGGTGTGGGCCTGGGAACGGACCTTATTGATGGTCAGGGTCTTGATCCACAGACAGGTCAGCAGTTCCAGAGCTTCCTCTCTGGTGATGGTTCCGTCCTGCAGGGACTTCTCATAGTAGGGATCCATATACTGGTCGAAACGGCCGTAACTTAAGGAATGGCCGTTGGACTCAATTTGCAGAATCAGCTGGATAAACCAGACGGACTGTACAGCCTCGCGGAAGTTGGAAGCGGGTTCGTAGGGAACCTTGGCGCAGATACGGCTCATTTCCAAAAGTTCGGCTTTCCGTGCGGCGTCGCTTTCCCTGGCGGCCAGATCAGCGGCCAGTTCACTGTAGCGGAGCGCAAAAGCCCGAACCGCTTCGATGACAATCAGAACGGCCTTATAGAATACATTTTTGTCGATGCTGTCCGGGTCGGTCAGGTCGAGGGCTTCCTTGCAGGCGCGGGCCTTGGCTTCGTAACCCCGCAGTCCTTCTTTCAGAAGACGCTCGTAATTCACAGCCAGGTGGGCATCTCCGGCGTTCAGCTTGCCTTCCATGCCAAACAGGCCGGTCTCCATAAAGACGCTGACTTCGTCGGGCAGAAGGGCTTCGCCACGGGCGCGGAGATTGTTATTCTCCCAGAAGGGAGCGATGGACCGAAGCTGTTCTTTGGTTTCCTCGGTGATGTAGAACACGTCGCCGTCGCGTTTCTCGAACAGATCCAGCTCATTCATGACGAATTCCAGGGTATATTCGGGGAAAACGGGAGCATTGCGGTTCTTGGTAGCCTGATTTCCTGCGAGAAGGGATTTATCTTCAATATAGACGGTCATATGCTCCAGAATCTTCTGCAGCATCAGGGCACGCACCATGACCCTGGGCTGGTTCAGGCTCTCACGGTAAGCCTCTGTGGCCCAGATGGCACGCTCGGCGTCCACATAGGGTTTCTCATCCAGAACTTCTTCGCGAAAAGCCTGCATGCGTTCGGTTAAAGTGCCGAAATGGTTTTCGTTTTTCATAGTGACCTCCTTTGAACGTAAATCATAGTACTTTCGTATATATATTATACTACCATTGAACGGTCACTACGTCAATTCAAACTTTCAAATAAAAGAATAAAAAGTTTCGTTAGAAATCATATATTTTCTTTTCGGTATTCCAGAGGGGTGCAGCCATTGATTTCACGGAAGCGTCTGGTAAAATAGCTTATATCGGAAAAACCGCAGATTGTGGCGATCTCCCCGGCCTTTTTTTCGGTGGAAAGGAGCAGCCCGGCGGCCTTTTCTATGCGGTATCGCAGCAGATAGCGGATGGGCCCTGGAGCAGACATCTCCCAATGAGCTGCTCCAAGCCACACCGGCCCGAATTCATAAGAAGCCCTCTTTTTCTTTGGTTTCTTTTAGGAAAAGTCTATCACATTATTTTCTGCAAATCAATCTGCCGCACCTGTTCCAGCAGGTCGGTGCGCTCTACCTCATGAATGATCCCAGCCATAGCTATCTTCCTTTCCTCGCATGAACGAAAAGCGGCGGATGATCGCTCCGCCGCTTTTCGCAAAAGCAATTCTGCACCTTCAGTGTACCACGTCCGGCGCCATTTTGCAACCGTTCTTACGCCAGCTTTTCCAGCGCCTTACTGCGCTTGAGTACCACCAGCAGCACCAGACCGATGACCATGCCCATAGCGCCCTGCACCAGATTGCCGGGGATGCTGGCCGCAGCGCCCCAGCCCTTGCCCAGCAGCAGGGAGGCGTAGCCGAAGTAGCCCAGCACCATGATGACCTCGCTGACCACGGCGCTGATGACGTAGGAGGCCTTGCTCTCCTTCATGGCCTTGACGATGAGGGCCGCCACCAGAGCCATGCAGCCCTTGATAATCAGCGTGCCGGGCGCATAGTGACCGTAGCCGCCCAGCAGGTCCACCAGCATGGAGCCGATGCCGCCAGCCGCAGCGCCCCACCACGGGCCGAGGATCCAGCCGCTCAGCAGCACGATGCAGTCACCCAGATTCACATAGCCCTGCATGGGGGAGGGAATCTGCACGATGGAGGTGGCCACATAGGTCAGTGCGGCCATCAGGGCCGCCAGAACCAGTTTCTTGATGTTCGCATCTCTCATGGGAAAAATCTCCTTGCTTTTATGTAATGTCTGTATTATAGTAGAAATTGGTATTATTAAAATGCCCATATCGATATTATCGGATAATACCAGATGGAGGAGCTATGCTGACCTATCCCCTGAGCAAAGAGAGCGGCCGGAGCCTGTATGAGCAGTTATATGAGGGCATCCGCCGGGATATCCTGTCCGGGACGCTGCCGGCCCACCAGCGGCTGCCCTCCAAGCGGGCGCTGGCCCAGCATCTGGAGGTCAGCATCATCACCGTGCAGAATGCCTATGAGCAGCTGGCGGCGGAGGGCTACATCTACTCGCAGGAGAAGCGGGGCTACTACGTCAGCCCCGTGGAGCGCCCCTTACAGGCGGCGGCCCGGCAGCCTGCCCCGCTGCCGCCGGAGCCGGAGCAGAAGACCTATTTTCTGGACCTTGTGACCAATTCCATCGACCGGGCGTATTTTCCCTTTACCGTCTGGGCCCGCCTCATGCGGGAGACGCTGCTGGAGCGGGACAAGGCCCTGCTGCAGGCCGCCCCCTATAACGGGGCGGAGGAGCTGCGCCGGGCCATCAGCGACTATCTGCGCCAGTTCCGTGGCATGAACGTGGACAGCGGTCAGATCATCGTCGGCGCCGGTACGGAGTTTCTGTATTCGCTGCTGATCCAGCTGCTGGGCCGGGAGAAGTGCTACGCCGTGGAGGACCCCGGATACAGCAAAATTGCGGAAATTTACCGCAGCCATCAGGTGAATCTGCGGCAGGTGGGACTGGATGAAAAGGGCCTTTCCACCCGGCTTCTGCGCCGTCAGGAGGCGGATATCGTCCACCTCTCGCCCTCCCACCACTATCCCACGGGCATCGTCATGCCCATCGGACGGCGGCAGGAGCTGCTGCGCTGGGCGGAGGAGCAGGAGGGACGCTGGATACTGGAGGATGACTACGACAGCGAGTTCCGCTTCGTGGGCCGCCCCATCCCCACGCTGTTCTCCATCGACGAGGCCCAGCGGGTCATCTACCTGAACACCTTCTCCAAGACCATCGCCCCCTCCATCCGCATCAGCTACATGATCCTGCCGCCCCGACTCATGGAGGTCTATCGGGAGAAGCTGGGCTTCTACGCCTGCACGGTGTCGGGCTTCGAGCAGTATACTCTGGCCAAATTCATGGCGCAGGGCCGCTATGAGCAGCACTTGAGCCGCATGAAGGCCCGCTACCGCCAGAAGCGGGACGCCGTCATCGCCATGCTGCGCTCCAGCCCGCTGGCGGACCGGGTGGAGATCATGGAGCAGGACGCTGGGCTGCACTTTCTGGTGCGGCTGGATACCCGTCTGCCGGATGCGGCGCTGCGGAGCCGGGCGGCGGAGCAGGGGGTGCGTCTGGCGCTGCTGTCGGACTATTACAGCGTCCCGGAGACAGCGCCCCAGCATATCGTGGTGGTAAACTATTCCGGCATCGACCTGGAGCGTCTGCCGGAGGGACTGCGCCGTCTGGCGCAAGCTTGGGAGGAATAACGATGTACGATGAATTGACCCGTGGCGACGTGCAGAAGATGCAGGAGGAGATCGACTACCGGACGCAGGTGCTGCGCCCCAAGCTCATCGAGGACGTGCAGACGGCACGGGCCTTCGGTGACCTCAGTGAGAATTTCGAGTATAAGTGCGCCAAGCAGGAGAAAAACCGCAACGACAGCCGCATCCGCTACCTGCAGCGGATGATCAAGACCGCCCGCATCATCGACGACCGCTCCGGTCAGGACGCGGCGGGCCTCTACGACACCGTGGAGATATTCATGGAAAACACCGGCAAGAGCCGGAGGATCCAGCTGGTCACCACTCTACGGCAGGATGCACTGAAGGGCCTCATCAGCAAGGAGTCCCCGGTAGGGAAGGCCGTGCTGGGCCGCCGGGCCGGGGACCGGGTACAGGTGGATATGGGCGGCGGCCGCAGCTACTGGATCACCATCCGCTCCATCGAAAAAGGCACTGACGACGGCTCCATCCCCATCGGCAGCTTCTAAAAATGTATCCAATATTGTCCTGTATACTTCTTTTGGATTTTATTCAGAATGCCACAAAACATGTCGTTATGCACATAAAATACATGAAATATCAGACAAAATGCATATTGATTTTGAACACAATAAAATATATAATGAAGATACAACTTAGAAAGGAGGATCCTAAATGAAATCTTTGCACAAATTCACTTCCCTCGCATTGCTCATGCTGTTTGTTAGTATGTTCTTTGTCGAAGACGCATTTGCGTGTAGCGGAGCATACTATGGATGGAAATGGGCAAACAACAAGAACGCAACAGGACTGACGGCAAAGATGTGTTCAAGAGATTTTTACTATAACTTGGATGCATCAAAGAGTATTTTTACTTGGAACAATATTTCGTCAAAAGTAAAAATCAGCCAGTACACTTTCTCAGGAGATTCGGATAACACAGGGGACATTAATTTCCATTCGGTTGAGTTGACGGGTACTACGATTGGGCGAGCACATTTGTATAAAAAGAATGTACTTGGAGGATATAGTGAAATTGATATTAGTTCCTCCAGCGCGCAAGTTGTTCAGGCTCGCATAGATTTAGACCCGTCACTCTTAGATGCGAGTAATTCCACGCAAAAAACAAAGACGGTAATTCATGAAACAGGACATGCGTTAGCTTTGATGCATCCACTTTTGAATAATTGTACAGCCCGTGCGGTGATGCAGCAATCCTCCAGTGGTTACGCAAATACAACGGTCAATCAGCATGACAAGAATAATTTGATTGCGAAATGGGGGTCTTGAGTGATGAAAAAGAGTCTCACGTTTTGTTTGCTTCTCCTTCTCCTGATCACCTGCACCGCCTGCGGCCAGCGCCAGACAGTACAGCGGATGGCGGCGGACCGCATCACACAGGCCGAGAGTGTTGCTCAGCTTCAGGAGGTCAGCGACCTCATTGTGGTGTTCACACCGGAGCGTCAGGAGAACGTCCTGTCCTATTTCAGTGACGGCAATGTCTCCGGCGGCTATACGAGGACCACCGGCACGGTATCGCAGGTGCTGAAGGGGGAGCCCCCGGAGCAGATGGTCATCACTGAGGAGTGCTATCTGGTGGACAATGTCCTCTGGACGCAGGGCGGCTACCTCCCCATGCAGGAGGGCGAGTCCTATCTGCTGTTCCTCACCGCCTACGACAGGGACTCCGTCTACGCCGGGATGTACTTCCCCACGGAACTGGAGAAGGGCAAGTATCCCCTGACGGACGAACCCCTTACCGCCTCCGACTCCGCTGATGCGTGGGAGGTATATGTGATCGAGGGAGACGACCTGCACGACTATCAGGACTGGTATCAGCAGATCACCGCCCTGTATCCGGAGCTGTTTTAACGACCCCAAGTCCTCTATATATGATAATGTAAAAGCCCATCCGGCCCGCATTCAGCGGGCCGGACGGGCTTTCTGAAATTCTACGCTGCTTCTCGGTGCTCTTAGCCCGGAGGCCAGGTCATATCCCGGCCGGACAGCACATGGAAGTGCAGGTGGTGGACGCTCTGCCCCGCCTGCTCCCCGATGTTGGACACCACCCGGTAGCTTTCCAGTCCCTTCTCCCGGCACAGTCTTGCGATGACCTCGAAGATGTGGGCCACCACGGCGCTGTTGCCGCCATCCACCTCCGCCACGGAGGCGATGTGGGCCTTGGGGATCACCAGAAAATGGGTGGGCGCCTGAGGGGCGATGTCATAAAAGGCATAGCACAGCTCGTCCTCATACACCTTGTTGGAGGGGATCTCCCCACCGGCAATGGCGCAGAACAGGCAATCGTTTTTCATAGGATGCTCCTTTCGTCTCAGCCCAGCTTCTCGGACACGAAATCGTCCACGGAGGCCAGCGCATCGTCCACCTTCAGGGGATCGCTGCCGCCGCCCATGGCGGAATCCGGCTTGCCGCCGCCCTTGCCGCCGCAGATGGCGGACACGTGCCGCACCAGATCACCGGCCTTGATGCCGCGGGCCACCGCCTCCTTGCCGCACACGGCCAAGAAGGTGATCTTCTCGCCGTTGATGCTGGCGATGACCGCCACGGCTTTGGGATCCTTATCCCGCAGGAAGTCGCCCATGGTCCGCAGCTCAGCGGTGTCCACGCCGTTGCGGGTGGTGGCGAGAACATGGAGGTCCTTCACCGTCTTGGCGGAGGCCAGGAACTGCCGGGCCTCACCCAGAGATGCCTCGGCCTTGAACTTCTCCAGCGCCTGACGCAGCTGCTTCATCTCGTTGGCCTGCTGTTCCATCCGTTCCAGCAGCCCGGAGGGGGCGGTTTTCAGGAACTGGGCCGCCCGGCTCAGCACGCCCTGACTGCTCTCCATGGCCTTCAGGCTCAGCTTGCCGCAGGTGGCCTCGATGCGGCGCACGCCGGAGGCGACGCTGCTCTCACTCTTGATGCGGAAGGGACCGGCCTTGGCGGTGTTGTCCACATGGGTGCCGCCGCAGAACTCCACGGAGAAGTCGCTCATCTCTACCACCCGGACGGTCTCGCCGTACTTCTCACCGAACATGGCCACGGCGCCCTTCTTTTTGGCCTCCTCGATGGGCAGTATCTCCGTCACCACGGGATAGCCCTCCAGAATGGCGTCGTTCACCAGCTCCTCCACCTGCCGCAGCTCCTCCGGGGAGATGGCCTCAAAGTGGGTGAAGTCGAAGCGCAGGCGGTCCGGCTCCACCAGAGAGCCCGCCTGATGGACGTGGTCGCCCAGCACCTTTTTCAGCGCCGTATCCAGCAGGTGGGTGGTGCTGTGAGCACGCTGGATAGCCTTGCGGCGCTCCATGTCAATGGCGGCGTGAACGGTGTCTCCCACGTGGAGCACACCCTGTGCCAGACGACCATAGTGCATGAACTTGCCGCCCTTGTTTTTCTGTACGTCCGCCACGGTGAACACCACGCCGTCGGCGGTGATGGTGCCGTGGTCGGCCACTTGACCGCCCATCTCGGCGTAGAAGGGGGACTGATCCAGTACCACCACGGCCTCGGCCCCGGCGGCCACCTCGTCCCGCAGCTCCTCATCGGCCACGATGGCCACGATCTTGGCGTCGCACTCGCTGTGGTCATAGCCCACGAACTCCGTGGCCGGCACGTCCTTGCCGAATTCCACACCGGCCCAGCCCAGATCGCCCAGAGCCTTCCGGGCCTCACGGGCCCGCTCCTTCTGCTCCTTCATCAGCTTCTGGAAAGCGCCCTCGTCCACGCTGAGGCCCTCGTCCGCCGCCATCTCCATGGTCAGGTCGATGGGGAAGCCGAAGGTATCATACAGCCGGAAGGCGTCGGCGCCGGAGAAAATTTTCTCCAGCTTCTGCTTGTGCTCTGCCAGCAGGTCGGAGAAGATCTTCATGCCACCGTCGATGGTGCGGCCGAAATTCTCCTCCTCCGTGCGGATGACCTTGGTGATATAGGTCTGCTTCTCCCGCAGATCGGGGTACTGCCCCTCGTTCTCATGAATCACGGTGTCCACCACCTGATACAGGAAGGGATCGTTGACACCCAGCAGCTTCCCGTGGCGGGCGGCCCGGCGCAGCAGACGCCGCAGCACATAGCCCCGCCCCTCGTTGGAGGGCAGGATGCCGTCGCAGATCATAAAGGTGGCGGAGCGGATGTGGTCGGTGATGACCCGCAGGGACACGTCCCGCTTCTCCGTCTCGCCGTAGTGAGCGCCGGTGAGCTCAGATACCTTGTGGGTGATATTCATCACGGTGTCCACGTCGAAGAGGCTGTCCACGTTCTGGCACACGCAGGCCAGACGCTCCAGACCCATGCCGGTATCGATGTTCTTCTGCTTGAGCTCGGTGTAGTTGCCGTGGCCGTCGTTGTCGAACT
>ERZ773193.4676-NODE-4676-length-10705-cov-6.526103_pt1 | contig 10705 bp, 6 predicted proteins | sample MGYA00511110_ERZ773193 | MGnify/ENA primary metagenome ERZ773193 (study PRJEB29015, sample SAMEA2737784) | human gut metagenome | biome: human gut; feature: human-associated habitat; material: faeces | place: China | collected 2012 ...
TCTCGATCGAAACGGTCTTCTTGCCCTCGGGGAGATAGGGGTTGATGGCGGCGTTGCGGTTGTACCACCCCCACTTGTCGATGGCCTTTTTTGAAAGCTCGAAGGTCTCTTCGTAGTTACCCTTGACGGAGATGACGTTTGCGCCGAAGGTCATCAGCTGCGCGACCTTACCCTTGGGCGCGCGCTCGGGAACGAAGATGAAGGTCTTGAGGCCCGCGGCCGCGGCGTTGCCCGCAAGAGAGCTCGCGGCGTTGCCCGTGGACGAGCAGGCGATGATCTTTGCGCCCGCCTCCCCCGCCTTGGCGACCGCCATGGCGGACGCGCGGTCCTTGAGCGACGCCGTCGGGTTCTGTCCGTCGTCCTTGACCCAGAGCTTTTTGAGGCCGAGCTGCTTTGCAAGGCGCGGCTCTTCGTAGAGCGGGCTCCAGCCCACGCGCAGCGGCGTGTCGGGTGTTGTCTCCTCGACCGGCAGCAGCTCGCGATAGCGCCACATCGTGTTCGGGCGGGACTTGAGCGTTTCCTTCGTCAGGTTCTTTTTGATGTAGTCGTAGTCATAGATGATGTCGAGAATGCCGCCGCACGAGCAGTTCGTGAGGTTCGGCACCGCTTCGTATTCTTTCCCGCACTTGACGCAGCGGGCGCATTTGACGTTTTTTAACATAATAACTCCTTATTGTCCGCGCGCTGCGCGGTGGGTTTTTGCAGCGTGAAAGCGCTGCTGCTTTTTGTCCCCCTATTCGCAGGGGGACGCGAGACAAAGGGGGTATTCTCTTTCCAAAGAGAATACCCCCTTTGGAACCTCCAGAGAAAGGCAAGGGGTCTTACCCCTTGACCCCGCACATTGGCAGTTTTTATCTTGAAGAGCTGCACACGCTGCGCAATCAGGTGCAGTGTACATGGCTTCGCCATGAACCCCTGCGTTTCGTGACAACTCTCAACCGCGCCTTACTATCGTGAGGCGCGAGTGACGTTTGCTTGGCGGCAGACTGCTTGCGAAATAGCGGCATTGCTTCGCTCGCCGCATTGTGGAGACTGGCGGTAGATGGTGATTACTGCGCACTTCTACAAGATGGGCAGAGCGGCACCCGCAAGGGGTGTGCCGCATCCGTAAGGCGTCAGAGCCGCCAACGGCTGCGCAACAGCGGATGATAGGAGCAGAGGCAAGTCGTATAGCAACACTAAACGCGGCAACTCCGCGCGCAGGCATTTCCATTCCGGAGGCAAGAGACTTGCGCAAGCCTGAGACTGCCAATCTAAGCCTTTCTCTTGGGGTTCCAAAGGGGCCATTCTCTTTTGTGAAAGAGAATGGCCCCTTTGATTACACGCCGCAGAAGTTGCGGCATTCCTGCGGAATTATTGACGAATACGCCAAACGCCGTCTTCGTTCCGGAGAAGGACGAAATAATCCTGCATGCGCTCGAACGGAGCGTAGCTGCGGCGGTGTTCGCCGACGTTGAAATCCTGATACTCGCGTGCGGTCTGGACAGGGTACTGGAATCGGCTGCTCTGGTGGACATAATAAAATTGTCCGTTAAGGCGGGACGCATCATCGCTGAGGGGATGAAGCGAGCAGGCGATATAGCCGCGCCGGTTCGTGCCGCTGTTGGGGAAAGAGAGGTCGGCACAGTAGAGCTGCCGGAAGCAATTTTCGTACCAGTTGCTGAGGCTGGCCTGTTCTGTGCCGGGATCAATGTAGGGAGCGGTGTAGGTCGTGCCGTCCGGACTGTCATAGAACACCCGGCCGGAGAATTCTTCGGCAAGCCAGCTGCCGGTGTCGCAGTTTGGCTCTACGGCAAAGCTCTCTGTGCCATAGAAATGTGTGCCTTCGTCCCAGCGGAAATGATAGGAGAGAAACAGTCTGCCGAAGGGGCGCTCGACGGCGACGACAGTCATGTGGAAAGCATCATTTGTCTGCGACTTGCCGTTGTAGTTGGTGTAGCCGCCGCCGGTGCACTCCCTGACGAGCACACGCTCGGCGCGGAGGCAGGTGAGGAGGTCCCCGTCGGAGAGGTCGTTGAGCTCGGATTCGGGATAGCCGAGGGCGAGGAGCCTTTCATGGGCTTCGATCACCTGTGCGTCAGTGCCGGTCTCTTTGGGCGTCCAGTCCATGCGGTAGGAGCCGAAAAACAGGAAGCCACAGGCAATGACGACAGCGAGGACGGTGAGCAGCGAACCGACGAGCTTGTGATTTGAGAAGCGCTCCTTGACAGGTTCGATGGCGCAGCCCTGCGCGGCCATCGACTTTGCGAGCTTGTTGAGGCGGACGACCAGGTAGAAATACCAGACGACGTAAACGCCGAGCAGCAGGGGAAGCGAGGCAAACAATGCCGCCGCGACATAGAGCAGAATGTACCAGAGCAGCAGCGCGCCCGCGGCGGGAGCAGCGGGCGGCGTTATACCGACGTCGCGCTGCATGTCGAGCAGACCTTGCCAGAGGCAGAAGAGCAGCGCGAGCCGCACGGCGGCGGCAGCGACGGTGTAAAATGCCGTCGGGCCGGTGTCCGCACGGTAGATCACGGCATCCTGCCCAAGCTCGACAAAAAGGAGCAGTATGTGCAGACAAGCGCAGACATAGCCCGCGCGCAGGAAGCCGTTGACCCGCCGCATGGCGCGGAAGCCGATGAGCAGGCAGAACGTGCCGACCAGCGGCAGCAGCACATCGAGATTCCAGAAGTTCAGCGTCACGCCGGTGACGGCGAGGCCACCGGCGATCAGGCCCATCGCACGCCAGAAAGGCGAATTGCTCACATCGGGTGTCTCCGGCTCGGGTGCGGAGAACGCGTCGGCCATCTCCTGCGCGGGCGTGAGGGCTTCGGACAGTTCCTTCTGCGCGAGAGCGTCGGCGGGCGGTTCGGGCGGGGGAGTTTGCGGCAGATCAGGAAAAACTTGGTCGGTCATGCGAATTCCTCCTTGGCGTTATGTGAACAGAATCATAAGATCGAGACAACGAGCCGCCAGACAGGCTCGGCCAGATAATAGCCGAGAACAGCGGAAGCCAGATTGGCCGTGATCGCATAGGCCGCGGCGCGGCCCTTGCTGTGGCCGGTGAGAAGGCCGCAGCCGGCGTAGAGATACAGCTCGACGAGCAAAATGATGAGTTCCGCCGGAAGCAGGAAGAAAAAGAGATACCAAGCGCTCACGCCGCTGTGTGCGGTGACAGATACAGATGCAACGGCTAAAAAGCCCTGTGTCAGAACGTTGACAAGTAAAAACGCTTCCCAGTTTTTCTTCCACGAATAGCGGAACAGAAGCAGCAGCGCGCCCTCGATGAGAAACGTCGGCACGAGCGTTGCGACAAATTGCAGCAAGTAGCCGGGGATGGTTGAGGGAACGGAAACGGTGACTGCCGACGTATCGTCCGACCAGTTGACCGTGACGGACGATTGCAGAACGCGGCGATTGAGTATATCGGAGACCCAGACCTTGCCGGATTCGGTGACGAGGATGATGCGGTAGGTGCTCGGCACGCCGACGTAGCCGAACCGGTGCAGTGCATTGCCAGAGGCGTCCGTTCCTCTGGAAAAGAGATGGCTGAAGATCGGTGCGCCGAAGGTCCCCTGTGCCGTGCAGGCGTGCCATCCGGCGGGAATATTGTCGAGCAGCAGGGCGAGGAGATCTTCGTTGAGCGGGACGGTGGTCTCGCTGCCGTCACTGTTCGTGATGACGGTGCTCTGTTTCAAGCGGCTGTTGCCCTCGCTCGCGTCCCAGTTGCCCTCGGCGAGCAGGTCGAGGTAGTAGGGTTCCTGCGGCGCGTCTTTGACGCGCACGATGAGTAGGGGCTTTGGCCCGCTGTCGGCAAAGGCGAAGGTCGTGAGCGCAAGAGATGCGAGGAGCGCGCAAACAAGCGTGCGAAGAGATTTTCGTTTCATCCAAATTTCCTCCTTTTTTGTGTGGGGTGTTCCATCTTCCAACCATATAGACGCAAAAGATAACAAAAAAGTTCACGCTTTTACAAATTTTATCATAAAATATTGCGCTGCGGGAAAAAGTTCTGGCGGGGCGTTGTACTTTTTTCATATTCTGCTACAATGGGGGAGAAAAAGAAGCACATTGGGGGAACGGGTATGAAATGGTATGCGATCGGCAAGACGCTGACGCCGCTGGACCGCGCGCCGGAGAGCGGCGCGGCGGTGGTGCTGCTGAATTCGGACGAGTTGGCGCACGAAACGGCGCTGCCGGGACTCGAAGCGGTGCTGCACCATACGCCGAGCGCGCGGGACGCGCACGTCTGCAAGGCGGAGGTGCGCTCCAACTGTCTGAGCGGAACGCTCGCACTGCCGCGCGGCCGCAGGGACGGCACGCGCCTTTGCTGCGGCTATCTCGTGACGAAGGACCGCGTGGTGCTGGTGGACGACGGAGAGATGGTCGAGCCTTATTTGAAACGCATCGTTAAGGAAAAACGTCTGACAGAAAACAGCGTCGGGCGATTTCTCTACGACTTCTTCGAGCTGCTGATCGCCAGGGATCTGCACCGCCTCGAGGAGATCGAGGACCGCACGACGGCGCTGGAGGAATGCGTGCTCGCGGGCGAGCTGGAGGAATTCAGCACCCCGATGAGCGAGCTGCGCAAGGAGACGATGGCCTGGTACCGCTACTACTCCCAGCTCGACGACGTGGCGTGCGAGCTGCGGGAAAATGAGAACGGCTACTTTTCGGATGAGGAGTGCGGACTGTTCCGATTATTTGAAGAGCGCGTCATCCGCCTGCGCGAGGAATCGCAGCTGCTACGTGAATACTGCACGCAGATCCAGTCGCTGTTCCAGTCGGAAATCGACATCCGGCAGAATCGCATCATGCAGATCCTGACCATCGTGACAACGATTTTCCTGCCGCTGACGCTGCTGGTCGGCTGGTACGGCATGAACTTTTCCGGCATGCCGGAGCTGCACTGGAAGTACGGCTATCCCGCGATCATCCTTGTGAGCGTCGCCGTGGTGGTGCTGAGCCTGTGGGTGTGCAAAAAGAAAAGATTCTGGTAAGCAAAAAGGAACGGCACGAGCCGTTCCTTTTTCTTTTGATAGGAGTCACTTTTTATCGAAGTAGTAATCGCGGAAGTTGTGGTACTGCGCGGCGTAGTAGCGCAGCAGGCGATAGAGTCGAGAGAGCGGCAGATCGCCCTTGCAGAAGAGCGTGTGCGTGCCCTTGAACTGCTTGAGCTCGTCGGAGAGCTCCTGATCCTTGACATAGCGGCGCAGAATGCCGGTCGGCACGTTCTGCCAGAGGGCGACGGTGTGGTTGTAGACGCAGTCCTCGCGCTTGCCGTAGACGACATCGTTAGTCAGGAGCTTCATCATGTTGAGCCCCGCAGCGCGGCAGAAATAGCTGCTGCGACCAAGGCGCGGGTTGATCTCGAAGAGCACGTAGCGGCCCGTGCGGGAATCGTACTTCATGTCGATGTTTGAAAAGCCGACGTAGCCGAGCTTTTCGAGAAACTCCTGCATTTTGTCATACAACGCCTGATCGCCGCGCGAGATGATGGCGGCATAGTTGCCGACGGACTTGGGGTCGTAGTATTCGAGCACCGGCTGGCCGAGGCACATCGCGCGCACATGGCCGTCAAGGTCCGAATAGCTGTTGAGCACGCGCATCGCGTCGTCGCCGCCGGGGATAAACTCCTGCAAAATGAGCTTGCCGCGGTAGTCCGACTGGTTCATGCTGCGGATCATCGTGAGGTACTGCTCGCGCGTGTCGAAGAAGAAGACCTTTTTCTGCCCCTCGAAATGGCAGCGGAGGTAGTCGAGCGCATTGGAATTCTCAGGCTTGACGACGATGGGAAAGTCGAACGGAAGGCGGTCGACGACGCTTTCACGCTCTTCAGGTGCGGCAACAACGGTCTTGGGATAGTCCATGCCGTACTGCTCGCAGAGGGCGTAGAACTTGTCTTTCGTGTCGAACGTTTCAAGCAGCTCATCCGAGATGAAGCGGTTGGCGATGAGCCCCTCGAAATGGTCGTAGTGGCGGCAGAGAAGACCCGTGTAATAGTCCGAGCAGGGGATGACGAGCAGCTTTTCATAGTCCTGTGCGCACTGCTTCAGCACGCCGAGCAGCGCGCCGGGGAAGACCTCCTCGCGCTCAAAATCCGGGATAATGCGGCAGAGAAACAGGTGTGAGCTGCGCGTGGGCACGAGCTGCTGCGTGCACAGCAGCAGCGGTGTGACGTGATAGGCCTCCTGGAAGAGACGCGCCGTGCCGTAGGCGTTTTCGTCGCTGCCGAGGATGATGGGCAAAAAGTCCTTTTTTGCCTTTTTGGCGCTGCTCGCCGGCACGGCGGGATGGACCTTGTCGTATTCGGCGAGGTATTTGAGTGTGAGCTCGACGTCGCTCGGGTAGGGGACGAAGACGCTGCCGCGCTTCATCGTTGTCTCTTCTCCCTTGCCGGTCAGCAGAATGACGCGCGCGTCCTTGCCGTCTAAAATCGCGCGGCGGATGCACTCGGCGCGGTCCTCGAGCACAAGGTGCGGGCAGGCAACGTGCTTTTCAATGTCGGCGGCGATCTGCGCGAACGGCTCCTCGCCGGAGTCCTCCTCGGTGATGAAGACGAAGTCGCAGTTCTGCCCGCTCAGCTCGCCGAGGTCTTTTCTGCGCTGGAGCGCGTGGGAGCCGGGGCAGCCGAAGACGGAAATCATCTGGCGGCCGGGGTATTCGATCTTCGTCGAGCGGTAGAGCGCGTCAAAGCTCATGCGGTTGTGCGCGTAGTCGACGATGACGGTGACGTTCTTGTTGCGGCTCTCGTAGATCTGCATGCGGCCCGCGGCGCGCGCCTTGCGAAGGCCAGAGCGCACATACTCCTCCGGCACGTCGAGCACCATGCAGATGGCCATGGCGGCAAGAGCATTGGAGATGTTGAAAAGGCCGGGCATCGTGATGGAAAATTCGCCGTTGTACTTGAGCGAGGAGACTGTAAAGTAGAGCCCGTCGCTGCGCTTTTCCACATGCTGGCAGGAGACGGTGTCGCTCTCATGCGAGCCGAACGTGATGAGGTTGCAGCGATCCTTGGCGTACTCGATGACGCGGTCTGCGTACTTGGCGTCGGTATTGACGCAGCCGAAGCGGCAGGAGTCGAAAATTTTGAGCTTGGAATTGAAGTAGTCTTCAAAATCCGGGTGCTCGATGGGGCTGATGTGGTCGCTGCCGATGTTCAAAAACGCAGCGACGTCGTACGTGATACCGCGCACGCGGCCATATTTGAGCGCCTGGGACGAGGCCTCCATCACAAGATGCGAAATGCCGCTTTCATAGGCGTTTTCAAAGTGCTGGTAGAGCTCAAGCACCTCGGGCGTGGTGATGTGGGACTCCTCGGTGCTCTTGCCGTCGTAGTTGTCGATGGAGGAGAGGATGGCGCACTCGGGCATCGACTGCGCGCGCAGCCAGTCATTTAAGATGTAGCGCACGTAGTAGGCCGTGGTGCTCTTGCCCTTCGTGCCCGTGATGCCGACGCTTGTGAGCTTGTCCGTCACATGGTTATAAAAGAGCTGACCGAGCACGACGAGGGAATAGCGAATGTCGTTGACAAGAAGACAGGGCGCGTCCACATTGTGCTTTTTCTCGGCGACGTAGGCGATCGCGCCGCGCGAGAGTGCGTCGCACAGGTACTCTTCCTTGAAGTGTGCGCCCTTGCAGATGAAAAGCGCGTCCTCGCTCAGTGCGCGCGTATCGTAGGTGAGGCAGTGGATTTCACGCGCGGCGAGCTCGTCGCTCACGGTGCTTTCGACCAGAATGCCCGCGTCGCGCAGCGCATCGACATATTCTCTCAGTGTGTGAACGGTATTCATAAATAGCTCCTTTGGGTCTTGCTTTTTCGGCAGGACGGGATAAAATATAGGCGATATCGCGTCAGATCGACACGATATTGGCAAGCAAACTCATTTCCGAAGGGGGAACCAACATGACTTATCAGCAAGTGCTGGAAAACGCAAGGACCTGCATCGGCCCTTACTGCAAGGCGTGCAATGACTGCAACGGCAAGGTCTGCCGCAACACGATGCCCGGCCCCGGCGCCAAGGGCGAGGGCACGGGCTTTATCCGCAACGCAGAAAAGTGGCGTGAGATCTGCGTCAACATGGACACCATCTGCGAAAATTCACCGGTGGACACCTCATTCACGCTCTTTGGCCGGACGTTTGAGATTCCGGCGTTCGCCGCGCCGGTGGGCGCGATGCGTCTTCACTACGGGGACAAATACGACGATCTTACATACAATGATATCCTTGTGCGTGCGTGCGCAAACGCGGGCATTCTCGCTTTCACTGGCGACGGTACCGACCCGAAGGTCGTCGAGGGTGCGGCTGCGGCGCTCAAGGGCAACGGCGGCTGCGGCGTGCCGACCATCAAGCCGTGGGATATGGATACAATTCGCGAAAAGTTCGCACTCGTGCAGGAAGCCGAGCCCTTCGCCATCGCGATGGACATCGACGCGGCAGGCCTGCCGTTTTTGCAGGGCTTGACGCCGCCGGCCGGCAGCAAGAGCGTGGAGGAATTAAAGCAGATCGTCTCCTGGGCGCAGCGCCCGTTCATTTTGAAGGGCATTATGACCGCCCGCGGCGCGGAAAAGGCGCTGGAGGCGGGCGCGAGCGGCATCGTCGTCTCGAACCACGGCGGCCGTGTACTTGACCACTGTCCCGCGACGGCGGAGGTGCTTCCGGACATCGTCGATGCCGTCGGCGGCAAGATGACGATTTTTGTCGACGGCGCGATCCGCAGCGGCATGGACATGTTCAAGGCGCTGGCGCTCGGCGCGGACGCGGTGCTCATCGGCCGCCCGTTTGTTACCACCGTCTATGGCGGCGGGGAAGAGGGCGTGCAACTCTACGTCCAGAAGCTCAAAGCCGAGCTTGCCGACACGATGCGCATGTGCGGCGCGCACTCGCTCGCGGAGATCAAGCGCTCCATGCTGTTCGGCTTCTGACGAGCATATATCATATAGTATAGCACTGCAAGAAAAGGCTGACAAGGGAAAATCAGAAGAAGGGGACGGCGAAATTGAGCTGTTCCTTTCTTGCTTTCTTTTGCTGTATATAATATTATTGAAAGCAGGAACAAAATTGCCGCGCCGGACGTCTGAGAAAATATAGAGCCCCTTCTAAACCGTTTGATTTGGAGGAAAGTGCAATGAAAAAGGCAACGAGCCGTATCTGGCTCATCACACTGACAGCGCTGGCGCTGCTTTCTCTCGGCGGCTGCGCGCAGGAAAAAGAGGAGAATACCGAAGAAAACGACCCGCAGGCGCGGGAGGCGATCCTGCAATGCTGCGAGTTGATCTTTGGCAGCACGGGAGAAACAGGCACTTATCATATCCGTGTGACGGACGAATCAGACGGCGGGCGCGTGGATGAATACGACTGCCCACGCGGTGCAGACGAGCAGGGCTATGGCAATTCGCCTGTATATGCGCTGAGTGAACCGTCGATGTACGGCGACGAGCCGTGGTATGCGGCGGCGGAGCAGGACTGGGACGATTGCCGCAACGGGGTCGTTGCGGAGATTTCTTATGGGAAAGATGCGATCGCGTTCATTCCGCCTTGGGGAGCGATAAAAACAGATGCGGAGTACGAGCATCCGGGCGGCAACGTGCTGCGGCTGACGCAAAACGGCGAGACGACCTATTATAAAAGCAATACGGCGCACGCGGCGCAGCTCCTCTTCGGATATGCACAGGACGCGGTGATGGAAAAGCTGTACGACCTGCACGTTCCCGGCACAGAGACGGACTACGAGAATATCGCAAACGAGTTCTGCGCGCAGTTCGCCGCCGGTCTGAATGCCGCGCCGCGCTGGTTTAGCGGGAAACCGGATGACGCGGCGGCAGCGGTGAAGGAGCGCGTGTTCGACGCGTATTACGGAACGGACTACCCGAATTTCTGCTTCGGCTTTGGCGTGATGATGCGCTTTGATGACCCGGAGTCCTCACAGCGCTATCAATGGGAGGCCGGCAGCGGCATGATCGAGCCGACGGGCGAAGGCGAGTACGGCGATTATTATGGCTGGGGTATGGCCGCGGACGCGTGCCGGGATGAAGCGGGAAACTGGTACATTGACGGCACATGGACGGGCGGCGGCGCGGTCTGGCTGCCGCAGATCGGCCGTAGTCTGGATTCCGGTCAGCAGGAGGCGACGGCGGCGCAGCTCATAGACTGCTGGTTTTTGTCGGCGGGAGAAGCGCACAAATGGCGTCTTCCCAATATGCTTTACGCTCGCCCGAGCGCCGAGCTGCGCGAGGCACTTGCCAGTCTTGCACCCGAACAGGCGGCGGAATTGGAAAAGGGCCTGCGCGAGGTGTGGGACGATCCGCTGCACGCCGATATGTTTCCGGGCGGCTATGACGCCAAGCTCAGCGCGGACTGAGCACGCTGGCAATCATTGCATTTGCAATCCGGCGGCAAAAACGGTAGAATACCGCCTGTCTTGATCGAGGCGCATTCCAGAATCGAGGAGGACTTGACGCCATGTTTAACTGCGGCAATTTTGATTGCGGCACGCTCTTTACGATGCTGTGCCAGCTGTTTAGCGGCTGCTTCAACTGATAGCAGTGCATATTGCACGGCGGAGAGGGTGTTTTGTGCCCTCTCCGCCTGTCTATTTTGCACAGCCTAACAAACAAATTGGGGAAAAATCAAAAAGTTTGAAAAAAGGTGTTGACAAAAGGGACGGTAGGTGCTAAGATAACACCTGTTCCGCGAATGGAGCGTGCACCTTGTAAATTAAACAA
>ERZ773193.4679-NODE-4679-length-10697-cov-3.881319_pt1 | contig 10697 bp, 10 predicted proteins | sample MGYA00511110_ERZ773193 | MGnify/ENA primary metagenome ERZ773193 (study PRJEB29015, sample SAMEA2737784) | human gut metagenome | biome: human gut; feature: human-associated habitat; material: faeces | place: China | collected 2012 ...
CCAGTCACTTACTTGAGTAAGCTTCTGGGGATTAACAAACTGGCCGCCTTCCTGCAACCAGAATGATTTGGGTGCTCATCTCCCAGAATTGAGAAACCCTCGGGCAGAAATGTCCGGGGGTTTTTCTTTTGGTCATCTTTTTAGTATATGATTCAGCTACGGACATAACGTCCAGCTCATTGATTATGGGGAATGACATGCACGTGAAATATTTAGCAGGGATCGTTGGTGCCGCGCTACTGATGGCGGGTTGTAGCTCCAGCAATGAACTGAGTTCAGCCGGGCAAAGCGTACGCTTCGTCGAAGACAAGCCTGGCGCAGAGTGCCAATTGATAGGCACTGCAACCGGTAAGCAAAGCAACTGGCTTTCAGGCCAGCACGGCGAAGAGGGCGGCTCAATGCGTGGCGCAGCAAACGATCTGCGTAACCAGGCTGCGGCAATGGGTGGTAACGTGATTTATGGCGTCAGCAGCCCATCACAGGGAATGCTGTCCAGCTTTGTTCCTACCGCCAGTGAGATGATTGGACAGGTTTATAAGTGCCCTAACTGATTACACTTCATCCTTCAACCAGCCTCTTTGTTGGCTACGCTCATTCGCCCCAGTCACGTACTACTCGTACGTTCAGGGGACTCATTCACTTGCCGCCTCGACGCAGCATAAATGATTTTGTGTATATAACATCGACAGGTATGCAAAGCAGAGATGCAGATTGCGGGGGACATGTGTACACCAGGACGGTGCGACAGATTCAGCAGAATACAACGGTTCATTATCTCGTATCACCTCCACGGTTGCTCCTTACGGAACGAACCCACAAGCCAAAGCTAAAGTTTTAACCCGGCTGGAAGTGGCAACACGATGAAAACGTCGTGTGCTTTTGTATGAGCCGCGCGCCGCGTTTTATACCGATAACATAGTCAAAATGCAAAAGATAAATATGCACATTGCCAGCACCGTCAGGAAAAATTTCCAGTTACATTTTCAGTACAATGCGACCTCAATCAAAAAAAGCTGGAAATCAGGCGAAGAACTGTCCTAAAATAGCCGTCCAGATGTTAATCCATCTATACCGATTAACACTCAGACTGCCAGTGTCCGTCATCTGCAGACTCATGGTAGAATCTTCTACACATGGCTATTCCACTCGACAGTTTGAGCTAACCAAATTCTCCTTAGGTGAAATTAAATATGGCAAAACACCTTTTTACGTCCGAGTCCGTATCAGAAGGGCATCCTGACAAAATCGCTGACCAAATCTCTGATGCCGTTTTAGACGCGATCCTCGAACAGGATCCGAAAGCACGCGTTGCTTGCGAAACCTACGTAAAAACCGGCATGGTTTTAGTTGGCGGCGAAATCACCACCAGCGCCTGGGTAGACATCGAAGAGATCACCCGTAACACCGTTCGCGAAATTGGCTATGTGCATTCCGACATGGGCTTTGACGCCAACTCTTGTGCGGTACTGAGCGCGATTGGTAAACAGTCTCCGGACATCAATCAGGGCGTTGACCGTGCCGATCCGCTGGAACAAGGCGCAGGCGACCAGGGTCTGATGTTTGGTTATGCAACCAACGAAACCGACGTGCTGATGCCAGCACCAATCACCTACGCACACCGTCTGGTGCAGCGTCAGGCTGAAGTGCGTAAAAACGGCACCTTATCCTGGCTACGTCCGGATGCTAAAAGCCAGGTAACCTTCCAGTATGACGACGGCAAAATCGTCGGTATTGATGCTGTTGTTCTGTCTACTCAGCACTCTGAAGATATCGACCAGAAATCGCTGCAAGAAGCCGTTATGGAAGAGATCATCAAGCCGGTACTGCCGACCGAATGGCTGACCGCTTCGACCAAATTCTTCATCAACCCAACCGGCCGTTTCGTCATCGGTGGACCTCATGGTGACAGTGGTCTGACCGGCCGTAAGATCATCGTAGACACCTACGGCGGATACGCTCGTCACGGCGGCGGAGCTTTCTCTGGAAAAGACTGCACAAAAGTAGACCGTTCTGCAGCTTATGCAGCACGTTACGTAGCAAAGAATATCGTAGCAGCAGGTCTTGCCGACAAATGCGAGGTCCAGCTTTCCTACGCAATCGGTGTCGCTCATCCGACCTCTATCATGATCGACAGCTACGGCACAGGAAAACTGTCCGACAACAAACTGACCGATATCGTTCGCGAGAACTTTGATCTTCGCCCGGCTGGAATCATCAAAATGCTGGATCTGCGCCGTCCGATCTACAAACAGACTTCCGCTTACGGCCACTTCGGAAGAAACGATCTGGATCTGCCGTGGGAGAAACTGGATAAAGTAGAAGACCTGAAGAAATACCTCTAATTTCAGGCTTTTCTGTTTATAGAAAGTTTAGAAAGATTCATCTAAGTTAATGAAAAATCCTCAGGCGTTGTGCTATAATAAATTTAGACTGCGTACTGGGGATTTTTTGTGCGCAAAAGTACGAAATATGTGTTGGAAAACAGGTGGATCTTATATGGAAAAAAAGAAGAAAAGCATGAAATTAAGGACGAGAGTAATCATTTCTTTTTTCATCATCATACTGGTTCCGATCGTGATGTGTGCCTTGACGTTTTACTTTTTTGTAGGGTATAAAGCAAAGATTATCGGTGAAAAATACGGTCTTGCGAACGCAACATACCGGACGATTTCGAACAACACCCTGCTGCTGAATGCGATGACATCAGAAGAGTACGACGAAGTAGAGGATACCGCGAAATCGGATACGGCAAAGCTGGAAGAAACGAATTATCTCTCTGTTCTGAATGCAAGACTGCAGAAAAAACAGTCGTTTATCGCGGTGCGCGAGGATGGTGTTATCATTTACAATGGCTCGGAGGAGCTGTCGTCGGAGGAGCTGGAAAATGAGCTGCCGAAATACGGTGACCCGGGGGCCAATTTGAAGGGCGGCGTTTATTTCCGCAATGAAAAACAGTGGATGGTCAAACAGGTGGACTATGAGAACTCGGACGGAAAAGAATGCAGTGCGTTTATCGTCACCAAGACAGACCAGATTGCGCCGCAGATTACGGGCATGGTAAAAGAGCTAGGCATCGTGATTGTGCTGATTCTGGTGCTCACCAGTCTGGGCCTGAGCTTCTGGATTTACCGCGGTGTGATCGGACCGCTCGAGCAGCTGAAAAAGGCGACACAGAATATCAAAGACGGAAATCTGGATTTCACTGTTGAACCGTGCGGCGTGGCGGAGATTAATGACCTCTGCGAGGACTTTGAGGAGATGCGTATCCGGCTGAAAGAGACGGCGGAGGAAAAAGTCGAGTTTGACAAAGAGAATAAAGAGCTGATCAGTAACATTTCGCATGATCTGAAAACACCGATTACCGCGGTCAAGGGTTATGTCGAGGGAATCATGGACGGTGTGGCAAATACGCCGGAGAAGATGGACCGCTACATCCGCACCATTTACAACAAAGCGAATGAGATGGACCGTCTGATCAATGAGCTGACGTTTTATTCCAAGATTGACACGAACCGCATTCCGTATACGTTTTCGAAGATTCACATTGCGGACTATTTTGATGACTGCGTGGAGGAACTGAATCTGGAGCTTGACGCGCAGCATGTGGATCTGACATACTTTAATTATCTCGAGGACGACCCGGTCGTCATCGCGGATGCGGAGCAGATCAAGCGTGTCATCAATAACATTGTAAGCAATTCCATCAAATATATGGACAAGAGCCATAAGGTCATCAACATCCGTCTGCGTGATGTCGGAGATTTTGTGCAGGTGGAGATTGAGGATAACGGAAAGGGAATTGCGACGAAGGATCTGACGAAGATTTTCGACCGTTTCTACCGCACCGACGCGTCCCGCAACAGCACGAGAGGCGGCAGCGGCATCGGTCTTTCCATCGTGAAGAAGATTCTTGAAGACCACGGCGGAAAAGTGTGGGCCACCAGCAAAGAAGGGGTGGGAACCACGATGTACTTTGTATTAAGAAAATATCAGGAGGTACCTGTTTCATGAGTAAAATACTGATTGTTGAGGATGAGGAATCCATTGCAGATCTGGAGAAAGATTATCTCGAGCTTTCGGGCTTTGAGGTGGAGATTGAAAACCAGGGAGACACCGGTCTTGTGCGGGCGATCAAGGAGGATTTCGATCTGCTGATCCTGGATCTGATGCTGCCGGAGGTGGATGGCTTTGAGATCTGCCGTGAGGTGCGTGAGAAGAAAGATATTCCGATTATCATGGTTTCGGCAAAGAAGGATGATATCGACAAAATCCGCGGACTCGGTCTTGGTGCGGATGATTATATGACGAAGCCATTTTCTCCGAGTGAGCTGGTTGCGCGCGTGAAAGCGCATCTGGCACGGTACGACCGTCTGGTCGGAAACGGCAAGAAAGAGAATGATGTTGTGGAGATCCGCGGCATCAAGATTGACAAGACGGCACGCCGCGTGTGGGTGAACGGAGAGGAGAAGCAGTTTACAACGAAAGAGTTCGATCTGCTGACCTTCCTTGCGGAGAATCCGAACCGCGTTTTCACGAAAGAAGAGCTGTTCCGTGAGATCTGGGATATGGAGTCCATCGGAGATATTGCGACGGTTACGGTGCATATCAAGAAGATCCGTGAAAAAATAGAGTTTAATACGGCAAAGCCGCAGTATATCGAGACGATCTGGGGCGTTGGATATCGGTTTAAGGCATAAAGAATCTGTGTTTCGGGGAGAGATAAAATGGGAAAAATTTACTATCTGATGGGAAAAAGTGCGTCAGGGAAAGATCATATTTATGAGCATCTGATCCAGGAGACGGCGCTGGATTTAAAACCGTTTGTCCTGTATACAACACGGCCGATCCGGAGCGGGGAGCAGGACGGAAGAGAGTATTTCTTTGTGGATGAAAAACGGCTTTCGGAACTGCGGGAGGCCGGAAAGATTATCGAGGAGCGCATGTATTCGACGGTGCAGGGGCCGTGGTATTATTTTACGGCGGATGACGGGCAGATTGATCTTGTGAAGCATGATTATCTCGGAATCGGGACACTGGAATCGTATCTGAAATTAAAGGCATACTTCGGGGAGCAGGCGATGGTTCCGCTGTATGTCGAGGTGGACGACGGGCTGCGGCTTTCGCGGGCACTGGAACGGGAAAGAAAACAGACAGAGCCGAAATACGCGGAGATGTGCCGGAGATTCCTGGCGGACTGTGAGGATTTTACGGAGGAGAAAATTGCGGAAGCTGGAATTGTCCGCAGATTTTCCAATAATTCTACGCCGGAAGACTGTTTTTCCGAAATTCAGAATTTTGTGGAACAACAGAAAAAGTTGTGATATACTTAATGCAGTATTAGTAAGAAATACAAAAGAACTCCAGGGGGTGATTTTATGCAGGGTTTTCAGAAGGTTGTAGGACATCAGGAAATCATAACGCATTTACAGAATGCCATTTCGATGAATAAAGTATCTCATGCTTATCTTTTTGGCGGAGAGAGTGGATCGGGAAAGAAAATGATGGCTTCACTGTTTGCGATGACGCTTCAGTGCGAGAAGCACGGGGTCGAGCCCTGTATGGAATGCCCGTCCTGTAAAAAGGCACAGAGCCAGAATCATCCGGATATCATTTATGTGAAGCATGAAAAGCCGAACACCATCAGCATCGATGAAATCCGCGAGCAGCTCATTAACGATGTGATGATCAAGCCGTACAGCAGTCCGTACAAGATTTATATCATCGACGAGGCGCAGAAGCTGACACTTCAGGCGCAGAACGCGCTGCTGAAGACGATCGAGGAGCCGCCGGCCTACGCAGTTGTCATGCTTCTGGCAGACAACCCGGATGCGCTGCTTCCGACGATTTCGTCACGCTGCGTGCAGTTAAATTTAAAACCAGTGGGAGACCAGCTTGTGAAAGATTATCTGATGAACGAAATGCATGTGCCGGATTACCAGGCAGAGGTTGATGCGTCCCTGGCGCAGGGAAATATCGGAAAAGCAGAGCGGATTGCCCGTTCTCCGGAATACGAGGAGACGCTGGAAAGTGCACTCCGCATGGCAAAGTACGCCGACAGTATGCCGCTGTATGAAATCGTGGAGACGATCAAAAAACTGACGGCCGAAAAAGACAATATTGATGATTATTTCGATATCTTTTCTTTATGGTTCCGCGATGTTCTGCTCTTTAAGGCGACAAAAGAGGTCGATTCCCTTGTGTTCAAGCAGGAGCTGAATGGAATCCGTGAGAGAGCAAATAAGAGCTCATACGAAGGCCTGGAGAAGATTATAGAGGCGATTCAGAAGGCGAGAGCCCGCCTGAACGCGAATGTTAATTTTGATTTAACCATGGAGCTTATGTTCCTGACAATGAAGGAAAACTGATAGCATGATAACAATTATAGGAGTACGTTTTCGAAACGTAGGAAAAGTATATTATTTCTCGCCGAGAGAGCTGGACATCTGCGTGGGCGACCACGTTATCGTTGAGACGGCGCGCGGCGTAGAGTATGGTTTCGTTGTGCTGGGGCCAAAAGAAGTTGACGATTCCAAGGTGATCCAGCCGTTGAAAGAAGTCATCCGCATTGCAACGCCGAAGGATGATGCGCGGGAGGAGAGCAACCGCAAGAAAGAAAAAGAAGCGTTTGAAATCTGCCAGAAGAAGATCCGGGCGCACAACCTGGAGATGAAGCTGATCGATGCAGAGTATACGTTTGACAATAACAAGATGCTGTTTTACTTTACCGCCGACGGAAGAATTGATTTCCGTGAGCTGGTAAAGGATCTGGCGGCTGTCTTTAAGACGAGAATCGAGCTTCGCCAGATCGGTGTCCGCGATGAGACAAAGATCCTCGGCGGAATCGGCATCTGCGGCAGACCGCTTTGCTGCCATACGTATCTGTCCGAGTTTGCACCGGTTTCGATCAAGATGGCAAAAGAGCAGAACCTGTCCCTGAACCCGACGAAGATTTCGGGTGTCTGCGGACGACTGATGTGTTGCCTGAAAAACGAGCAGGAAACCTATGAATACCTGAACCGCAAGCTGCCGGGTGTCGGCGATATCGTAACGCTGCCGGACGGCATGAAAGGTGAGGTTTCCGGTGTGAATGTGCTTCGTCAGCTCGTAAAAGTGCTGGTGGATGTGAACGATGAGAAGGAAATGCGGGAGTGCCCGGTGGAAGAGCTCAAGTTCAAGCCGAAGCATAAGAAGGAAAAAGGCAAAGAGAAGAAAAAAGACAGAAACAGCTCCGGGGAGCAGGCTTCTTCGGAAGAGGCAAAACAGCCGGAATAAGATTGATTTGGAATGCATTTTGAAAAAAGTAAGCGCCGGGTAAAACTGACGCTTCTTTTTGTGTGATGCGGCGCTGGGCGGTCAGCAGGAGGAGGGATTTTCATTGGATAGAAAAGAAGAATTTTTGAAGCCGGGTGAGCGGCTCGATGATCTGCAGAACGGTTACTGGATGATACAAAATCCATCCCTTTTCTGCTATGGCATTGACGCGGTGCTGCTGGCGTCCTACGCGAAGGTGAAGCGCGGGGAGCGGGCGATAGATTTCTGCACGGGATCGGGAATTGTGCCGATTCTGCTGAAGGCGAAGACAAACGGAGAGCATTTTTCCGGGCTGGAAATTCAGGAGTACAGTGCCGAGATGGCACAGCGGAGTGTGCGGTACAATCATCTGGAAAATGATGTTGAGATTTTCCAGGGAGATGTGAAGACGGCATCGCAGCAGTTTGGAAAAGAAGTGTTTGATGTGGTAACGTGCAATCCGCCGTACATGACGGGGCAGCACGGGCTGACGAATGCGCTTGAGGCGAAGACGATTGCGCGGCATGAGGTGCTGTGCTCGTTTGATGATATTGCGAAAGAGGCATCGGCGGTTTTAAAGACGAAAGGACGGTTCTATCTGGTGCACCGGCCGTTCCGGCTGGCGGAGATTTTTTCGACGCTGAAAAAATATCATCTGGAACCAAAAAGGATGCAGCTCGTTTATCCGTTTGTGGACAAGGAGCCGAACATGGTGCTGATCGAGGCGATGAAAGGCGGGAATCCGAGAATTACCGTGGAGAAACCGCTGATTGTGTATGAGACGCCGGGCGTGTATACAAAGGACATCCGGGAATTATATGGAGACGGGAGATAAGAACATGGCAGGAAAATTATATTTGTGTGCAACACCAATTGGAAATCTGGAGGACATGACCTTCCGTGCAATCCGCATTCTGCAGGAGGTCGATCTGATCGCGGCGGAGGATACGAGAAACAGCATTAAGCTGCTGAACCATTTTGAGATTCATACGCCGATGACGAGTTACCATGAATACAACAAATACGACAAGGGCCGCGAGCTGGTGCAGAAGCTGCTGGCGGGAACGAACATTGCCCTTATCACCGATGCCGGAACACCGGGAATCTCAGACCCGGGGGAGGAGCTGGTGAAAATGGCATACGAAGCCGGAATCGAAGTGACGAGTCTGCCGGGGGCGTGTGCGTGTGTAACGGCACTGACGCTGTCGGGACTTTCGACGAGAAGATTTGTGTTTGAAGCGTTTCTTCCGCCGGATAAAAAGGAGCATAAACTGGCGCTGGAGCGGCTGAAAAACGAGACGCGGACGATGATCGTATACGAGGCGCCGCATCATCTGCTGAAAACGCTGCGGGAGCTGCTGGAAATCCTTGGCAACCGCCGCCTGACACTGTGTCGGGAACTGACGAAAAAGCATGAGACAGCATGGCAGACCACAATAGAAGATGCCATTACCCGCTACGAGCAGGAAGATCCGAAGGGCGAATGCGTTCTTGTGATCGAAGGCAGAAGCCAGAAAGAAATCGAGGACGAGGCGAAGGCTGCGTTTGAGGAAATTTCGATTGAGGAACATATGAAACGGTATGAAGACCAGGGGATTGCGCGGAAAGAGGCGATGAAGCTTGTGGCAAAAGACCGTGGCGTAACGAAGAGAGATATTTATCAGTATTTACTGGGAAAAGAATAACGACACGCTCTAAGAGAAGGAAAGAGAGGAAGAAGTATGAAAATCTGTAAAATTTTGTGTTATTGTATTTGTTTTACAGATTTGGAGATATTCCTTGTCCGGTAGTTACTCCCGTCTGTTATAATAGGAACAATGAAGTATTTTTGAGGGAGGAAATTTTTTATGTCACAGTCACAAACCCAGCGGAGTTCCCGGGTTGATCTGCTTCACGGCTCGATTCTGAAATCTCTGCTTCTTTTTGCACTTCCGATCATGGCATCCCGTGTATTTCAGCAGATTTACAACACGATGGACACACTGATTGTCGGCCATACACTCGGCGATTCGTCGATTGCAGCTATGGGTGCCTGCTCGTCGATCTATGAAATGATGACCGGATTTACGTTCGGCGTCGGAAACGGGCTCGCGATCGTCACGGCGCGATGCTTTGGAAGACAGGAGACGGAACGGATGAAAAAATCCGTTGCATCCTGTATCGTTATTGGTATTACCGTTACACTGGTGGTCACCGTTCTTGCAACGATTTTCATGCATCCGCTGTTGCGGCTGCTGAAAACACCGGCAGAAATCCTCGAAGAATCCTACAGCTACATTTCAATTCTATCCGTTTTTCTGTTTGTCATGTTTGCCTACAACCTGTGCTCCGGTCTGTTGGGAGCAATCGGAAACAGCTTTATGCCGCTTGTTTTCCTGATTATTTCATCGTTGGTAAACATTGTACTGGATTTGCTGTTTATCCGTTCTTTCGGCATGGGTGTTCGCGGTGCTGCAATTGCAACCGTGATTGCGCAGGGAATTTCCGTCGTGCTCTGCCTGATTTATATTGTTACCAAAGCAAAAATTCTGCTTCCGGAAAAACGTCATTTTGAACCGGATCGCGGACTGTACATGGAGCTTCTGGCACAGGGATTTTCGATGGGATTTATGAGCAGTATTATCTATGTCGGTTCGATTGTCCTGCAGCCGGGCATCAACAGCCTTGGCTATGAAACAATTGCGGGACACACGGCTGCGAGAAAGCTGTTTTCCTTCTCGATGATGCCGCTTTCCTCGATGGCACAGGCAGTCAACACGTATGTGGCACAGAACCGCGGCGCGGACAACTGGGAGCGCGTACGGAAAGGCATTCGCTATGCTTATATTTTCTGCTTCAGCGTGACCGCATGCCTGATTCTCCTTGTCACGCCGCTTGCACCGACGATGGTTCATCTGATCTCCGGCTCGTCCGACCCGACTGTCCTCGGAAACGGAGCCCGCTACCTCCGTGTAGCCATTCCGTTCTTCTTTGCGCTCGGCCTCGTCAACTGCAGCCGCCTTGCACTGCAGGCACTCGGAGAAAAGATTCTTCCGCTGCTGTCGAGTTTTATTGAGCTTTTCGGAAAAATTATTTTTGCGATGGTGTTTATCCCGCGCTACCACTACAGTGCCGTGATCTGGTGCGAACCGATCATCTGGTGCTTCATGGCAGCAGAACTTGTGATTTCGCTGTATCGAAATCCTTATATGAGAAAAGGGAAGTCTGGAAACTGATTTTTTTCAAAAACAGAACCCGGGGCAGTCTACAAAAAACGGTAGATTGCCCCGGGTCTGTTTTTTTAACTAAATAAAGGAAGTCCCCTGCTTCTATTGCGAAAAAAAGCAGATTTACTCTGCCCAGGTACCATTTACAAAAATATCGGTTTCGCTTCCATCTTCGCGGATACCTACGATGTGCAGATCATC
>ERZ773193.4684-NODE-4684-length-10680-cov-16.517929_pt1 | contig 10680 bp, 7 predicted proteins | sample MGYA00511110_ERZ773193 | MGnify/ENA primary metagenome ERZ773193 (study PRJEB29015, sample SAMEA2737784) | human gut metagenome | biome: human gut; feature: human-associated habitat; material: faeces | place: China | collected 2012 ...
TGATCTCCCGCCGCAGCTTCCTGAAGGCCGCTATGGCAGCTTCCGCCGTTTCCGCACTGGCACTGACCGGCTGCAGCGGCTCCGCTTCCAGCACCACCGCTTCTTCCGCTGCCGCATCTGCTGCAGCTGAGGGCGGCCAGACCTTCAAGGTGGGCATCGTCAACTACGTCGATCATGCATCCCTGAACCAGATCGTGGCGTCCGTCGAGAGCCGCCTGGATGAGCTGGGCAAGGAGAAGGGCGTCACCTTCGACTACGCCGATTACTACGCCAACGCACAGGCCGATCAGTCCAACCTGAACCAGATCGGTGCTGACCTCGTGGGCGACGGCGTGGATGTGATCGTGGCTGTGGCGACCCCCACTGCCGCCACCATGCTGGCTGCCGTGGAGGATACCGACATCCCGGTGGTCTACTCTGCCGTCACCGACCCCGCTGCCGCAGGCTTTGACGATGGCGAGAACATCACCGGCACCTCCGATGCGTTGAACACCGACGCCATCATGAACCTGATCCTGGCCGTCAACCCGGACATTGACACCATCGGCCTGCTGTACGACCTGAGCCAGGATTCCTCCACCCAGGCCATTGCCGACGCCAAGGCCTTCTGCGACGCCAACGGCATCCAGTACATCGAGAAGAACGGCACCACCACCGCCGAGGTACAGATGGCGGCCGAGGCCCTGATCGCTGCCGGTGTCAAGGCGGTGTTCACCCCCACCGACAACACCGTCATGACCGCCGAGCTGTCCATCTACGAGACCTTCACCGAAGCAGGCGTCCAGCACTACACCGGTGCCGACAGCTTTGCCCTGAACGGTGCTTTCGTGGGCTACGGCGTCGATTATGTCCAGCTGGGCGAAGCCACCGCCGACATGGTGGCCGAGATCCTCTGCGACGGCAAGAGCGCTTCCGATATGCCGTACCAGACCTTCGACAACGGCATCGTGACCATCAACACTGAGACCTGCGAAGCCCTGGGCCTCGACCTCGACACCGTGAAGGAAGCCTTCAAGCCCTACTGCACCGAGATCGTGGAAGTGACCACCGCAGAGAACTTCTCTTAAAGATAACCCTCTCAGTCAAAACCTGACGGTTTTGCCAGCTCCCCCGAAAGGGGGAGCTTTTGGCGGCTATAGGAAAAGTTTTCCGTCCCAATAAAAGCTCGCCCTTCGGGAGAGCTGGACGCGAAGCGGCCTGAGAGGGTCGTTCTAAAATACATAATGTTAAAAGGAGCACACACATGCTGGCGAGTATCTTTTCGCTCAACGTCCTGCAGACGGCGCTGGAACTGGGCTGTATCTATGCCCTGGTCGCGCTGGCGCTGTTCTTGAGCTATTCCATTCTGAACATTGCAGACCTGTCCACCGACGGCTGCTTTACCCTGGGCTGCGCGGTGGCCTGCCAGGTGGCTCTGACCGGCCACCCCGTTCTGGCCCTGTTTGCGGCCATGGCGGCGGGCGTGTGCTCCGGCTTTGTCACGGCCTTTCTGCAGACCCGCCTCGGCGTGGAGAGCATCATGGCCGGCATCATCGTCAACACCGGCCTTTACACCATCAATCTGGCCGTGATGGGCTTCTCGTCCACCATGTCGCTGGTCAAGACCGACACCATCTTCTCGCTGGCAAAGGGCCCGCTGAGCTTCCTCGGCGGCTGGTATAAGCTGGTGATCGCGCTGGTCATCATCGTGCTGGCAGGCGCAGCGATGCTGGGCTTCCTCGGCACCCGGCTGGGCCTGTCCATCCGCGCCACCGGCGACAATGCTGCCATGGTGCGCGCTTCCAGCATCAACCCGGCCTTCACCATCACGGTGGGTCTGTGCATCTCCGGTGCGCTGTGCGCGCTGTCCGGCGGTCTGCTGGCACAGTACCAGAAAAGCTGCGACATCAACATAGGCACCGGCATGGTGACCATCGCGCTGGCGTCCCTCATCATCGGCGAGACCCTGCTTGGCAAGCGCACCATGCTGCGCCGCATCATCGGCGTGGTGTTCGGCAGCTGCCTGTACCGCTTTATCGTGGCGGTGGCTCTGCGCTTCAATGTGCCCGCTGCCGCCATGAAGCTGGTGTCTGCCATCATCGTGGCCATCGCTATTTCGATGCCCGCCATCAAGGAAAAAGTTGCTTTCGAGCAGCGCAAGCGCGGGGCACGCAGCCGCCGCGTGACCACCGGCAAGGAGGGACAGTAAGATGGAAATGCTTCAGCTGAACGATCTGCACAAGACCTTCAACCCCGGCACCGTCAACGAAAAAGTGGCGCTGAACGGGGTCAGCCTGCACATGGAAGCGGGCGATTTTGCCACCATCGTGGGCTCCAACGGCGCGGGCAAATCCACCCTGTTCAACGCCATTACCGGTGGCTTCATCGCCGACGAGGGCAGCATCCTGCTGGGCGGGCAGGACATCACCTTTGAGCCGGAACACCAGCGCAGCAAGTACATCGGCCACCTGTTCCAGGATCCGCTCAAGGGCACCGCGCCCAACATGACCATTGAGGAAAATCTGGCGCTGGCCTACCTGCGGGCCGGCACCGCCCCCCACGCCATCTTCTCCCGCATCTCCCACAAGGATAAGGATGTGTTCCGCGAGAAGCTGGCGCTGCTGGATATGGGCCTTGAGGACCGCATGAAGCAGCCGGTGGGCCTGCTGTCCGGCGGCCAGCGTCAGGCACTGACCCTGCTCATGGCAACGCTGGTCACGCCGAAGCTTCTGCTGCTGGACGAGCACACCGCCGCCCTGGACCCGGCCACCGCCGAAAAGGTGCTGGAGCTGACCAAGAGCATCGTAGCCGAAAAGAAGATCACCTGCCTGATGGTCACCCACAACATGCATCAGGCGCTGGAGCTGGGCAACCGCACCCTGATGATGGATGCGGGGCGCATCGTCTTTGACGTGAAGGGCGAGGAGCGCAGCCGGATGACCGTGGACGACCTGCTGGAAAAGTTCCGCGAGAACGCCGGCAAGAATCTGGACAACGACCGCATCCTGCTGAGCAAGGTGGAACAGTAAATAAAAACAGAAAGGCTCATATCCGCACGGACTGTGCAGGATATGAGCCTTATTTTATTGGGTGGGCTGTCTTTACCGGCTGAGCAGTTCCACGATCACTTCCGGTGCATCCTGGTTCACTTCGTGCCCTGCGCCGGGAACGATCAGCAGTTCCGCCTGTGGCAGGAGCTTTTTCAGCTGTTTGGCGGCGGCTCGGTTCGGGCGATCCTTTTCACCGCAGAGGAGGGTGACGGGGCATTTGACTTCCTGAAGTTTACCCGTGAAATCCAGTTCACGCATGGAATGAGCCAAATTTATCGTATTGCGTTTAGAAAGCCCTGTGTCGGCAAATGCCTTGTCTGGCATCCAGCGGAACAGCAGATTTTGGAAGTCTACCAGCAGGCGCGACACTTTGCACTGTATGCCAATCAAAATCAGCGAGTCGACCTTTTCCCCGTGCCGGATGGCATAATCCAGTGCAAGCATCCCACCCAGAGAAAGCCCGCAGATGCGAAGCGACTCTGCAGTGTCTGCATAGCACTTTTCCAGTCCTGCTAAAATCTGCGGATAGCTGAGGCCGCTTTGCGCCAGAGCAAAAAGCTCTGGGCAGTCTGCGTCCGAAGAGAGCTGTTTTGCAATGGCTGCCCAGTCTTTCGCGGTCTGCCCTAACCCGTGCAGTAAAACGGTTTTCATGGTTCCTCCTGTTTTTTGCGGCGCAGATAGTCCTCGCCAAAACATGCCAGCAGCAAAATCACCGTAATCCCGCTGTTGAACAGCGTGGAGGTCAAGTCGATTTGTGCCTGCGGCAGAAAATGGGCGGCAAGATATGTAATGATAACAGGCACCGGCAGGATCACCAGCAGGGCAAAGCCCAGAGCACGCCAGAGACGGGCGCGGTTTTTGCGGAAGATATTGTAAATGCCCCAGACGGCCGCAATGCAGACCAGAGAGATGCAGCTCCCCAATGTGAAAACAATGGCGCTTTTCAAAAGCAAAGCCAGTACGGCCAGCAAGGGAAATGGCACGGTGCTTGCGGCCAGCAGGGTCTTGAAAATGACCTTTTCTTTTGCGGTCAGGACGGGCAGAAGAACGAACCACCCCGCGGCCATTGCGGCAATGGCAATGAGCGACCACGACAAAGAACCTGCGGTGAAGTAGTCGCAGACCAGACACACCAAAACGGAGGTCAGCTCCAATGCGGAAACTGCTGTCAGCAGGGTGTGCTTTGTCTTTTCGGTAAAACGGAATGCTTTCTTTTGTACAGGCGGCTTGTCCGGGGCGGTCATTTCGTCTTTGATCAGGTAATCCGCCGACACATGGAACAGCTCACTGAGCCGGGCGATGAAATCCAGGTCAGGCATGGAGCGATTCAGCTCCCACTTGGACACGGTCTGCCGCGTGACAGCCAGTTTTTCGGCGAGTGCTTCCTGCGAAAGGCCGTTCTGCTTTCGCAGGATCTGTATCTTTTCTCCGAGCGTCATAGGTTCTTCCTCCTGTGGGCTGACCTGCGGGTCAGCCTTTAAGAAAAGTATAACAGGTAAAGCGGCCGGAGTCTACCGATTCGGGCAGGAACAGGCGCAACGTACCGTTGCGAACAGCTTTTGTACCCCTGAAAAAGCAAAATCCCCTCTGCACATCTGCACAGAGAGGATTTTTAACGTCAGAAATTACTGAACGTATTCCACGGTGTACTCGAAGCCGTACTCCTCCTGCAGCTTCTTCACTTCGGGCTCGCAGTCCTCGATGAAGGTGGGAGCATAGACAGAAGCGCCGTTGTGAGCCTTCTTGTAGTCCTCCACGATCTGCTGCAGCTTTGCCCAGCCCTCGTTGGCCTTGGCGTTGTCGATGCTGTCGGGGAAGTTGATGATGAACTCGCGGTGTTTGGGGATACGTGCTTTCATGGTAGAAATCTCCTTATAACAGTTTGGATTTTACTTGTTCATTTATACAGAAGCACGGGCCTGAACCTGTGCAACTTGCGAAAAAATTTTACAGTCCGTACACCCGGCGGGCATTTTCCGTGGTTACACGGAACACCTCCTCGGCGGGGACGCCCTTCACCTGCGCGATGTACTCGCCCACATAGCGGATGAGGGAACTGTCGCAGCGAGTGCCGCGCACCGGCTCCGGTGCCATGTAGGGGCAGTCCGTTTCCAGCACCAGCTTATCCTCCGGCACTTCCGCCAGAGCCTTCAATGCCTTTTTCGCATTCTTGAACGTCAGCACGCCGGTGAACCCGATATACATGCCCAGCTTCAGCACTTCCCGTGCAGTTTCCGCACTGCCGGAGAAACAGTGCACCACGCCGCAGGGACGAAACTCCTGCAAGATCCGCAGATAGTCCTCGGTGCAGTCCCGTGCGTGAATGATGACCGGCAAGTCCAGCTGCTTGGCTAGATCCAGCTGTTCCCGCAGCAGCACACTCTGGCTCCCGCGGTCGTAACCCTCATAGTGATAGTCCAGCCCGATCTCCCCGATCGCAACAACTTTCGGGTACTTCGCCAGCTGCTCCAGCTGTGCCAGATAATCGGCGGGCTGCTGTCCGGCAGTTTCGGGGTGAATGCCCACTGCCGCATAAATGTAGTCGTAGCGGTCGGCAAGGGCAATGCCGGCGGTGCTGTCCTCCAGCGTGGTGCCGGCAAGGACAGCGTGGACAATGCCGGCTTCGGGCAGTGCCGACAGAACTTCGTGCCGGTCTGCATCAAATGCACTGTCGGTGTAGTGGCTGTGGGTGTCAAAAATCTGGGTAAACATGGCAGTTTCCTTTCTGTAAAGGCAATACCGCACAAAGATTGTGCGACAGATGCGTCGTCAAATTTTTCGTCAGATGAAACAAAAAGCGGAGTGAATACTTGATGTATTCACGAGCATTTTTGTGAAATATGACGGGAAATTTGCAAGCAGATGGCGTGCAAAGTCGCCAGACGCTCTTTGTGCGGTATTGCCTAAAATGTTTTTCCGATTGTGGGGTTTGTCGAAAAACCGCCCTGCCGGACAAACGAAATCTATTCATATCTAAGACTTGCAATTTTCCCCGTTTCGTGCTATACTAAAGGGTATGCCGGCATTGCCGCGACCGGTTTCGGCATCGGCATCCGGCATAGAAAATGCAACCTAATCATACCATATTTGATAGAAAATTGCAAGCAGGACAATGGAAAAATCGGCGAGTTGCAATTGCTGATTTGTCGTACTGTGTAACAGCCGCCCTGCCTGCACCCCCCGCCTGCCGTATCACTGCGGCGGAGCCGTATCCGGAAAAGGAACGTGATGGATCATGGAACAAGAACAGCAGAAACGCTATCGTGCGTGGGCAGAGATCGACCTGAACGCACTGACGCATAATGTACAGACCGTGCAGAACCGTCTGCCGGCACAGACGCAGTTTATGGCGGTAGTCAAGGCGAACGCCTATGGACACGGCGACGCTGCGATCTGCCAGAAGCTCTGGGAACTGGGAGTCCGCTGGTTTGCGGTTTCCAATCTGGAAGAAGCCCTTTCTGTCCGGCAGCTTTGCCCCTATGGAGAGATCTTCATTCTGGGCTATACGCCGCCGGAGTTCGCACCGGAACTGGCACGGAACAACATCATTCAGGGCGTGCTGTCGCTGGAATATGCCCGACAGCTGCAAAGTTTCGCCCACCAGCCGGTTCGCTGCCACATCAAGCTGGACACCGGCATGGGACGCATCGGCTTCCGGAGCAATACGCCGGAGGACTGTGCCAAGGCTCTGCTGCCCCTGTTCGAACTGGATAAGCTGTCCATTGAGGGCATCTACACCCACTTTGCCGTGGCAGACTCGGTAGATGCGGATGACATGGCGTATACGCAGGCACAGGAGGACTTTATCGTTGCCGTATATGACCGGCTGGCGGAACTGGGACACACCCTGAAGCATCTCCACTTCATGAACAGTGCAGCCACCGTGACACGTCCCAATCCCAGAGCCACGCTGGCACGGGTGGGCATCATCATGTACGGACTGGAACCCAACTACCCCGTGCATGTGCCTATGGAATTGCAGCCGGTAATGTCCCTGCGGAGCGTGGTTTCCCACGTGAAGCAGGTCGATGCCGGCACGTGCATCAGCTACGGCAGAACCTACACTGCCGACAAGCCCCGCACCATTGCCACAGTGACCATTGGCTACGCCGACGGCTACGCACGGCTGCTGTCCAATCAGGCGGACGCACTGCTCCACGGCAGACGCTGCCCCATCGTGGGACGGGTCTGCATGGATCAGCTGATGCTGGACGTGACCGACGTGCCGGAAGAAGTCAAGCCGGGGGACGTTGTCACCATGTTCGGCACGGACGGCGAAGAAACCATTACCGCCGACGAACTGGCAGCCCTGTACGGAACGATCGGGTACGAGATCGTCTGCGGCATTTCCAAACGTGTGCCCCGTGATGTGATCGGAGCATAATTTCCCTGTAATAGCCTCCCCTGAAAGGGAATGAAAATCAGCGAAGCTGGTGGAGGGGTTCCCCACCGCACGGAAAATTTTCCATTGCAATCCCCGAAAAAATCAGGTACAATCATTTTATATAAAAGCTAAAATTTATAGAAGCTAAAATCCAGTAGTTGAAATCTCTGTCCCGCGGGAATGCCTGCCGGACAAATCGTGAAAGCCGACGCAGATGCGTCACAGGAAAGGAGCAGCTATCCATGCTTGAAACACAAAAGATCCCGTATGCACTGGGCATTGACGTGGGTTCTACAACGGTCAAGACGGTTCTGCTGACGGAGATGGGCGAAGTGCTGTCTTCCAGCTATGAACGCCATTTCTCCAAGGTCAGAGAAACCGTATGCACCAAGCTGGCATCACTGGCACAGGAATATCCGGACGTCCAGCTCCGTGTCAGCATCACCGGTTCTGCCGGTCTGGGTCTGGCACAGGCGGCGGGGCTGCCCTTTGTACAGGAAGTGCATGCGGCGTTTCTGGCGGTGAAGCGGCGGTATCCCGAAGCCGATGTGGTGATCGAACTGGGCGGTGAAGATGCCAAGATCATCTTCCTCACCGGCGGCGTGGAGCAGCGTATGAACGGCAGCTGTGCCGGCGGCACCGGTGCCTTTATCGACCAGATGGCAACCCTGCTGGACGTGAGCGTGGATCAGCTGGACAAAATGGCACAGGCAGCCGAAAAGGTGTACCCCATTGCTTCCCGCTGCGGCGTGTTCGCCAAGTCCGACATTCAGCCCCTGCTGAATCAGGGAGCACGGCGGGAGGACATCGCTGCCAGCATCTTTCAGGCTGTGGTAGACCAGACGGTTTCCGGCCTGGCACAGGGCAGACGCATTGCCGGAAACGTGCTGTTTCTGGGCGGCCCGCTGTCGTTCCTGCAAGGGCTGCGGAACGCCTTTACCAGAACGCTGGAACTGGACGAAGCACACGCCCTGTTCCCCGAAGACGGCAGAACCTTTGTGGCATACGGCAGTGCCGTGTCTGCATCGTCCCTGACGGATACATACACCTTGGCAGAACTGGAAGAACTGCTCCGGAACGCCAAGACACAGACGGCTCTGGTGGCAGACAAGCCGCTGTTCAGCTATCCGGAGGAATACCAGCGGTTTCAGGAACGCCACGCCGCCCATGATGTGGCACGGGGCGAATACCGCACCTATGCCGGCAAGGCGTATCTGGGCATCGATGCCGGCTCCACCACCACCAAGATCGTGCTGCTGTCGGAAGACCACAAGCTGCTGTACGAGTTCTACGCTTCCAATAAGGGGCAGCCTCTGGACTGCATTCAGCGGGAACTGTCCGCCCTGTACGCCGACCTGAGTCCGGACTGTCAGATCTGCGGCAGTGCCGTCACCGGCTATGGAGAAGACCTGATCCGTGCCGGACTGGGCGTGGACTTCGGCATTGTCGAAACGGTGGCACACTTCAAGGCGGCTTCGTTCTTCTGTCCGGAGGTGGATTTCATCATCGACATCGGCGGACAGGACATCAAGTGCTTCCAGATCAAGAACCACAGCATCGACAGCATCATGCTGAATGAGGCATGTTCCTCCGGCTGCGGCTCGTTTATTCAGGCGTTTGCCGTGGCACTGGGCTATGACATTGCCGAGTTCTCCAAGCTGGGACTGTTCGCAGAACACCCCGTTGATCTGGGCTCCCGCTGTACCGTGTTCATGAACAGCAGCGTCAAGCAGGCACAGAAGGACGGTGCGACGGTAGAGGATATTTCCGCCGGTCTGTCCGGCTCCATTGTCAAGAACGCGATCTATAAGGTCATTCGTGCCCGCAATCCGGAAGAACTGGGACAGCATATCGTGGTGCAGGGCGGCACTTTCCTCAATGATGCCGTGCTCCGCTGCTTCGAACGGGAGATCGGTCACGATGTCATTCGTCCGGCAATTTCCGGTCTGATGGGGGCATTCGGTGCGGCTCTGTACGCTCAGGAAAAGAGCACCGGCACCAGCACACTGCTGGATCCGCAGCAGTTGCAGGAGTTCTCCTATACCGCCAAGGCGGCGACCTGTAAGGGCTGTACCGCACATTGTGCGTTGAGTGTGATCCGGTTCAATAACGGCGGCAGATTTATTTCCGGAAACCGCTGTGAAAAGGGTGCCGGCAAAAAGGAGAGCGAACAGCTGCCGAATCTGTACGAGTGGAAGTACCGGAAAATCCTCTCGCTGGAGCAGGAAAATCAGCCCGCAGAGCCGAAAGCCACGGTGGGACTGCCGCTGGCACTGCACTACTACGACCAGATGCCCCTGTGGCACACGTTCTTCACGGAACTGGGCTTTGCGGTGAAGTTCTCCGAGGAGAGCACCCGCGGCACCTACTACAAGGGACAGAGCACCATTCCGTCCGATACGGTCTGCTATCCGGCGAAGCTGACACACGGACACATTGAGAGCCTGCTGGAAAAAGGCGTGGACTTCATCTTCTACCCCTGCATGAGTTACAACATCGACGAGGGCGATTCCGACAACCACTTCAATTGTCCGGTGGTGGCGTATTATCCGGAACTGCTCATGGCGAACTGCGAAAAGCTGAACCACAGCAATTTCCTGTACCCGTTCCTCGACCTGAACCGCCGCGGGCATGTGGTCAAGACGCTGTCCACCATATTCAGCCGCTATGCCACGAAAAAGCAGGTGGAAACGGCACTGGAACACGGCTTTGCAGCACTGGAACAGTACCGGAAAGACATCACCGCCGAGGGCGAGGAGATCGTCCGGCAGGCACGGGAAGCCGGCAGGCAGATCATCGTGCTGGCAGGCAGACCGTACCACATCGATCCGGAGATCAACCACGGCATTCACAAGCTGATCGGCAGTCTGGGGCTGGCGGTCATCACCGAGGACAGCGTGGCACATCTGGCACAGACACCGGAATTGCAGGCACTGAACCAGTGGACATATCACTCCAGAATGTACCGTGCCGCCAAGTATGTCACCACACAGCCGGATATGCAGCTGGTACAGCTGGTGTCTTTCGGCTGCGGTATCGATGCCATTACCACAGATGAAGTGCGGCGGATTCTGGAAACCGGCGGCAAGCTGTACACCCAGCTGAAGATCGACGAGATCAGCAATCTGGGAGCCATCAAGATCCGCCTGCGGAGCCTGATCGCCGCAATGGAACAGACACAGGGACAGAAGCAGACAGAGCCGGAAACGACGTAAAGGCAATACCGCACAAAGATTGTGCGGCAGATGCGTCGTCAAATTTTTCGTC
>ERZ773193.4692-NODE-4692-length-10660-cov-4.564262_pt1 | contig 10660 bp, 8 predicted proteins | sample MGYA00511110_ERZ773193 | MGnify/ENA primary metagenome ERZ773193 (study PRJEB29015, sample SAMEA2737784) | human gut metagenome | biome: human gut; feature: human-associated habitat; material: faeces | place: China | collected 2012 ...
TCGCGGAAAAGTATTAGACCTAAATTTGTAAGCGTGTCGTGTGAGCCAAAAAGCGGGCCGCGCCGATGGGTTTCCGGCGCGGCCCGCTTTACATGGCGTCCGTATGGGCGAGGTGTCGCGTCAAGCGGCGGCCTACTTTGCGTCGTACGCCTCGGCGTCCCACCAGTCGAGCTGGGCGATGTTGTCGCGGATGTGCCGGCAGCTCTTGTGGAAGCCCTCGAGCTCGTACTCGGACAGGTCGAGCGTGTAGACCTCCTCGACGCCCTCGGCACCGATCACGCACGGCAGGGAGGTAAAGATGCCCTCCTCGCCATACTGGCCGGTCATGAGCGTGGAGGCGGAAAGCACGGCGTGCTCGTTATGCAGAACGGCAGCGCAGACGCGCGCGGCGGAGTTGGCGACGGCGTACTCGGTGCACTGCTTGCCCTGGTAGGTCACATAGCCGCCCTTACGCGCGAGCTCCTCGACCTCCATGTGGTCAAAGGCGTACTTGTCGGGGTTTTCGGCCTGAAGCTCGGTCAAGCTCTTACCGGCGATGGTTGCGGCCTTAAAGGCGGCCAGCTGGCTAAAGCCGTGCTCGCCGATCATGTAGGCGTCGACGGACTTGGGACTCACGCCAACTTTCTTGGAGATCTCGGTGCGCAGGCGGGCCGAATCCAGGCCGCAGCCCGAGCCGATGATCTTCTTGGGATCGTAGCCGGTCAGGTGCCACAGCTCGGTGCACATGACGTCGCAGGGGTTGGAGATGGAGACAAAGATGCCGTCGAAGCCGGCGTCGACGATGCGCTTGGCAAAGGTGCGCGCGGCGTCGGTGGTAAAGAACAGCTCGCCGTCGCGGCTGCCGGCGGCCAGCGCAACCTTGCCGGCGGCGTTGACGATGACGTCGCAGCAGGCCAGCTCCTCGTAGTGGTCGTAGCAGTTGACGATCTTGGTGTTGTACGGGACAAACGAAAGGGAGTCGCGCAGGTCCTGGACCTCGGACGTCACCTTGGCCTCGTTGATATCGCACAGGTACAGCTCATCGGCAATGCCCTGCATGAGCAGGCTGTTGGCGACATGTGCTCCTACGTGGCCCTGGCCGACCACACCGATCTTACGCGTCTGGTACATATATGTATCCTTTCGGCCGAGTTTCTCGCGTCGAACCATTGTAGCGTCCTGCTGCCACTTTGCTAGACTAAAGCGCCGTAGATTTTTGGGACATGCCTTAATCTCTACTTTTGGAGTGATTTGGGCCGCTGACGGCATCGCTGGGCGATGTGCTCGCGCGGATGGGGCCGCTCGTTGTACCATAGCTGCAACTGACTCGTAAGGAGCATCCATGCCCATTCGCATTCCCGACGCCCTCCCTGCCGCCGCGCAGCTCGAGAGCGAGAACATCTTTGTCATGACCGAGTACCGCGCGCTGCACCAGGACATCCGTCCGCTGCGCGTGCTCATCCTCAACCTCATGCCCACCAAGATCGCCACCGAGACGCAGATCATGCGCAAGCTCTCCAACACGCCGCTGCAGGTGGAGGTGGACCTGCTGCGCACCAAAACGCACGAGGCCACGCACGTGAGCGCCGGCCACCTGGAGACGTTTTACCGCACGTTCGACGACATCCGCGACATCCACTACGACGGCCTGATCATCACGGGCGCGCCGGTGGAGCAGATGCCGTTCGAGGAGGTCGACTACTGGCCCGAGCTCTGCCAGATCATGGATTGGTCCACCACGCACGTGCACTCTACGTTGCATATTTGTTGGGGCGCACAGGCGGGGCTCTACCATCATTACGGTATCCAGAAGTACGACCTGCCGGCAAAGGCGAGCGGCGTGTTCGAGCATTATCTAGTGAAGCCGCAAAGCCCGCTGGTCCGCGGCTTCGACGACCGTTTCTATGCCGTGCATTCACGCAACACCGATGTGCGCCGCGAGGACGTGGAGGCCGAGCCGCAGCTTGAGGTCGTGGCCGTGTCCGACGAGGTGGGCCTGTATATTGTCAAGTCGACCGACAGCCGCCGCTTCTTTGTCTTTGGCCACCCCGAGTACGATACCGACACGTTGCGCCTGGAGTACGAGCGCGACGTGAAGCGCGGGCTCAACCCTCAGGTGCCGGCGCATTACTTCCCAAACGACGACCCCTCGGCCGAGCCGCTCAACGTCTGGCGCAGCCAGGCTCAGCTGCTCTACACCAACTGGCTCAACTACTACGTCTACCAGACCACGCCCTACGACCTAGCCCGCGCCGGCGAGGAGCACTAGACTGCGCTCGTGTAATGAGGCCTGCCAGCGGTTAGGCGCTGATGATGTTGGGTAGCGGTAGGTCGTGGACATCGGTGGGGACGTGGTCGACGCGCTGTTCATCAAAGGCGATGCCGATGATTTGGCATGCGGGTGAGAGCATGGGCAGGTAGCGGTCGTAGCAACCGCCGCCGTAGCCCAGGCGCGCGCCGGTTTGATCGAAGGCCACGAGCGGCACAACAATCATGTCGAGTGCTTCGGCAGGCACGATGGGGAAGCGGTCGCTGTCGATGTCCGTGGCCGCGAAGGCCCGCGCGGGGTGGGCGATAAACGGAGCCGCGGACGCATCGTCGGCGGCAACTGCTCGCATGCACATGCGCTGGCCACAAGCTGCGGCATCAATTGCCGAGAGCATGCACGGATAGGCCACGCGCCAGCCGCGCGCGGCGACCGCAGCGGCAAACGCGGCAGGGTTGACCTCGGAACCCATCGCGGCATAGCCGGCAACGGTGTGCGGCGCCGCGGCATCCGAGCGATCCAACAGCTCAACTAGCCGCGCACAGATATCAGCAGACTTCGCCGCCTGCAAGTCCAAATCAAGAGCATCGCGCCGAGCAATCACCGCCCGCCGCAACTCAGCCTTGTCCATCCTAGCCCCCTCTCCCAAACCTACCAAAAAGGGACAGGTTTATTTTGGCAGGTTTTATCTGGGCAAACGTCGAAGCCGCCGCAAAGGCGCCCTTTGTGGCGGCTTCGACTCGACGTTGGCTTCACAGCGCCGCAGCGATCGCTTCAGTCACAAACTTATTGAGTGACTCACCCTTCTTTGCCGCCGCCAGCGCTGCTTGCTTGTGGAGCTCAGAGCCCGTTCTTACGTTGAACGAGCCCTTAAAAGCCCGCTCGGGTTCCTTGCCCTTCTCGGCGCAAAACTCAAGGTAATCGTCGACGGCGTCGTGGAAGCATTGCTCCACTTCTTCAGCTGTGGAGCCTTCAAATACGATTGCGTCCCTAATGCCGGCGACCATACCTGTTAGCACATGCTGTTCGGCATCGAACTCGACCGGGGCGAAATAACCCTTGTATGCCAAAACGTTACTCATGACTACCTCCGACATCTTGCAGAAAGCGAACGATGTTTCGAATGGTCCCCGCTGTCAATTCGTCAGATGGATGAGGCGCGTGCATTACGAACATCCTGCCATCTGATGGCCTGTAGAAGCGAACGCGCGATCCGGATGTCTTGCCCTTGCTGTCCATTTCAAAGCCATATGAAGCCATAACTTTAAGAAAGTCAGCGAATCTATACGTTGAAGGACAGCTAAGCAGCTGGGCGATGAGTTTATCGGATCGAGTCATCCCGCCTCACATTCTGCAACTATATTCTAGTTGCAATTTAGATCCGATGCAATCACCCATACTATAGAACATGTGTACGTATAGAACAAGTGTTCGAACCACTACAAAGGGGCCTGTCCCCTTTGTAGTGGTTTTGCTTGCTGTGGTTAGCCCATCAGGTCGACTACGTTGAAGCCGGCGTTGCTCTTGGCGATGACGTCTCGGCCGCCAAAGACGCAGGTGGGCGACTCGGCTGCGATGCGCGTCACGTCGGTGCCGAGCGAGCGCAGCTCACCGGGCGTGGCGGCGAGCATCTGGGCGCGACGCTCCTCGCGCACATGCGGATCGAGCCCGGCCAGGTAGGTCGTGTTGCGGCGCTTGGTGAGCGCGTACGGCTTCACCGGCGCGTCCATGCCGCTCACGCAGCTCACGATAAAGCCCTCAAAGGCGGCTTCGTCGGGCTCAAAGCTGCCAAGCCATGCACCCGCGCGCTCCACGCGCTCAATCGAAGGATCGATCGCCGGGTCGCGGTAGGTGTAGAACGCCGCCTGACGCTCACCTGCCGCGCGGAATCCGCAGCCGTACGCCCCGCCCTTCACGCGGATCTCGTTCCACAGGTAGTCGTAGGAGAGCGCGTTGGCAGCCACGGCCCAAGCGCCTGTCACGTCGAGCCCCAAGCGACGCGGATCGCACGCACGCGCGGCAAAGCAGATGTCGCTGGGGATCACGAAAGCCTCGTGGCGGTCGCACGGCGCCGGCACCACGAGCGCGTCGCGGCCGGCGCCATCGCCCGCGCCAAGCCCCAGGTTGCCCGCGGCATCCCAGTACGCGTCAAAGTCCTCATCGCTGCCGGTAAAGCTCGCCATGCAGCCATCGGCCACAAAGATGCGGCCTGCCAGCTCGGCAAGCTTGGTACGCAGCCCGTCCACGCGCTCGTCAAAGTGGTCGAGCAGATCGCGCAGGAACAGGTAGAAGTCTACGCCCGAAAGCTGCTCGCGCACCACGGCCGAAGGCGAGCTGTAGCTCATCGCGCGACCGAGCGCCGCCGAGTGACCGTTGTTGATAAAGCCCTGCTCAAGCCCAATGCGAATCTGCGTGAGCACGTCGCGCACGCGGTCGGCGTCGGCATCTGCCAAAAGCGTGCTCGACCATACCTCGCGCGGCAGACTCGCCAGTGCATCGATCTTCTCGGACAGGGCGCCGGCGCTCACCAGCAGGTAGGGGCGCACGCCGTCCACGTCGGGCTGGGTCATGACTTCGGTCGTAAAGCTCAAAAAGCCGAGCTTACCAGCGAGCAAGTTGTCGAGTTCCTCGGCCGAATGCTCGCGCGTGGGCAGCTGCTTAAGCAGGCGGCAGAGCAGCGTCACATAGGGCAGGTCCTCAAACGCGACGCAGCTCAGGTCGAAATACTGCATGGCGTAGGCCAGGCGGTTGGTAGGGATGTCGTGGCGCAGACAGACGATGGGCGCGGTCGTGTCCACGACCAGCGGCGGTTCGGGGCGCGCCTCGCCAATGTCGGACACGCGCAGACGTGGCAGCGTGGCCTTGGCCTCGGGCGTGTCCTCGGCCTCCTGCGCGGCACGCAGCGCGGCCGTGCGCTCGACCACGTCGGCCAGCTCGGCATCGGTCATGGCGTCGCGCTTGGCTGCCAGCTCGATGGCCTCGGCACCCTCCGAACCCTCGGCGGCGTCCACCGGCACCAGCTCGACGAGCGCCATGTGGTCGTTCTCCAGCACCAGCTCGCGCAGCAGGTCCTCAAAATAGCTGCCGTCCAGCTCGCTACGCAGCTCCTCGTACACCGGGCCGTACTTGAGCGCCAGCGTCGCGGCGTCATCATCGTAGAGCCACGTGCTCAACGCGTCGCACGCAATGGCCACGCCGTCGGCGATACCGTAGTCGCGCTGGCGCAGGTCGTATTCGTTGCTGCTGATGATGGCTTCCAGGCGCTCGCGCGGAACGCCATGCTCGCATAGGTCGCGGCAGGCGTCCTGGAACACGCGGCGCAGCTCGCGCGCCACGCCGGGCTGTGCGTTTTGCAGCATGATGAGCTCGTAGGGCTGCAGGCTCTCGGCCGCGGTATAGCTCACCACGTTGCCGCCCAGGCCGGCGGCCAGAATGGCCTTCTTAACTGGCGCCTCGTTAGAACCCAGCAGTGCCTCGAACAGGATATCCGCCGCGATCGTGCGCTTGCGGTCGAGCGCGCTGCCCAGCACAAGGCCCAGGCCCACCAGGGCGTTTTCGGGCGTGGTGGCCATCTCGACGCGCTTATACTCGCAGGTCACGGGCGCCTGCACGTCCAGCGGATTGGGCGCCAGCGTGGACGGGTCCTCGCCGGCGGCAACGGCTGCGTCCATGCGCCGGCTCGCGGCGCTCGGCTGCGACAGATAGCGCTCGTCCAAAAAGGCCAGCGCGCGGTCCACATCTAGGTCGCCATAGAGCGTGATGTAGGAGTTGGAAGGATTGTAGTGGCGCGCGTGCGTGTCCAGGAACTGCTCGTAGGTGAGCGCGGGAATCGCGCGCGGGTCGCCGCCGCTCTCGTGCGCATAGGCGGTGTCGGGATAGAGCGCGGCGTTGACGGCGTCGTCCAGCACGCTCATGGGGTCGGACAGCGCGCCCTTCATCTCGTTGAACACTACGCCGTTATAGCGCAGTGTGCCCTTGCGCAGGCTCGCGGAGCTGCCGTTACCCGCGTCCTCGGCGCCCTCCGGCAGGTCCAACTCGTAGTGCCAGCCCTCTTGCTCAAAAATGGTGGGCTTGGTATAGATGGCCGGGTTGAACACCGCGTCCAGGTACACGTCCATCAGGTTGTACAGGTCCTGCTCGTTGGTGGTGGCAACGGGGTAGATGGTCTTGTCGGGGTAGGTCATGGCGTTGAGGAACGTCTGCATGGAGCTCTTGATCAGGTCGACAAACGGCTCCTTGACGGGGAATTTGGCCGATCCGCACAGCACCGAGTGCTCAAGAATATGGAACACGCCGGTGGAATCGGCCGGCGGCGTCTTAAAGCCAATGGCAAAGGCCTTGTTTTCGTCGTCGCATGCCAGGTACAGCAGGCGAGCGCCCGATGCGGTGTGGCGCAGCACGTAGGCGTCCGAGTCGAGCTCGGGCACGGTCTCGCAGCGCTCGACGGCAAAGCCATGGCAGGTGGTGCCGGGCGCCAGCAGCGCGGCGGCAGCGGCGCGCGGGTCGGTTGGGGTGGTGGGCATATGCAGTCTCCTTTGACGCCCCAGCGGGGGCGAATCGAGTCGAATCCTCGAGAGTATACCCATATGGGGCCGCGGCTCTGCGGCGAACTGAAGACGATGCCAGCGGATTGGGCAAAGGCCCTGCTCGTGCATCACCCAGGTTTTTTTCATCTCTCATTCGTCACTAACACGAGAGATAGCTGAAAGATGAGAGATAAATATGAGAGATAACTGAGCAGCAAAGAGACAAGCAATCATGGTATTGTCTCAATACTGATTGTTCTACCAGCAAAAACATGTTTAAATGAAACAGATGGCAGACATCTTATCTCTCATCTCTCACTCATCTCTAATATGAGAGATAACAGAAAGATGAGAGATAATTACGAGAGATAACTGAGAGATCAGTAATATCCGTCTGGGGCGTACCGGCAGGATCGAGCGAAAGGACGTGCAGATGAACGAAAACGAGCTGACCGGTCTGCTCGAGTCTTTAAGGCGCATGGGCTCGGACGATCTTAACGTCGAGGTCAAGGAGAGCGCCACGACGCTTTCCCGCGACGTATGGGAAACGGTTAGCGCATTCGCGAATACCGCCGGCGGAATTATCGTGCTCGGCGTGAGCGAGCGCGCGGGCTTTGTCCCGGTTGAGAACTTTGAGACCGAGAAGGTGCTCAACCAATTCGTAGCGGGCATGGGTGATGCCGGCGGTCGCGGAAAACTGGCCAATCCGCCCAAATACACCATTGAACGCGCGGAGCTCCAGGGCACCGTGGTTCTGGTCATTACGATCGAGGAGCTTGACCCGTCGAGCAAGCCTTGCTATGTCATAGAGCGGGGCGCTCAAGGCGGCAGCTACAAACGCATCGATGACAAAGATGTTCCGCTCTCGTCGACTGAGGTCCTGTCCCTGTCATCGTATGAACGGACGAGCCCCAGTGATCGCGATGCAGTGCCCGGCGCGGTCGCAGGCGATCTTGACGAGGCCCTGGTCGACCGCACAATAGAGCGTGCTTTCTCACTGACGCCCCGGGCAATGCGCGGCGCGACGGACAAGAAGACAAAGATGGAGCGCCTAAATTTCCTCGACTCCCAGGGCAATGTTACTAAGGCCGGGCTCCTGGCTGCGGGTGCCTATCCTCAGCAGTTCTATCCCAAGCTCTTTATCGATGTGGCCGTTCATGTGGGAACGCAGAAGGGCGCGGCGGGGCCGCTGGGGTTTATGGACCGTACGATCTGTGAGGGAACGTTGGGCGAGATGATCTCGGATGCCGTCGCGGCAGTCGTCAAGAATTTGCGGCGAACCTCGACGATCCAAGGCGTCCCGCGTGTCGACTCGCTGGAGATTCCCGAGGAGGTCCTGCGCGAGGCAATTGCCAACGCCGTAATCCACCGAGAATACGGAGATCGGTTTTGTGGGCAGTCGATCGCTGTCGACGTTTTTGACGACCGTATCGAGGTGACGAACCCCGGCGGTCTTTACGGAGGAAAGACTCGCGAGAATCTGTTTGACGGCAGCTCCCGATGCCGTAACGCGACGCTCGTGAAACTCATGTCGATTGTTCCACTGCCGGGTGGCGCAGGTTCGCCGGTTGAGGGAAATGGCTCGGGCATCCCGATGATGATCGATGCCATGCGCGCACGTGGTCTGGTAGAGCCCCTGTTCTGCCCGGGGTTCGATCGGTTCAAGGTCGTACTTTATCGTTCAAAGGTTGAGCCGGTCGATCATGGCGGGGACTTGATTATGACGGCACTCAAACGCTACGGCGAATTGGGGACGCGCGAGCTGACAGAACGCACGGGACTCACGGTCTCCCAGGTTAGGGCACGCGTCAATGCGCTCATTGCGCAAGGCGAGCTCGAGCCTACAGCATCGGCGACGAGCCGCAACCGCAAGTACCGGTTAACGGAGCACGCAGAGCAGGTACGCTAGTTGCCGTCGGTGGCCGCCGCGCCCGCCCCGCTCACCCGCGCTCCGCATTTCGCGCACCCTGCGCTGCAACCTACGGCAAAGCAGTTACAATAGCCCAATGCGTATCGCGCACGACGACGATATCGGCGCCCGCGACTAGGGGAGAAAACATGGCAGAGCAGCAGATAACGCCGGGGACCAAGCTTCAGGTGGCATTCGACGTGCCCATGGGCCAAAAAACCGACTTCAACATGCTCGCCACGTACAAAGAGAACCTGGACGAGGCGTACTTCCTTATGAGCGCGCCCATGCTCGCCGGCAAGCCGCTCATCATGGACGAAAACCAAAAGCTGCTGCTGCAATATAAAGTGGGCGAGGAGACGTTCGTGCTCGCCGGCTACCCCGAGTCGGTCGAGAAAAAGGGTATCCGCACCTACTGGAAAATGCGCAAAGTCGCCGAGCAGCGCACCTTCGTCAGGCGCCGCGACGAGCGTTTTAAGGTCGCCATGCGCCTGACCTACCAGCGCGACAACGCGCCGACCCCCGAGCCCGAGGACGCTATGACCATCGACGTTTCGGCCGGTGGTCTGGCCATCTACCTTAACGATTACCCCGACGTGGGCGAGGCCCTGGCCGTGCAAATGCCCACGATCCGCCTGCAGGGCGAGCGCCACGAGCTGCCCGGGCAGCTGGGCATCGTATGCTGGGTGCGCCGTGCGCCCAAGGGCAGCCTGTACCGCAACGTCTGCGGCCTGCAGTTCCGCTATGCCGACGACATGGAGCGCGAGCTCGTCAAAGAATACGTCGGCTACATCCGCACCAAATATAAGATCTGATCGCCATGGCTCTGTTCAAGCGTAACGACAACAAAGATCAAGCTGCCGAGGATTTCGCCGAGGATTTCGTCGAGGACCAGGCCGAGGACACGTCGCAGGACGCGCCCGGCGAGGACTCCGCGCCCGAGCAGGCTTCCGCCTCCCGCAAGCGCTTTGGCAAGTCCAGCCGCAAGCCTAAGCGCAACCTCCGCGGCGTGGTGCGCATCGAGGAGCTGGAGCAGGCGCTGGCCGACCAGGACTTGGACGACATCGACCCCGACGCGGTCGTGTCCATGTATATGCCCAAGCGCCGCATGGAGCGCATCGGCGCGGCGCTGCTGCGCATGGACAAGCTGCAAAAGGCCCTCGTGGTGCTGGCGCTTGCCTTTGGCGTGTTGTTCGCCCTATCGTTTATGCAGGAAAACATGGGTAACTTCACCATCAACCTCAACCGCCTGGAGCTGTTCCGCCGCGGCGTGGCCATTGCCGACAACGGCGACTTTAACAACGCCACCGCGCGCCTTGCCGCCGACGCCTTGGACAATGGCACCAATATCGCTGCCGAAGACCTGCCCGACAACTTGGACGACATCGACGGCAGCCACAACGGCAAGAACTACGTGGCGTACACCTTCTATATCCGCAACGCCGGCAAGACCGATCTGGGCTACAGCGCCAAGCTCAAGGTGGTCGGCGCCAGCAAGGGCGTGGAGAAGGCCGCGCGCGTGCGGGTGTATCGCAATGGCGAGCCTACGACCTATGCGGCGGCAGCGACCGACGGCAACCCCGAGCCCAACACCGAGCCGTTTGCGTCCAAAGACGTGGTGACGACCATTAGCCACAAGAACTTCCGCGTGGGTGATGTAGACAAGTACACCGTGGTCATCTGGCTGGACGGCGACGATCCGGAGTGCGTGGACAAGATTATTGGCGGCGCGGTGGAGTTTGGTTTTGACTTTGATTCGTCCGAGACCGACGATTCGAGCCTGTTCGCTAAGTTCGTACAGGATATTGCCGATACCCTCACCGGCAACGACCCCATTAACGCGAGCGGCAACGAGGCGCCCGATTACTACAAGGAACACAACGTGACTTGGAGTAACCGTCGCAACCAAAAGAACTCGCCTGCAGGGGACGGGGACAAGTAGAACGAAGAAGCGCCGGGCCGGGATTGATTTCCCGGCCC
>ERZ773193.4696-NODE-4696-length-10655-cov-14.694057_pt1 | contig 10655 bp, 10 predicted proteins | sample MGYA00511110_ERZ773193 | MGnify/ENA primary metagenome ERZ773193 (study PRJEB29015, sample SAMEA2737784) | human gut metagenome | biome: human gut; feature: human-associated habitat; material: faeces | place: China | collected 2012 ...
GCCATACGAAGCAAAGATTCCGGCAGTACAAAATGCGTTCCATGTTCATACACAAGTGGTACAAATTGACAGACATGAGGGCGCTCCTTTAAACGCTGGTCCATGCGGCGGATATACTTTCCCGCTTCCCAGAAGGAATCATCATCTGCACCAACAAGAAACAGCCTTCCTTTTATATTCTCTACCTTGATCATTTCCTCTTCGGTATGTTCTCTTGCTTTTTCAGAATCAATGAACAGACAGGTGCTACGCTCAATATCACCGGAACCTTTTGTCTCTTCCTCCACTTTCTGCCAGTATACCGGATGTTCATACACAAACGGCATATAAGCAAGGGGCTTTCCCTTCCAGGAGAGTGTTGAAGCACCCGGAACCGGCCATTCCCTGCATCCATCTTTTTTCCCCTGTTCAAATCCCTGCCATACAAAATCACTTGGTGTAAGACCAAATGTTAATGTAATATCCGGAAAATACGAAGCCGCAACAAGCGAATCCATACCGGCCGTACTCATTCCCATAATTCCGATTTTCCGGTTACCATTTTTCTTCAGCCATTGAATGGCTGCCCCAATTCTCTCCAACGGATAATTTACATGACTATAATTTTTCTTTCCGGGAGACATGCAAAGCGCATTCACACCATTTTTGTGTAACCATTTTGCACCGCACTTTGCCATATAATCATTCGGATCATCTCCAAATAATCCAATCACTGCACAATCTGAACGATTTTGACTTTCATAATAAGTTCCGTAGAACCCATCTTTTTCGGTTTCAAAAAACAGCTTTTTCATAGTTTTTCCCTCGACTTGATCTCAACGCTTATCGTTCCTGTCAATGTCAAGTTAGCATACGCTAACCGTGCTGTCAACTTTTAACTTCCTATGAATCCGTATTTGACGACATAATTTAATTGCCAGAAGTAACAAGTTTTCCATCCGACAAATGCATGATCTTCTTACAGCGGTCCGCCACAGATTGATCATGTGTAATAACCATAATGCTAATCCCCATTTCTTCATTCAGCATCTTTAAAATATCCATAACTTCGTCTCCTGTTTTCTTGTCCAGATTTCCGGTTGGTTCATCACAAAACAGAATTTTAGGATCATTTATCATTGCTCTGGCAATTGCCACCCTCTGCTGCTGACCTCCCGACAATTGATCAGGCATAAAATTTTTTCGATCAATTAAGCCCAGTTGTTCCAGTAAATGATCCACCTTTTGCATATTGGCTTTTCTTTTTGCAATCTTAATTGGTAATACAACATTCTCATATACCGACAGCTCAGGTATCAAATTATATGCCTGAAAAACTGTTCCCATATGACGCAATCTCATATCCGCTAATTCATCATCGTCCATTTCATAAATATTCTTACCATCATACAGTACTTCACCACTTGTCGGGCGATCAAGTCCATTAACCAGATTCAAAATTGTTGTTTTTCCACTTCCGGATGGTCCCATAACTGCCACAAAATCTCCATCTTTCATTTCGAACGAAACATGATTTACAGCAATTACTTTGCTTTCTTCTCCTTTATTCTGATACTCTTTGTATAAATCTCTGACTTCAATCATGATCCGCTCCCCCTTAAAAGATTTCTTTTCTCATACCATCTGTTATGCTCAACCGGTTCATGTCCCTCATGGAAATTTCCAATGAAGCCAGATTCAGGATGAGCAAAATGCCAGCCGAAATCAGCATAACAATAATAACCGGCTGTTTCCACATTTCAATGTACCACGGAAATAATGCCTGCCAACAGATATGCATGGCACCATTGCTTTTCATTTCCCAGCCATTATGTCCAAGGTCAAATGCATAATGATAGGCATAGTCTTTGATCTTATCAAAAATAAAAACAGGAATAACCGATGTTGAAATTGCAATCATCGGCCAAAAAAACATTTTCCCAAGCAATCGGAATCGTATTTCTTTCTGTCGCATCCCTATTGCACGCAGGATACAGATCGTTTTTGTGTTTTTCTTAATGGCATAAGTGTAGGAATTAATCATTCCAAGAATTCCCACAATAACAATCAGAATAATAACAGAGATAAAAATTACCACGTTCGACCATTTTGCCTGTATGATTTCCTCCTTTGCCCCCTGACGTGATACCGGTTTTAAAAGAGTACTTTCTCCAGCGATTTCATAAAATAACTTTTCAAATACATCAGAATGAAATGAACTGTCTGTTTTAATATACACATCTGTGTAACCTGTATCTAATCGATTCATTTCAGGCAACGCATCTTTGCTGCAAAGAATGTTAAATTCTGGATGAACATACTCATCCGTTCCTGATTTATACACATAACTATCCGTATATAATAATTTCTTCCATTCCTTATTCTTGATAACCATAATGCCTGAAATAGTGACTTCGTTATCGACTCTCTTTCCAAAAGAATAACCTTTCAAATTCTCCATGGAACCATCGTCATACGAATACATAAAAGATGGTTTTCTGTCTTTGGGCATCGTATTTCTGGAAAAATCATATTGTTCATATTCATTCTCTTCAATACAGGTGTCTGTCATCTTAACCTTATCACCCACTTGAAATGGAATATCTTCCACGTTTTCATACGCAATCAGAATCACCGATTTTCCCTGTGAAAAAGAGTTATCCATCTTACCACTGACTAAATTGGATTTTAACTCCTGTACAAAATCGTTATCTACCGCAAGTGCCGGAACATTGTATAATACATCGTCTAATTCATACCCCTGGTCCTCTAAACTAAGGCGATTCAGTTCTTCAAGATTTGAATTAACAATATTTTGATGAATATCTAATTCACTTAACGAGTCTTCTATATTCTTTGGAATATCTCCTTTTTTATATAGCAATTTATTTCCAGGTATCCTCAATATGCCTTTCGCATCCGTGACCCCTTTGAAAGACTGCAGACATTCAAAATCTTTTTGTGATACCACATCCGAATGTCGGTTAAACTGAACATTTCCGATCATGGTATCATAAATATCTTTGGAAATAGAATAATCACTATCCACGGCAGAAACTTCCTGTAGATTGGCGACAATCTCCGAACTATCTGCATCTGCCTTTGCAAGCATAAATGTTGCTCCAAACACCATAGTCCACCCAGTAATCATAATCGTAACAATCACATACTTGTTTTTATTCATCCCAGATGCACCACCGCGTTCCGCATGAAGCATTTCAAGTGGTGTCCTTCTCAAATTATGCCAAATTGCAGCTCCAACTGCTGCCAAAGAAATTACAAGACATATGGCTGCCGGATACACAAACGGATTCAGACTGACCGCCTGTGTAATCGGGTGTACCGCAAATGCATCATATATTGTAATGTCTCTCCATTCCGTCAATGCTTTTATATAAACCTTATACAATGCAATGCCCAGAATGTAACCAGCGCCGATTCCACAAATTGACTGTAGCATACTTTCAAAAAATAAATAAAAAGCGCATTTTCTCCGGGACATTCCAATGCATTCAAGTAATCCCAGGTTCTTTCTTCGATCTGTCAGATTGCACGATATCATTCCGTATATTGAACAAAAAGACAATATAAAAATAATCATCACGCTTGCAGGAACCATATAAGAAGCATAAAAATCGTTATGTGCAAATTTGGCATTCCGATATAGATCATTTTGTGTTTGGAACGATGCCACTGCAATGGACGCTAATCCGGTTAACCGACTTCCCATACATACTGACAAACCATCTGCCTTTAATTTCTTTTCCACATCATATGGTGCAGTATCCGCATCACACAACGCCATTCCCGTCATCGTATTTCCATTTGGTATATCTTTCACGTAAAAAAATAATTCTGGAAAATCTGTTTTATTCTCATCATAATCAAGATAATTTTTCATGGTACGGATCTTTGATTGTCCGTTCTTATAATCGTCGATTACACCACTGATGGTATAGTCTCCTTCCGAGACTTTTCTACTCTTGGCATCATAGAGTTGCAGGTGAATTTTATTTCCAACAACCGCTGCAACACCCATTGCATGAAAAGAACTCTCATATCCTGCAATTTCGCCTGATTTTTGCGGATAATGACCTCCCTTTTCGACCGGATAATGAAACATATCAACCGCCTTTTTCGACAAAAATGCGCCATATGGAATCATCGTTTCATTCTTTGTACAACAAACACCCCCATTTTGAACGATTCCGTATTCTGCAATTTGATCATCACTCGCAAAGATGTCCAATTGACTTTTGGTTAAGTCCTGTACCACAATATCGTAGTTTCCGTTTACATTTAACACATCCTGCACAGACTTCTCTGTCGAGGATCTTGCAAGCAAAAAAGCGATCATAAGTGCTGCTGAGCTTAAGATCATTGCAAAAAGAACCTTGACCAACTTTTTCCAATGCACCCTCCAATAACGTAACGATAGTTTAAGCATAACTTATTTCCCCCATAAAACCCTATTATTAGAAAAACAGTACAGGGACTATTTGCCCCTGTACTGCCTATGGCTATTCACTCCACGATCTTAAAGTTCCTGCAGTTCCGCTTGATGTAGCTGTTCCATTTATATAAAGTGTTGAAGACTTATCAACCCCTCTTACTACCCAATCAGTTCTTGACGTATAGTACGGGAACCTTGCAGATGCATTTACTGCACCACCTAACGTTACTATTAATTCTCCTCCACTTCTAGGTCTTGTGTTCAATCTTACAACACTTGTTCCCGGCACATAACTTGCAATCATTTCAGTTTCATTAGGCCCGATGGCGTAATCATCTGCTCTACTAAAAGCCATTACTGTCATATTACTTACAAAACATAAAATAACTGCAACAATTGCAATTGTTCTTTTTTTCGTTTTCAACATAATTTTTCTCCTTATTAATCAAATTCTAATCTTTTAATAATATAACTAAACCATTCTATTTGCATTTAGCTGTAATTGATGCGGTAGGCCGCGTTTTCCCGTTGATTTTTGCATCAATCGTTAGAGTATATTCATAATTTTTCTCAACGACTTTACTCTTGCTTAAGAATACATAACCAACCCCAGAGTCCTTCCATGTTGCAATACAACCTTTTCCCTTCCATAGCTTTACAACAATGTCTATTTTATCTTTCATAGAATCCCCTGTAACAGAAGCTGTACAATAAGCTGTAGTTCCATCAAACTTTAGTTCCGGATGAACATTGCTATATCTTAGTGTAACTGCATTTACTGTAACAGGAATCATAAACATAAATAAAGCCACTAATAAAATTATTTTTTTCATAAACACTTCTCCTCTGAATATTATGATTTACATCAGCCCTTTTTATTGCCTAAAATTATCACATAATCGCCCCCTCCTCCTCTATCATATAATCATAATAACGATTCAACGACGCGATTTTGGACACTTCAAATAATTTTATTTTTCGACAATATTTTCTGCAATTTTGATTAGGACGTCTTCATCATAATCTCCAGATATCGAGAACAAAACAGTTCGCGACTTATTCATCCAGACAAGATTACTTGTTACACTTTCATTATGGGAAATATACAACGTTCCTTCGCCACCATTGATCATAACCTCCTTTTGCTCCGCATCCACGCCATCCATATACAACTTGCCTGTATTTGATCGCGAAATGTAGGTAAACTGAACCAACGAATCGCGCGGTGTAGAATAGATATACACCTTTCCACTCAGAGTGTCATATGAAGTTTCAAACTCACAATCTTCCGGTAGCCACTTCGGATAATAAACCACATTTTCCGGATTTTCAACTTCACCTTCAAAAAAATATTCATACATCGACTGATACCGCACTCTCATCCAGCCAAACACAATCTCCCTCGCCTCAGTACTCACAGTCAGAATTGAACCAAATCCTATCATGAATACCAGTAATACACTTGCAGCCATCCGTAGATTTCGATACAGAATCGGATGATTTGCTCTCCTTGTAAGCCGTTTCATTTTTCTCTCAAATTTTGGAGAGAATTGAAAAACACATTCTTTCGGATCCGGCAAGCTTTCATTTATTGCAATCGCCAATTCTTCTGCCGCTTGTTTCAACATTGCATCATTTATCACAATACCCCCTCCTCCCTGCATATTTGAAGCAATTTATTCTTGGCTCGCTGATCCAGCTTTATCGCATTTGCCTCCGTAATATCTAGTTGCTTTGCTATCTCTTTGCAACTAAAACCGTGATAGTACTTCAGCAAGATAATATGACGATATCGAGGCGTTAGTTTTGCCATACAAGCCGCCAGACCATGAACACGAGTTGCCTCTACCTCAATTCCGGAAATTTCGTCTAAATATAAACTGCTGTTTTTTCTTTTATTGGCTCTATAGAGATCAATTGCCTTATTCTCAACTATAGTAACGACATAGTTTTGTGTTTTTGGACACACCGGATCACCAATTTTTTGTATATTCTCTGCTACTTTTATAAAGGCAGAATGAACGACATCCTCTGCATCATGTTTGTTATTCAAAATTTTATAAGCCACATGATACATTAACCCTCTATATGTAAGATAAACCTTTTCAAATTTCGACTGATCCTCCTGAGAATCCATCATCATCAAATACACAAACATCGTTCTTCTCCTTCGTCCTATCCACATGCTTCATTGTATCATACAATAAACCGAAAAAAGTAACTGTCACAGAAAAAAGCCCCTCGAAGCCATACGCCCCAAGGGGTAAATCTCAAATCATATTCTTTCTATTTCATGCAGATATACACTACATATAACGAATACGACTCTGATACCATCTTACCACAACAGATGTATCAGGGTATTGCGATCCTTTTTAGCTCGTCTTATTTATTTTATTTGATATTGTTCATACAAGTTGCGAATCTGCTCACAATAATCGTCCTTACACTTATAATTTTTGCCTCCAATTGTTATATCTAAGGACGCTACTACAATCGTGGTTTCTTCTCCATTGTGATCATACAACTCAATCGAAAAGGCAAAACCGTCTTTCGTGTTTGGGGAAGTTTCCCGCAACTGCATCGATGTTAAAATATCAACCATCTTTTGCATGTCATCCTTTTGATCTAAAGTTACGCTCACATCGGCATTGTAAATTACGATTTTGTCCAGATCATCGACATTCAGATCTTGTAACACTTTCGTATATTTTCCTTTTCCGCTGAATACAAATACAATTGCTAAAACAGAGATACAGATACATAAAACGAAAATCTTTTTCATAAACACTTCTCCTCTATCATATAATCATAATAACGATTCAACAACGCGATTTTGGACACTTCAAATAATTTTATTTTTCCACAATATTTTCTGCCATTTTAATAAGGACGTCTTCATCATAATCTCCAGATATTGAGAACAAAACAGTTCGCGACTTATTCATCCAAATAAGACTGCTCGTTTGACCCTCATTATGGGAAATATACAACTTACCCGAGCCACCATTGATCATAACATCCTTTTGTTCCGCATCCACTCCGTCCATATACAATTTTTCATTTGATTTTGAAATATAAGAAAACTGAACCAATGAATCCCGCGGGGTAAAATAGATATACACCTCTCCCCCCAAAGTGCTATATGAAGTTTCAAACTTACAGTCTTCCGGTAACCACTGCGGATAGTAGGTTACATTTTCCGGATTTTCAATTTCACCTTCAAAAAAATATTCATACATCGACTGATACCGCACTCTCATCCAGCCAAACACAATCTCCCTCGCCTCAGTACTCACAGTCAGAATTGAACCAAATCCTATCATGAATACCAGTAATACACTTGCAGCCATCCGTAGATTTCGATACAGAATCGGATGATTTGCTCTCCTTGTAAGCCGTTTCATTTTTCTCTCAAATTTTGGAGCCTGCTAATAAAAAGTCAAGTGTTTTTTGAAGAAAATTTCAAAAATCCGATTTGATATTTTGTGCATAACTTTTAAGCCGCCAAAAATGCCGGCTTTGAAAGGGGTGATATAGAAAAGGGTGTTATTCTGTCTGTTCTAAGTTCCGCAGACACTCTTTGACTTTACCATAGTAAATGCGTAAGAACTTATTCGCTCCGGCTGTCATGTAGACATAGTAAGGCTTTCCCTGAGACCGTTTTTTGTCAAGAAAACGGTACACCGGATCGGCTTCAGGAGCATTTTGCAACAGGGTTGTCATGATCTGAAACAATGTCTTGCGCAGCCTTGCGGAGCCGACCTTTGAAGCCCTGTTGCTCTTTGACTTGTGCTGGCCGGATTCATCAACACCGGGGTCTACGCCCGCAAAGGCGGTCAGTGCTTCCCTGTGGGTAAACCGGGATACATCGCCGATCTCAGCGATGAGCTGGGGGCCATAGGTTTTCCCAACGCCATAGATGCCCATTACGGTGCTGTATTCGGGAAGTGTGGATGCCAGTTCGTTCATTTCCCTGCGGAGTCGTTCTACATGTTCGGAGGCAAGATTTAACTGCTGGATGCTTTGCTGGATCAACAGCTTATAAGTCTTCTCCTTTGGAAAGACGGCAACCAACTCCTTCGAGGCATTAAACAGTTTTTCGGGCTTGTCCTGCTGAAAGATATAGTGGTGCTTCTTACAGAAAGACTTGTAGCGTTCTGTAAATGCCTTTAACCCAATCTTGCGGACACAATCCGCATGCCAGAAAGAATAAGCATAGTCAACCCATTTTTCACTCCCGTCCTCACGGGTGGGGCTGTCAAAGAGTTTGTTTACACCAGGATAAGTATTATCCAACAGTGCAATCAGATTTGCTTTTGCGGCAACCTTTTGCTTCATAAAGAAGCTGAATTGAGAGTTTAAAGTTTTTAACTGAGTACGTGTATTGTCCATACCTGAATATTGGCGCAGTTCCGTCCAGTTGTCAAGCGTATAGCGGGCAATTTTGCGGGCATCCGCCGGATCCGATTTCACCTTGCGCAGGGAGTTGTTGCCAAAGTTTTTAATCAGGTGAGGATTTACAATGGAAACAAACAATCCAGCCTCGGATAGAGCCTTTACCATAGGCTCATGATATCTACCCGTACACTCCATAACGATCTTTGTGGTGCCGTCTAATGAACTCAAATAATCTGCCAGTTCATTGAGGTTTTGGGATGTGTGGGAGACATCAAAGGGCTTACGGATCACAGTGCCGCCAGGCTGCAGGACTGCAATGGTGCTTTTACCCTTTGAAACATCAATACCTACTGCGTTGTACATTCTACGTACCTCCAAAAGTGAATTTGCATGGATTCCAGCATTTCTCATTGCCTATTCAATCTCCTGGGGTATCAAACGAACGTGAAGTAGTAGTTCAACCTGCATAAATCGAACGGCTGCAATGACAGGCTGGCTGACAGGCTTTCGTACGGACGCCAATGGTCCTAGGAGGTGTCGTCAGACCGATGCCTAATCATTATACAGCTTAAACAATGAGAGGATTAAGTCCCAACTGGCTGTTGGGTACTGAAACCCTACACTTATATATTAGGAAAAGTAATACCTTTTCGTTTACAGTATTTATAAACAGGCATGGCATCATGTGCAGAATCAAGAAGCAGCTTTTTGACATGAAAATCAGGAAGAAAACTTTTCATTCTGAAAAAGGCATGCAGAAATCCGTGGGAATCATGTCTTGAGGCAGGATTTAGCAAAGGAAAAACAGGAAGATCGCTTTCTGAATCAGAAGCAACCAGCATGTATAAATCGTATCCATGATAAAAACAGGAACGGGATGAATCCCATCCGATGTCGCAATCAGGCTGGGAAAAGTAACGGTTACAGGAACAGTCATTGATACCTTTAGAGGCACAATCACAAACACGATGCTTTCGTTCTCTTGCAGAAGTAACAAAAGGAGTACCATCGCCGGCGAGAGCCAGTGCATGGGGATTAATAAGTCCTTTAGAAACAGACTGCTGTAGGAATTCCTGATTATAAAGGTCAAACAGAGAGCCATAAGGCTGTTCAGAAATGGAGAAAGAAGTGTCTTCCAGTTCCTGTAAGAGCTGCTCAACAGATACCTTTTCAACAGATTTAGCTTTAGCTCCTTTTGTAGAAGGCTTTTTAACGGTGACCTTAATGGGATGTATATGAGGTGTCATGTTGTCTTCATCAGAATCCCAGAGATGGTTCAAAAAATCATAGAAAGTACCAACACCGGGAGTATCACCGAATTCAAAACCACTGAGAATAGCATAAAGAGGATTAATTTTTAGTTGTGCAGCCCACTCAGTGAGGGAGGTAACTTTAAAATCCAGAGACAGCAGGTAGGAGCGGTGCATGCAGGAAGGAGTTCTTGGCTTAGATCCACAGACAGAATATCTGTTTTTAAGCTTTTCATTGGTGTAGGAAAGGTCAAGATTCCAAAAACGGTCAATGATGTCCCATGTAGAGCGGGCTATGGAATCAGGGTTAGGATAATATTTACGTAAATTTTCAAGAACAAAGTTTTGGTAGTCAGCATGACTGCCACAATTAACAGGTAACATAAAAATCGCCCTCCAGTCGATAAAATAAAATATATTCAATCGGCTTCGCCGAAAATTTTGAGCGATTTGTCAAGTGTTCTAGGCAAAAAATTAGGGGATTTTAATAAAAAGGAATCTACAAGCCTTGATTTTATTGGGCTGAAGATTCCGAGAGATTATATTTTTTCAAGGGAGGACTAAACACTATG